>Ga0315288_10002329_pt1 | contig 24605 bp, 30 predicted proteins | sample YL17G11_20_MG_FD_203454 | JGI IMG/M metagenome (GOLD analysis project Ga0315288, IMG submission 203454) | Sediment microbial communities from Yellowstone Lake, YNP, Wyoming, USA - YL17G11_20 | ecosystem: Environmental > Aquatic > Freshwater > Lake > Sediment | place: USA: Wyoming | collected... | reverse complement strand
AATTGCTTCCAATATCTCACCAATATTTGTCAACCAGCCTATTGCTCCGAATCGCAAGATTCGTCGAGCAAGCCACCGTTTTTAAACGGTGGTAGTTGACAGAATCGCCTATTTGGTACTATACCCGAACTGCGCGAAAGAGATGTAAAGGGTGACACCTACCACCAATCCGAGCAGGAACATCAGGAACATGGCGCTAGTCATATAGGTACGCATAGACCTGATAACCAGCTCCTCGTTTTTGCTTAGCTTTTGGTCTGTCATTCCACCATCCCGTTGATCTTGTCGAAATCAGACAGTTCCTTCCTGAGCAGCTCCTTCAGGCTCTCCTCGAAGGCAGTCAGTTCTTTCGTTATTCCGTCCATCTCGGCTTGGGTAGTGATGACGGCTTCCTTCACGAGCTCCATATAGACATGGCGGGAGTCGTCGCCTTTGTTGTAGGCGGTCATTATCAGGTTCGAGGTTATCGCTATCGCGGGAGTCGGGGCGGTCGCAGGGGGGATCGGAGGAAGCTGCACCTGCCTCTGCGCGGTCTGGATGTCGAAGAATATCTGCTTGCTCTTCTCCCACTTCTTCAGTTCGGCGAGAAAGCTCTCTTGTTTCCTGTAAATATATTGCCTAACCATAGATATCATCTCGTATTAGCGGGGAACGGCGTGAGTTTCAGCTTGTCCAGCACCCTCCTCAAGCACATGTCGAGCTTGTATATGTCCTTGGCGTTGGATTTGTCTGCTTCGACCTTCGGGCTGAGTAGTTGCGGATCGTGATAGTATTTCTCAAAGTCGTCGAAGTCGGTCTTTACGTCCTTCAAGTCTGTCCGGCCTTGGACCGCAGGGTATAATTCTTCCCACATCGAGGTAAGGGCGGCTATGTATTGGTTCAGGAGCTCGGTATCGGCCTGGCTGGAGATCTGCTTGGTCCGGACGCTCTCTCTGAGGATGCCGATCTTCTCCCAGCGGCCCAGGATCATGCCAGCGTATGAATATCCCTCGTCGTCATTATCCATTCTATCCCTATTTCAACTGGTATCCTGGCTGCATCAGCTTTATCTGGTTGATTGGCGCTTGAGCCTGCGGTTGCGGTGCTGGCTTCGGAGTCTGAGGTTTCCCGTACTGCTTTCCCATATTGAATCCCATCTCGAACTCAAGCGGAGCATGATCCATTATCGTATGCCCGCATTTCTCGCAGGAGTGGCGAACCCATATTCCGCCGTTGCCGTCTATCACTATCTGCTTCTCTACGGCGCTGGCGGTGGATATGTCTTTCCACTTATGTAGTCCAATCTTACACTTTATTGGCGTTTTAATTGGTTTATTGTTTTCCATGCTATCCCTATTTGATCGTAGTCGTGACTGTCGAATTGTACGGCAGTCCCATCTGAACCTTCATCGCCTTCACGTCATAGAATGTCTCGTTCAGTTGCTTGGCGACGGTATCCACCTGCGTCTTTACCATGTAGCTTATGATGCCGTTGAGGATGATGGACGCTATTACCAGGATCATGATGGTGTTGAGGATGTTGGGCATCGCCATCATCATCTCGGCCCGCTCGTTGGCGATCCATGCGGTGAAGATGGACCAGATCTCGTCCGGCTTGACCTTGGAAGGACTGCCCTCCATCCTTCTCGGCATGATGCTGTCCTTGTCGATTCGGACTACTGGGATTCCGTTGATCCACCTAACATGCTGGTTCTGGATAGCGAATCCTTTCTCAGTCATGTCCTCTCGGCAGACATCGGCCTGGTTGAAGATCCATACGAACTTGCCGACCTTGATGCGACCCATGTCTATATTGACGACATAGAAAAGACCGTTTTTGCCATCGGATTCAACCACTTCGATAAGGACATAGTTCTTCTTCGTAATCATCCTCATAATGGAGCACTTGAAGAACGAGTCGAACCATCGTCCGATGAACAATATGATCGCGGTGGCGAAGAGCCCTCCGATGAATAGTATAAGAGTCGTCAATGGATCCATAATAATCAACCTTGCTGCTGGCCTTGCTGCTGGTTCTGGTTCCTGTACTTTCCTAGGAGGCCTTCCTCTTCCCTCCTGAGATCCTCAGGCATGTAATCCATGCCCCTATCTGTCACAGCCCCGTGCTGGGCGTGAATCTCTTCTCCTCCGATGGCCCTGGTGAGCCCGAGCTCCAGAAGGAACCCTTCGTAGAGCATCTCGAAGACCGGATAGAAGCTGATGTCCCTCTGGACTACGGAGAATAATTCGGTGAGGATTAGGATCTTGTTCTGCTTGAACCTGACGAGCTTCTTGTCTATGTTGGCCAAGAGCATCTCTTTCCTCGCCATCTGATAGAATTTCTTGATGTCGCCTTCTTCCCTCTGGAGCAGTCCGGCCTTGTGCTCGAACTGGCTCTTGGGGGCTATTCCGATGGCGTTGGATCGGTAGGCGTATTCCTCCATCGATGGCATGACTATCCTTTCAACACAACGTTTAAATGTTTATATAAGTGCTTAAATCTTTCGTGTGTTATTCTTCTATGATTACCTCCCTGAACTTCGCCATGATAGTCCTTGCCTCCATCGGATTCTATTACGCTGGAGAGCAGGACCTGAGGACCAGGACGATCAAGAGCGCTCCGGCGATACTTCTCTATCTCATCGCTTCGACGCTGGCATTCCTGAACCCGAGCTCGCTGATAGGGACGTCCGTATTGATCGTGTTCACGTTCTGCTTCATAGCGAACCAGCAGTACAAGGAGAGGACGAGATTCATGGGCTGGGGAGACGCGATACTCTTTCCGGTGTTCGTGGGACTATTGACGTTCATGTTTCCGAGCGTCTATGGATTGTGCCTTTGCGCCCTGCCGTTCGTGGGGACGGATCTGCATAAGAGGATATTCAAGAACGATAAGAACATAGGATCCCCGCTGATCTTCTACTGTGCCATCGTGTTCATTTCTTCGGTCTTCTATCTCTTTGCAGTGGTTTAGGCACTATTGGTAGTGGATAGGAAACGTTTTAACACTATATGTAGATACACTGATATCAGGCTCGCGAGGAGTTTCCCAGCCAGGGATGCGGGCCCTATGAATATACGGATTGCATTCCGTCTCGCTCGCCTCTCCCTGGCTGGTCCTATTAATTCAATTTTTCTTCGATGAGCGCAGTATGAGTTGCTTCGGCAGGATGTCGCCGTATCTCTCTTTGCGCCATCTCGCGAATCCTTTGAATACCCCTTCAGTGATCTCGTCCGGATCCTTGGAGCTGACTGGCTCTGCCGCGAGGATTATGCTTCTCGGAAGATTGAATCCGTGTATCTTCCTTCCTCCCGATGCCTTGCTGTTCTTCCACTTACGCATGTTATCTTCCCCAGCCGTACATGAATCTCATCGCGTACCAATAGATCCCATATACGCCGATCAGCATCAGCAATGCGCCGATGATGGTATTAGGCTGGAGATCCGCTGGAAGCCAGGGCGCTGAGATGTCAGTGGAAATGTAGGTGGTCACTTCTGGGCACGTGCAGCAATAGGTGGGTTCTGTGACCTCGAACTGGAGCTCGGGGCTGAATGTGGTAGCGCACACGTCAGATTCGTTCTCAGTGCAGTTCAATCTCCAGGTCCACGCACCAACAGCAGGGTCATCGAACCATGTCCAGGAGTTTTCCACTCCGTCAAGAACAGAAGTCGGCCCAGCGTAATCAGCCCATGTGTATTGCTTTCCCTGGAGCGTGCAGTTCGCTGAACCTGTGGTCAGATTAGAAACAGTGAACACGAACGGCGGTGTACTGCCATATACTGACGTGCTTCCGTTCTGAGGGAAGGTCATGTTGAATAGCATCCCGGTCGGGGAGCAGGCGCTCGCTATCCCGAAGAGCATGACCGCCAGTAAAACTATTTGGTTATTGCGCATCGTAATCATCCGAAGAATGGAATCATTATGTTGCAGCCGCCTATTACCGTAGTGCCGGTCACGATGCTGAGTCCGCTTATGGCGACCCATATCCCCAGGAAAAGAAGGAACACGCTGGCCACGAATCCGAGCGGTGAATGCTTGAAGTGCTCTGCGAAGAAGAAGATGACTACATCAAGTATTGCAAGCAATGCGAAGAGTGATGCATCCATGTTATCCCTTTGGGAATTGAGTTTAAAAGGTTATTATTTTAGCTGGCTTTCTTTTTCTCATGTCGAATTTTGCGAATATCTTTGGATCGATCCAGTAGAGATTGAAATCCACCAAGCCTGCGCCCCCTTCAGTCCATAGGCGTCTTGCGCCTTGGCCTCTTCGGGTGTTGAGCCGGTCGGACATGGAATCATCCTAGCCCGAATGGCTCATCTTTTATTCTTGGTGCTATGATCACGAAATGGCCTTTGCCTCTCTTCGGCCTGAACTCCGATATGCCTATCCCTGAAGGAGCCACTTTGAAATAATGAAATGAGGATTGTTGGGATTGTCTCAGGCGATGGAGCTTTCTCATGTAGATTTTGGCCTGCTCTGTTCTTCCACGCGGACGTGTGCTATTCATAAAATATTTCTGGACACGTTCTGGAGTTTCAGTATATCCAGCTACTTGCAATTTATCCAGCCTTACGTCGAATCTCTCGTCTTGGGTCTTGCCGAAATATCTCTCAAAAAGACTTAAGCCTTTGGATCTCTTCATCATTTGATCGCCTATCAGAACCTGAACGGATGCTGGAATCCGGATCCGCGCCTTGGCCTCTTCGCCCCTTTCTGCCTCTTGCCTGGCCGCCTCGTCTGAGCGTAGTACAACTGGTTGATTCCGCTTCCTGTTCCTAATCCTGAAAGGATGCTGGCCTGCGGCCTCTGCTTCCTTAATTTGCCTCGGACTGGCCTACTTCGCCCTTGAGGCTGGCCTAAATTCAGATTCATGCTGGGCAATCTGCCGAGGATATTGTATCCTGATCCTTTCTGGGCTTTCTGCGATCCTTGCCTCAGTGATTCTCCGGTGAATGCGGGCAGATTCAACCCCCCTCCGAATTGCGGAAGGGGCTGAGCCTGCTGAGGAGGTGACTGGAATCCGCCGCTGCGAATCTTCGGGACGATCCTTTCCTGCGGGCGCGGGACATAGCCTGTATTTCTGTCTAGCTTCGCTTTGATATCCATCAATCGTGATTTAGCTCGCTCCATCCTATTGACTTGCGGGCCTTCCGGCTGCTTCTGGCCTGGCATCATCTTGTCGAGAAGTGACGGCTCCGGTGGAGTGTAGCCTTCAGCGTTCTCGACTCCTTCCAGTCCGGCGTTGTAATTGGCATTGCCTTCCCTTGTGATCCTGTCGAGCTCCTCTTGTTCTCTTTCCTTCTCGGCAGCTTCCCTGAGCTGGCGCTTGAGCTTCTCGGTAGTGGATTCCTCCACCCCTTCGATTCGTTCAATGTCGTCGGATGGCATCAGCGTCGCCTCTTTCTCATGTGATCTCTTACTATCTGCCGGATCTGGGCATCGGTGAAAGAAGGGTGCTCCCTCCTTTCTGTCCGGTACATTGATGAGTGCGAATGATGCTTGCGCTTGTGGGCGAGGAAGCTGACTCGGCCATCCTCTGTCCTGAATGTCACTCGGTATCGGCGGGCCATGAAGATCACTAATGAGTAACATCTACATCTTTTCCAAAGAAGCGCAGTTTAACTCTCCATCTTGGTTTTTGTCCTTTTCGTGGAAATGGATCAAGATAATATCCCCCTGGATGTTCTACTTTGTATCCTATTCCACCCATTTCTTCGAGATAATGTTTAGATGAAAAACGTGGTCTGATACTATTTTTACGCTCATAAGTAGGAAAATCATAAAGAATCCCTAATCTTGGAGGAGTTCGTTTTGGCATAGGATCAACTCAAATCATTGCGCCCTTCTCTATCATTTTGGCTATGACGTTCCATCTTCCCTCTCTTGACATTGAAAGGAACTTAAGCTTATTCCCTGGACTCAGTTTCTCAGCCAGTATCTTCTCACGTGTGCCGAAGAACATCTCGGCATTGTCAGTCTTCCTGAATTTGTAGTATGTCCCTTTCTTCTTCGCCACGTCAGTCACCCATCCTCTTCCGCTTCGCCTTGTTGTACGTCCATCTCACTCCGTACTTGCCGAGATGCGTCGGGGACGCCCTCTTGAGCACTGAGACGTGATGGATCCTTATGAGATTGTTCTTGCGCTTTCTCGCGTGCTTTTTCGCGTCGCACTTGCATGAAGCTCTGAGCTTGGTGTATCCCATGTGATCGCCTAGAATCTTGGATGCGAAGCCCATGTCCTAAACAATGGATTCATCGAATATGCCTTGGAACGTGAAAGCGCTCTCCGCTTCGGCTTCAGCTTCCTGTATCCCTTCAGCCGGTGGGACGGCTGGTTCGCGCCCTCGGTGGCGTTGTAGTAGCCTTTCCTGTGGGTATTCTTGTATCCCGCATGGATAGCGCCCTTATCGGTGTAGTTCCTGACGCCGACCTTGCGCACCTGCTCGCGTCCGTCCGACAATCGGCGAACCTTCACTCTTGTCCTCGGCCCTGATGCCGTCTTTCTCCGTGTGTATCTCCAGCTTGTCATCATAATCAACTCCTTAACCTAACAGTCCGAACATCTTCGCTAGTATGAACAATGCGACCAGACCGAGGAATACAGGTATCATGCCAAGGATATTCCCGATCAATCCTGAATTGGTCGTGCCGTAGGTGTACGCGGTCTCATACGTCCCATTGAATCCAGGCGTTATCGAGGTAGTGTCGCTGGTGTAGTTCCCGACATTCCTCCAGCCATAATAGGACAGGGAAGCGTTGGTGAAGTTCCCTTGATGCTGGTTGTAGTCATAGGCGAACGTCACGTTGCTGACGGTGGTCGCATTCGGATACCTCCAGTAAGTTATGGCGACTGAGGTGATATTGGTGTTGTTGGTTCCCAGGTCTCCCTCAAGGGCTACGCGGTCATAGAGGTTTCCTCCGTTGTCACATTCCCATCCGTTGTCCGGACCGCCTACCGTGCCATTCGCCCAGGTCTGCGGGCTAGTTCCGGATAGGTTAGTTCCAAGCGCGTGACCATTGTATCTGAGGGTGATATTGGTTCCCGCTTCCTGCGCGTAAGTGACGGTGATATTGGCTCCGTCGCATACCGGCGTATTGTTGAGATACACGTCTATGAAACCGAGACTGGTATTCCAAGCGGTCGAGTTGGTCGCCACTGTGACCTTCTTGACGTTGCTGTTCACCATTGTGATGTTAAGCGGAGAAGTGGCGTTGGTGATGTTCTGCCCAGTCCATACGTCGCTGACCGCGCTGAGGTTGCCTTGCGATACTCCGTTGAGATAGACCGCTATTGTGTCACCGGAGATGAAATCGGAGTTCACAGTCAGGTTGCCGGTAGTCCCCGCCATCTGCGGCTCAGTGAAGTACAGGAATCGTGTGCCGTTGCCTTGGTTCACTGCGGTGGTGTTACTCAATAGCGAATACACCGAGGATCCGTTGTTCAGGAATACGAGCGTTGTCGCTGGATCAGTCAGCCATGCGTGGTTTACGTTGGTGAACGTGGTCGGACATCCAGTTATTGTGCCTAAGCTATGCCCGTTTATCTGTACTGCGATGCCTTCTCCCGTAGCGTTCTGGCAGACGACGGTGAGATTTGCGAATCCGGAATAAGCGGTTGCCGGTGTAGCTGTGGAGAGAGACTTGTTCCCATGGAATCCAGCCATGGAGACGTTGTTGGTAGCTGAAGACAGATTAGCCTTGAATACCGATGCGATTGAAAGGATCGGCGTGAAGGACATGGTGTGAGCCAGTCCGGCAGTTCCGTTCCATACTTCTGCGGCGATGGTTCCCATCGGGTTGCTTTGGACTATTATCTGCTGAGCGACTGGAATGCCTACATAAAGGATCACGACTAAGAAGACCAGGGCTCCGATAATCAATGTTGCATTCATCTCTACCATAAATATCACCCGAACGCTTCCGATAGTAAGGCCGGAGCCTCATGCTGGGCGCGAGTCAGGAGACCGTGACTGTGATGGCCTCCTTTCGGCTTGCGCCTGTGCTGATGAGAATGAGTCCTTTTGACGTGCCTCTCCATGAGGAACTTGGATCCGTGCTGTTTCCCGCAATGCCCGCAGATGTAGTAGTGCATATCTATCGTCTCCTTGTGGATCTGGACTTGTAAGAATGGACTCCGCCTAGAAGAGAAGTCCTGCCTCCGCGCGGGCCATGGCCCCTGTGGACGCAGATGTGCGCGTAATGCCGAGCCCCGAGCTTTATTGTCCTCCATCTTATGCAATTCCTTTCGGCGCTTGTCGGCATACGATCATCCTGCTGTCTTTCCTATGAGTGAATAATGAATATGAAAAAGGGAGACGGCCTTGCGACCGCCTCCCGAAATCTTGCTTTCCCTTCAGAACTTATCTGAAGAGGGCTGCCAACACGACTAGCGGCAGGATAGCAAGGAATGTTGGGATTATTCCGACTATCGTACCCACGAGGCCAGTCAGGTTGCCCGCTGTGATCGCTTGGTTCACGACAGGGATCGCGACGTTGATGTCCACGATGAGGAACACCAGGTAGCCGACTACGAACGCGACGAGTCCGCCGCCGCCCATTGCCATCTGACCCTTCAGTGAAACTTTCTTGCTTTCTAATATATTCTGCATTCTATCAACCTTCCCACCCTGTCCTTGTCAATACGACGAGGCGGGTGACAATGATAGCGTGCGATTGAGGGTATATAAAAGCCGGCTATGTCAGAGGATCTTGATCTTCCCGTTGTGTCCGCGCTTGACGAGGCCGAACGATTCCAGCTCCTTCAGTATCTCCTTGGAATCCCCGTTGCCGACCTTGTAATGCTTGTAGAGGATCTCGTTGAACCGGCCTATGTCTATCTCGTCGGAGGATTTGATGTCGTGGATGTTCATCACCTTCAGGAGCTTTCCGTAAAGGCTCGGTAGTTTCTTTCTCATCGTCCATACACCTACGGCTGACGCTATCTGTTCTGGACTCGCTGGAACAAGAGGTAGAGCATGTATCCGGTGAACAGCACCATCACGACCAGGAAGTACGGTATGAACTGGAGCGTGAGGAACATGGCTGGGAGTGCGATCACCAGCTTCCCTGCGAAATTAGTAGGGTAGAGGAAACTGATTATGCCGAAGAAGGCGAGGACAAGGACTCCGAGCACCATCGGATCTCCGACTATCTGGCTCATCTGCTGCCCGATATAGGTCTCTAGGTACACCATGTCATTCACCTCCCTTCACGAACGTGATTATCGCCGTGATAGTCAATAGGTTGAACATCATTTCCAGCGGTATGCTGATGAATGCCGGAGCCGTGTTCGTTAATGTGTAAAGGAACCCGAACGGCAGGATGAAGATGTTCAGCACCAATGTCAGTATGATTATCGGTATGATGAACACCGCTGAGAATCCTTGGAAGGTCAGCAATACCAAGATCACTGCCGCGACCAATAGGTTGGAAAGCCCGATCTGCCCTATGATGCCTCCGCCTCCGCAGCCATACGATGTCACGTCCAGCGGATTGAAAGGCGGACACATCGGACCTCCGGACGGATTGATACGTAATGCTTCCTGGGCCGCAGTGAAGGCCGAAGGCTGGCCGAACCAGAACCCTGATACAGTCAGGGCGAACATCAGCCATACCCAGTTATTCAATCGCATATTACCACGGACTCTCTACGAGCATTGATATAAGCACCACTACTGTCGTGACCGAAGCCGCCATCATCATCGTTATCGGAGTGAAGATCATTCCGCTAGGCTGGAACAGCGTGAAGATCCACATGACGCCCAGTCCCACCATCGCTGGACCTGATCCCTGCGTGAACACAGCAGCGGCTCCGACCGCGACCATCATGCAGACCAATGTTATAAACAGCCAGCTCCAGCCGCTGAGCTGCCCGCTCATCGCAGCCTGGGCTAATTGCCATCCAGACGTGCCATTGACGAGAGTCCAGACGTATGGATCCGAGTAGTACCCGTAAACAGAGCTATTCCACCATCCGACCGCGGTGTACCTGCCTATGGCAGTGGCGGTGTAGTTCATCGAGCCTCCGGCGGCTATCGCGCTGGTGTTGGAATATACATTAGTTATGGTTCCGTTGTAATCGGTCATGGTGATGTTCATGCCCCATCCCACTAAGTTGCTTGTCACGTCCGAGATATTGAAGTAAATTATGAATGAATTATTGGTGTAGCTGTTATTCAGGTATGGGTTGGTAGCGAGCGAGTATGTTATGTTGCTGAAGACGCTGTTGTTCACGTTGGCGCTTGATTGTGATTCCAGCTTTATCACCATCGGGACCGTTGCTATCGTCGGCGGAGTGTAATTGAAGTCGTTAGAGATGTAGCCGTTGGCTGATGCGTTCACTATATACGGGAACAATGGCTGGAATAGAAGGACGGCGGATCCGTCCGGATTTGTCATTGCGGATTGGGTGAGGACTCCGTTCCGGTACGATTCGATATGCGCGTTCTGTATCGGGATGCCGTAGATGTTCTCGATATAGAACTGATAGTAGGATCCGTTTACGTTCAGGAGGGAGATGTTGAGATTGGAAGATGGGGACTGGAGATTCAAGTAGGTCTCCGAAAGTCCACGCGCCGGATATCCTGAAGCCTGATAGGTTATTATCCAGCTAGAATTGGCTGAGACGTTCTGGGGCGTTATGCAGAATCCCGCCGAAGAGACATTCTGTAGGTTGAACGTGAAGGATCTGTAGAAGCTGGGATTATCGGTGTACAGATTCACTACGGCGTTGAACACGCTGAAGTTCAGGCTGGCGTTCGTGAGCTCGTCGTATTGGCTGAAGTTGATGGCATAGCTTGAGTTGGCGCAGTTGGCGAGCGTGAACTGGAACACAGTGCTGTTGCTTCCGGCTATCGTCCTATTCATCGTCGCCCCTCCGAACGTGATGTTGAGGCTGCCATTGGTGGATAGGCTGGCTGAGGAACCGGCTAATGTAGGGGTGAGCACGCTGACGTTCGAGTATCTTGTGGTGGTCCCCGCATATACAAGCCATTTCGTAGTGTTCAGATATACGTCTCCGGCCAGCGTCGCCAGATTAAGAGGATTGAACAGCGTGAGGTTCGCCGTGTAATTGGTGTTCTCCATCATCTGAGATGGGAACTGTACCACGATTGGAGCGTATGCCCATATCACGTTCTGCGAATGGTTGGTGCTCTCTGATACTGTGGTCGAGTCGTTCACGATCCAGTTGAAGTAATGCGTGGTGTCGTTCGTGACCTCAAGGAGGGGCTGGAAGGTGTAAGCCCCGCCTGCGCTCGCGTTAGGCACTCCGCTCCAGTTGAGGAACGCGCCGCTGGACGTGTGGCCCGTGAGGACGACCCACGCTATGTTATGGTAGGTCGGAGCGGTCTCGTATATCGGGCTCACTCCATAGGTGTAGTTGTACAGGCTGAACTCGGTGCTGTTCGAGTCGGTCGATATGCTGAAGTTATTGTATGCCCTCGCTCTGACTTTATACAGCCCCGCTATGATGGACGAATCGTTGTATGAGTACGAGGTCGCCAGTCCGTTGCTGGATGTGATCGTCGAGATGAGGGCGCCTGACGCGCTGTTTATCACATCGAGCGCGTAGTGGTCAATCGGCATCATGGTCGTCGGCGTAGTCGATGCTCCGTATGCTATGCTCAGGTTCGCTCCCGTGTCCGCACGCTCATAGTATGTATGCAGCGGGGCGGTGGTGGAAAATGTGTTTGGGGCGCATTGCCCGGTCTGGTTCGCGTAGAGCGTCTTGCTCGCGTTCTTGCCTAGGATGAATGAGCCGGATAGCTGCTGGATTCCCGATGTCCAGCACACATCTCCCTGTGCCGCATTAGCCCAGTTGAGCGAGCCGAAATAGAAATCGGTATCGCCTGATGTGAGCAAGTCATAGCTCTGTATCGTCTGGCTCGCATTGGTGAATCCAGCCAGAACAGAATAGGCGCTGAAGTTGCTCGTGCCTAGGATGCAGCTTCCCGTCTGGTTGGCGTAGAGCGTCTGGGTTCCGCTGGCTGGGAGGTCGTATGTGCCTGATAGCTGCTGGTCGCCGGGAGCTGTCCAGCACGATGATCCTTCCGCAGCGACAGACCATATCACTCCGTTGAAAGCGTAGTTGTCCTGGTTAGCGGGTATCCTCGTGTTCATGATCGTCTGGCTCGTGTTGGTGTATCCCGCCTGCAATGCGTATCCGCCCCAAGAGTTATCGGTGATGCAATCCCCGGTGGTATTAGCCAGGAGATTGGCTGTTGTCGCGAGCGTGAACGTTCCGCTCAGTTGGGATGTTCCCGTCCAGCAAGCCGTCCCTTCGACAGCCTTGTTCCATGCGAGATTGGAGAAGGTATAACTGGTATCCAAGTTGGTGAGCAGGTCGTAGCTCTGCAATGCTTGGCTGGCTTCGGTAGGTGTCCCTGATACCGTAAAGGCGCTGAAGTTGCTATCGCCGTGAATACAGTCGCCAGTCTGGTTAGCGGTCAATACCTGGCTCGCGTTCTTGCCGAGCACGAATGTGCCAGATAGCTGCTGCGTCCCAGGCGTAGCCCAGCATGTCGCCTTAGATGCCTTAGCCCAGGCGAGCGATGGGAAATAGAAATCCGTATCCCCGTTCGTCACGGTGTCGTTCGATTGGATTGTCTGCGAAGCGTTGGTGTATCCGAGCGAGAGGACCGGCGAAGCGAAGCTGCCCTCTGTTATGCAGTCGCCGGTCTGCGCCGCCCTGATCGTCGTGCCGCCTCCCGTGGCTATCGTGGATGTTCCCGATAAGGTTTGAGCACCCGGCGCTGTCCAGCATGCGGTCCCTTCCGCCGTCTTTGTCCATGCCACATTAGTCAGGGCGCCGGACCAAAGGCTTACCCATATCGCGGAGCTGTTGATCGTCTGGCTCGCGTTCGAATAGGTGGAAGTGGCGCTGTCGAGTGCGAACGCGGAGAAGGCGTTGTCGGTCACGCAATCGCCATATCCCGTCACTACAAGATTGCTTGTCGTTCCCGCCGCGGCTAGGCTTCCCGTATAGGCGCCTGTGTTTAAATCCCATGCGGAGCCGGTGCATGATCCCCCTAATGTAGGCGTCGCCCCAGTCGCAGTCCATGTAAAGTTCACGTTGGCGAGCATGGTGCTATTGGCGGCGAAGGTTATAGTGGTATTGAAATCATTACGGGCGCCGGTCTGCGTTCCCGTGGTGTTCTCGGTCCAGGTGTTCTGCACAGAGCCGTTGATGATATGCTGGTGAGTATAGAACCTCGCGGTGATATTGCCGTATCCGACATAGTTCTGGCCGCCGTCCACTGTCGCGTCGGTCGGAGTGGTGAAGGTGATGTTATAGTTAGATATGTTGCTTCCGAGCGCGAACGTGATGGCGTCAGTCTTGGTGAAGTATTGCTGAAGGTTAGTACTGGATGTGGTGGAGTTCATCAAATAGCTGGCATTGGTGAGGGTGTAGTTGATGGTCCAGTTGGCGGATACGGTCGCGGTCTGATTGCTATAAAATAATCCGTTCGATGTCAGCGTATTCGCAGCTAAATAGACCGTGCAGAAATCCCCGCTTGGAGATGAATTTGTCGTAGCGCCGTAAGTGCAGGACGCTCCAGTTGAAGAATTGACGATCAGGGCGACGTTATTGGTCGTGCCTAGATTCCATGCTTGGACAGTCACATTGTTCAACGTGAACGGTAGGTTTTGAACCGAACCGATAGCTACGTTCGTCCAATTCACATACTGATTGATTGGCACAGTGGCGATGAATACGTTGTCGAAGTATACGCCCGAGGTTGTTCCATCCGTGCCTAGCGTGAAATTTCCGCAATTTGACCTTGCTGCTGCGAACGCTATGTCTGTCCATACTCCGCCTGAGCCTGTCGAGTTCTGCACTGTCCCTGATACCTTATCTGTATCGGTATTAATTATAAGATTGGCAACTGTCCAGGTGTTCGGGCCTGCCGAGATTCCGCTGGCCTGATACGTCGACGTCTGAAGCTCGATCGACCATCGGTTGTATCCTCCTTCTATGTATGTCCTGAACGCGGCAGTCATTCCGCTGGTCGAGAGAGGGAATAAGCCTGGGGATGCGGTGATTGCCGGCTTCAAGCCGGCAAATGTCGCATAACAGCTTGTCGCCGATGTGGTGTACACATTCTGGATATTGAAGTTATCGCCTGTGTGGAGCGATGCCGCAGTCCCGTCTCTCCATGACTTCGTGGTGTTCGCCGTGCACTCATTCGACTTCGAGCAGGTTCCAAAGCCATTGATATTGTCGAGATTAGCATTTGCTGTATACCCTTCCCCCGTCTCGAACATTCCCTTGCTGAAGATGTCTATGAAGTTGGTGTTGTGGTTGCTATCCGAGCAGCTCGCGTACACTCCGACTGTCGTGTTGCTCGCTGTGCCTGTCCCTGACGTGTGCCTGAACACAGCCTGCGTGGTCCCGTTCATGTATTGCCACGGTATCGTGGTGGCGTTGTTGTCCACGATGAACATGTCTGAGCAGTTGGCGTTGGTGCAGGACAATCCGCCGAGAGGGAAGAATACCAATTCAGCCGTTCTCGGCGTGGCATCATCGGTGAGAGTGAGCGGGTAGTAGGTGGCGCAGCTTGAGTTCCACCATGCCCATTGCGTTAGGTCCGTACCGAAGATCGACGGCACGAGGTCCACGTTGTCTTTCATGTCTGTCTTATGGTAGTCGAGGCGTATCTGGTATGGCTGGCCTCCGATGACCTTGAGCGTGTCAGGCAGCGCGGTCCAGCGGTATCGTAATGAATTGTATGTGATAGTCCCGTTCTTGGTCTGCACCATGTACGAGCCGTTGCCGTCATTGGCTGGCGTATAGTTGTAGGTATCATCAGTCAGCGTCACATTGTATCTCTCATTGTAGTATGCGCCGACGAAGCTGGTCTTGCCCTTGGTCGAGACACCTATCTTCCCGAGCGCCTTGTCTGTCGAACCGAACGTATAGGTCGCCTGCGGAGTGACAGTCAGATAGACTGAGCAGTCGAATAGATCGCAGTCCGTGAACTTGCCGCCGATAAGAGTGTTCATTAACTGGACTGTCCCGAGCGTAGTTGCCCCGTTCTTGATGGTGGCGGTCTGGCCGTTATAAGTCGGCGTAATGGCAGCGAAAGAGACGCTGGAGGCTAGGGTAAAAAGGAAAAGGACAATGAGAAAATGCGCCAGGAGAGGAGTGGAACCATGTCCAGCTCCCGCTCTTGAGCGTTTTATTCTCTTAAGGTCGTCTTGTATGGAAGTGCGCATGAGATCTCCCTTGCTACTGCATCTGCTCTCCGCGCTTGCCTACCGCGAGATAGATCCCATAGATGATTTCCATGACGATCAGCGCGAACGGTATCAACTGGATTATCCCCACCGTCAATCCAGTCATGTCGTCTGGATGGGCCTGAAGATAAACGGTGGTGGTTGCGATAATTGTATTCATCACCGGCATCAGCAATAGGGTGAGCACGAAGGTCACGAATAGAACGATTAGATTCGCAAAAGTAACTTGTCCTTTTTTATATCCCATAATCTTCACTTCTTTCTCTTCTTTCCGCCTAGGTCCAATGGATTGACGAACTTGAATCGGCTGAACCCTTTAAATAAGTTAGCGTACTTCGGAAGCCTCTGCGCTTCGGCTCCGCCTTTGCCCAACTGCATCTCAAGGGTCGGGATGTATCCGCCTGGATGTCCGCCCATCTGCCTGAGCAACTCTGGAGTCACCTTGGGACCCGTCGCCTTTCCGTACCGGTTGTAAGAAATCCATTCGGAGATGAGGTCGGGGCGGATGTATCTAATCAAGGATGGAGCTCGGGCCCTTCTCTTCCTGATCCTGACTCCGCCTGAAAGAAGGCCGGACAATGGAACATCTCTCACGCGTCCAGGGATAAGTCCTCCGAAGAGCGTGATAGGCGGTGGGGGGATTGGAAGCGTTGTTATTGTTGTGATTGTGACTGGAGACTGTATCGGGAGCTGGACTGGAATCTGGATTGGTTGCTGGATCGCTATCGGGAGCTGGACTGGGAGTTGCACGGGTATCTGGATATTCATTGGTTCTTGGATTGGAAGCTGCACTGGCTTCTGGATTTGGATCGCACCCGTCACTGGGACTTGTAGCAGTATCGGTTTCTGGATTGTCTCTTGAATCGGTTTCTGCAATTCGAGCAGAAGAGGCTTCTGGATTGCCTTCGTGATCTGCTGAGTTTCAGTCTTTGTCTGCGCCTGTTCTATAACCTGCTTAGTCTTGGTCACAGATGCGAGCGCCCCTCCGACTATCGAGACTTCAGATAAGGACGTGACTGGGACAGTGACTACCGACTGCAATGAATGAGCGAATACTTGGGAGAGCGATTGTCCTATTGATGTACTGATGTGCCCCCCTAATGTATCTGATCCGATAGCCGGACCTATGTTGGTTATCGTGTATGAGGTTGTAGTTGATGGCCACCACGGGAGCTCCTTGACTGCCGACGCTATGTCGTTCGTGAAATACTCTCCCAGTTTCAGTACCTTCATCTTGCCTCCGATAGATGAGGTGTCGCTCTGGATCTGCATTGTCTGGAATACTCCTGCCGCTTTTGTCGAAGGTATATCTACTCGTCCGAGTGTGGTCACGAAAGGATTCAAATCAATCAGCATCCTTGTCTCATCTACCGGAGTGCCGAATGCGAATGGTATGGATTTGAGCGTCGATGGTTCAGTCGGACCTATATTGACTGAGACACTTTCGATATTATACATACCTGATATTGGGTCGAATCTGCTCGCGGTGGCTGTCCTAAGCCAATCCTTGACTTGGGCACTTGACATCTCCAGTTGCTGATCCATGATGAATTTCGGCGGAGGGATTAGTTGCCTAGATACTGCCTGCTGAAGCGGAGTATATATCTTCTGACCGGTAATGAAGTTCGTGAACTGTCCCGCCGTCTCGGTCTGAAGGACAGCTCCCTTGCTGGTATCAACGATGCTCCTTGTCACTGATGTAATCGCGCCCTCAGTGTCTCCAGTCGAGGCGGGACCTACTTGGACACTCAGGACTGAATACTTCCCTTCTCCCAAAGGGATGCTGGCAATCTGACGATTGAATACCGCTGTCTCTGATGTTGGAGATGACAAGGCTTGCGCGGCCTTGCCGATGACTTTTCCTGCCATGTTCAGTCCGATGGTTGATAGCACCAATGAAGCCCCCCATCCTATCGCTCCGGCTGGAGTGAAAGTCTCGCTAAGTGTCGGAGTCACAAATTGCTCCGTCTCGATCAGGCTTTTCTGGGATGGAGTGCTGGTATAGCCTGATGGGAATTTCACTGTATATAGATCTCCTTTATAACTGACATATTCTAATCCCGATACGATTGGCATTGTAGCCATCCTGCCTGTCTCGACGATGCTTGTCGGGAATAATGCAATGTTCCTTCCGAGATAAGTCCCTTGCGCGGATATGAAATCCTCGATGCTCGTGTACTTTCCCGTCTTCCAGCGTTCCGGTTGATTGGCTGTCGATGCTGCTGCTGATGATAAGAAGAATTGCTCTACGTCAGTAAAGAGCCGATTTGCTAATGAAGACTCATGCGAGAGCTGCTGGGACTTGGCGAGAGCGAGGACGTCCGCCCTCTGCGTGGCTGTGAGATTGTTCAAGCCTATGATTGTCGGCTCAAGACCTCCTTCCGTATAAGGTATGACTGGGCGGTTGGACAATAGAGAGCCGAAATTGACCTGCGATATTATGGAACTCATCTTCTCTGGAGAGATCTGCGATGCTGGGACATTGACTCCAGTGGAGAGTTGGACTGAAGAGATGTCCTGGATAAGATATCCTTTCTGATTTATCTGCTCCGGAGATAGTATGGCGCTCACACCCAATCCGTTGGCTCCGACGAACGCGCCTCCGATGAGGCTTATCTGTCCTGATTCGGATTGCGCTGTCTTGACGCTGGCCTGATAGCCTGCTGTCGATTGATTGACCTGGGTTATCATGTTTGAGAATGCGCCTGGGGCGAGCTGGCCTTCTGTCAAGAGCGTCCCTTCTGTCGTGGTGATTGAATTGACTCCGAGTAAGTTGTATCCTCCTTTGGCTATGTCGGAGACGGAGAGCGTTGCGCTCATCGGAAGATTGTTCCTGATGAACTGGCCTGAGATCGCGGCGACAGTGACTTGATTTCCTGATGATGGCTGGACTTCCGAAGGAGGGATATATGTCCCGACGAATGTCACTGGCTTTCCTTCCGCTGAAATAGCGTTATAGACTTTCAGGATGTCGAACTTGCCCCCTGGATAGACTCTTGCGAATACTTCCGTCTGATTTCCTGATGCCCCTGTCAATGGCAATCCGGCTGATGTCTTCTCAGCTGGAGTGAGATACCTGAGAGTCGCGGGTCCCGTAAATCCGCTTGTTGCCTGAGCCTGTCCTGCATCGTAGGCCGGATTCACCAATGCCATCGCCTCTTGTCCTGTCTGCGCCGGAGCCATGACTCTCTGTGGCGAGACAGCGCTGATCTGGTTGGATGGCTTAGCCATCTCGGTGACTGCTGACTTGTACGCTTCGGGTTGCGTGACTGGAGAAGGAAGGCCATGCGCCTGCGCGAAAAGGTCATCTGCCGGAGTGATCTGCGGAGAAGAGGGCGCTGAGGATCCAGAAGATGAAGATGAGGACGATGAAGCCGGTCTAGGAGCTGGCTGCGATGGAGCAGGAGCGGAAGACGGTGCTGGCCCGCTGCTTACGACAAGAGGAGCGGATGTAGGAGGAGTTGGCGTCGTACCGTAGCCGGATCCATAGATTGTCTTCAGATACGGAGATGAGACTGACGCATCTGCCATGCACATGTATCTATTGAATAGTATTATATCTGTTGCGTTCAGCGTGATTGATTCCTAATAAGCGCGATTGGAGGAATGCCGCCCGTGACGTTGGATTGAGGACAGGACCATACCACCGAATTTCCGTATTGGGTCGCAGTGCATCCGCGATCCGTGAGGAACGAGGCGACAGCGAAATAGTTGTTGGCGTTCTGAGTGCCTAATCCCATAGCATAGAATACCACCACGACGAATAGCATGATGCTTGCGAATGCTTTCAGCGCGTCGAGAGGTATCGAATGCCCCTTCACGACTAGAGCGTAGTCTTCCCGCATGTAGCTTATCTTCTCTATCTTCATAATATCATTCTCCATTATGGTCCGCTCTCTCTGAGCAATCATCGCATCTCTAGTAATCCTCCTTACAGCCATGGCAGCGCTTCATTACCTTGCCGCAGTCGGGACAGTGCTGGTGATCTTCGATCATTCTTTTGCCTCTGAAGACGGTTCGGATTGCTTTGATGGCCGCGCCATCTCTAGGCGTTTTATGCGCATATCTATCTCGACATAGATGGCATCTTTCAATTCTATCAATTCGTTCTCTGACAACTGATCTAATCTGATCTTTGGCTTACCGGACATAGGTATCATCTCATCTTGTTAAATATCACGTCTTCTATCTCGTCGCAGACGGCTTCGGAGTTAGCTTCAATCTCGGAACCCCAGTATCTAAGTGTAGTCCAACCTTGAGATTGGAGATATGAATTTACATATTTGTCTCTTTTCTTAATACGTTCTTGCATAGCATTCGACGGCCTATTCCTGTTTATCCATTGGGGACCAGAATGAAAATAATCGCCGTCGCAGAATATAGCTATCTTCTGATCTGGAAATGAGATGTCCGTAGCACATACGTTATTTATCGACATGGTCGCGTAAAAAGCATAGTCACGATCTGATAATCCATTCATCAGTTTCAATTCAATTTTAGTGAATCTGTATGGGAATACCCGATTAGCTGTCCAACGTTTAGATTGTTTGGCTCTCCATGCCTCAGACTTCTTCTTGCCTTTATTCATTGCTCCCCATTTCTTACCATGCAGATACATCATTAATCTACGATCTGGATTATCCCAATATCTTTCTTTCAGCTTTCTTTTAGTTTCTTCTGAAAGATGTTTTCCTTTATTGTGGCTTTGTTGGCCTTTCTTGAATCTAGTATTAATTCCGTGAATTGCTGCGGATGCGATAAGTTTCTTTAGTTGTTCTTGATGTGATGCTATATATTCTGGGTTCCTCCATTGTTTTATCTTCGCTTCACTGAGATGTCTCTTCACTGTTTCTGATCTCGGTTTTCCCAACTTGGATGCGCTAACTCTTTCTCTCATCCATTGGGACTTATTCCGTTCAATCAGATATGAATGTTTCTTTCCAGAAAGTTTCTTGCTTAGTAGTTCCCGTGTCTCTTTTGTATGAGGATGTCCATGCCCTTTTGGATGATTCTTACTGAACCAAATATTATTTGGATGCGCTTTCATCCAGATATAGTTATGTGCTTGGCAACAGAATGATCCACATCCTTTGCTTCTTCTCTTCAATGCTGCTGTCTCTACTTGAAAGCGCTTATTGCATACGTTACAAACTCGATTAGTCATATTAACCATGCGATCACTTAGCCTTCCTTGGTCGATCCCAATAGATGCTACGGCATTTCGGATTAGGACATGATCGTGGAACTTCATTGAAACGCGGAGCCCATTGATGGCCGCACCGTTCGCACTTATATCCGCTGATCTTTATCTGCATATTAACACATATCTATTACAACATACATATTAATAAGCTATCGTTTCTCGTCACCTAAGCTCTCCTTTATTGATTCACTGGCCAGATGCGAGAAGTTGATATCTTGCATACTGCCTTTCAGCCGTTGCAGCCTCTTCTTTTCTTCTTGCCTCGTTATCTCTTCCTTCGTTGAGTTCAGGGCATCCTGCACTTTCAGCAAATTCTCTCTCAGCTTTCGCTCTGATAGTGCTTTGATGGTCACGCAATATTTCCTTGGGAGCTTCAGCACGAACTCCAATAACGTGAGATCCACAGTAGGATGTTCCGGATTCGAGCGGGCGGAAGCATATATCTTGTAATCTCCGACGACCATATTTACATAATAATTTATATCTACCTCGCTCTTCAGGTTCTTTATCTCGGCTTTCTTCACTTCGTTTAGGATCTGTTTCATAAGAGGGGATTTCCTCGATTTCTCTATCTCCGCATAGCGTTCTAGTATCCTGGATGGTGGAAGAGGTATGGTCAATTTGTTGAGACGCCGTATCTCTCCGTTTATCTCTATGATCGGTTTCGGATAGAAGAATTTGCCTGACTGGCCGACCATATCATTGAAATTGCTCTGATAGATGAAGAAGAAAGATTCCTTCTTGCTCTTTCGATTGGCCTTAAAAATCACGTTCGCCATCTTACGGATATCTGATTTTACCTGACCTCTGAGCGGTGCGCAGAATGAGATGCAGGGATGAAGATATCCTGCGACCTGAAGGCTCTTGGAGATCGCCTTGGACCATGCCTGCCCCCAGTCTTGACCGGACATACTTGTGCCAGCCTCATCGCATACGATAGCATTCAAGACCGCCTCATGTTCCGATTGCGAAGAATCCAAGCTCTCTATCAAATTGGCATAAGCGGATACTGAATGCGTGACTCTTGTTTCCATATACAATTCAAATTTCTGGTCGAAGATGCAGGATCTGGTTATGGCTCCGAGCGTCTTTCCCAATCGATGGCCCCCTTGCCAGAACGACAATTCTGAAAGTCCGACATCTACAATGCGATCCCTTGTCTTTTTCAGATAGAGAATGCTGAGCAGCTCTTCTTCTGTCAATCCTAAATCAATATCGAACTCCGGTTCTATCGAGAATGCCTTTTTCTCCCAGAGATTAAATGCGTCCAGGAATGTCATTGTAGGTATGGTACTTATGTCTATTTTATGGGGAGTTGGACTTGTATCAATGTGTGGGAGTTGCGGATCCATTCGGTATCATCTCCAGGCGCTTGATGCCATCCCCTCTGACTGCCGCAGTGACGATATCGAAGTCGAGCTTGTCAATTGGCAGCCTTCCATCTTCGAATACAGTATAGATTGCTTTCGAATATCCCTTCATTGCGAAATATATATGTGCCTCGACGAATGAATAGTAGAGCTTGTTCTTTGATGTTCTCTTCAACTGGTCATTCATAACATCGTCCGGTACTTTGTCTATATCATTGATTGCTGTGAACAAGCTGGACCAGTCTGTATTGATATCCCGTCTTGTCTCCATTGGGATGTATGTTTCGACTAGATGATACAGATGCTTGAATGACTTATAATAGCGTTCGGGATCATTCTCAAGATCAGCGGCTATCATCGTATCCGCTGTCTTCATTATCAAGAAGAAAGGAGATGCTTGGGATTGTTGGCCAGACATGGTAGATTGTGGCGCGAATGCTTGACCCATGAATATACAAGATACTTATTAGTTTAAAAATCTACTATATACTCTATATATCAATGGGGCGTGTTAGTGTACTAGTAGGACAGTCTTCGAACAGTTGCAGAAGAAATACATCTTCTGCACGCCTGATTTCGAGAGAATAAGGCTAGAGTTCTATTCATATAACGCTGGTGAGGCCAATGCCGAGATACAACTGGAAGATATCTGATCTAATCTATGAAGATGAAGTACTAAGGATGTATAAGGCAGCCAAGAACAACAACGAGCGTGTGCTGATCTCAATCCTCTGGATAACCGGCGGCCGAATAAATGAATGCCTAGCGATTTCCAAGGAAGATGTGATGCCTTTCGATGAGGAAGTCCATATCATTATGCCAACTGAAAAGCTGAGAGGAGACCAACGCTTTGCGGTTGAAGAAAGGATCCTGAAATTCGACCGGCCCAAAGGAATCATATCCAGTGTTTTTGTCGAGACGATAATCGCGGCTACGAATAATCTCCTGCCAAATGACAAGCTGATAAATCGCGGCTGGAGATGGGCCAATGGAGTGGTGACAAGGCTTGGGATCCAAGAGCTCGGGAAGCCTATATGTCCGTATCATTTCAGACATTCTCGATTCACGATTCTAGCGAACAATGGCTATGATGCATGGCAGTTAAAAGCAATCAAGGGATCCAAGCGATTGGCTTCGGTTGAAGTCTATGTTCATACAGTTCCCGAGCTGGTCAAGCTAGGGAATATGGATCAGACAAGGAGGAACAGAATCATGGCCCAGTCTTCTTATGGCATGAAGCTATTAGGATTGTATACTCCAGACGAGAATCCAGTCCGAGAACGTTCAACACAGTCTCAATCTGAAGTGATTATTTGAATTGAACCCCCTCTCCCCCCCACCACGACTGTCGAGGAAGTTCCAATACAGTCCGAGAGCAAGCCAGTCGAGAAGAAGGAAGAGGAAGCTACGCTTTGATTATTACGAGAGGGAAAGGATATCGGGATTGCTTCTTCAGTATCGATTTCTCCGATTCCGAGTGGACTATCTCGTAACAGATCCCGTTCTCTTCTGTCAGTGAGAGGATATCACATCGTCCGCCGTTGATGAAACGAGCTTCCGTTATGAAGTAGTTGTTGTTCTTTGTTAGTTCAAAACAGATCTCAGCCTTTTTAATCTCGTGCTCTTTTGAGTTAGCTGCGCTGAACCTCACACAGTTCATCCATCTCCTGTCGGCTGGAACTACTTGCTCCCTGATCCTCATCACTTGCCTTATCTTATCGGCTTCGTTCACTTCCTCACCTTCTTCGCCTGCTTTCCTGCGGTCTGCTCTTCAGAACCTGCGGTTCTTGAAACTCCCTTCATCTGTTTCAGTATCTTCTTCACTTCACATATCTCCTTGCTCGACCTCGCATCTGAATCATTCCAACTATGATTATACCATCGGTTGAACCATTTCTCAAGGTTAGAGACCTCCTTCAGCACAAGGTTAGAGACCTCCTTCAGCACCTTGGCGCGCTCGGCTTGGCGTCCTTTCGCTTCGCCTATCTTCAGTCCGAGGGCGTAGTTCTTCTCCTTGCAATCATGGCACATCTCAGAACGGGCGTCGTCGCCGGGTTTATCCCAATTCTTACATACTTCACAGTTTTCAGGATAATAAAGATGGTCGCACTTCCCAGTAGGATTGCGAATTGCTACATCTCCGCCACAATGCGGGCATGGTTCTGGCGTTCGTGTCGTCATGGTATCACTTCTCCTGCTTGCCCGATGTCTTTATAGGTTTTCTCCTTTTGCCACAATCAGCACATATTATGCTGATGCGGTCGCTCAAAAGTTTATAACAATGTTCGTGTTTCTTCTTTCGTGTCGTCATGGTATCATCTCGGTTCTGGCTTCTCGCACATGCACAGCGTCGTTCCATTCGGCAGATGCGCCGTGCAGTAGAGCCGTCTCATGCGGTTATCGTAGTGTCTCCATCCATTGAGGTATTCCACATACACTGTCGCAGTCTGACCTCGCTCTGTATCTGCGTGGACTAAGCGATGACCGCAGTTCTTACACTTGGGTTCCGGCTTTCGTGTCGTCATTTAATCGACCTCTTGCTTCGTATCAGGACACTATGCCCTTTCCATTCTAAAATAAGGTCATCGCCGCGAATGACAATCTCGTCATGAGATAGCCTATGCAAAAAGATAGGTGGACATTCATGTCCTTTGCTCTCCCAATATGATTCAGCGCACCATTCGCATTTGATTTTTCCCTTCTTCTTTCGTGTCATCATAATATCCCTCGCAAGGAGACCACCGTATTCATACGGTGGAGGAATTGCGATTCCTCGTCTATATCCGCAACATTTTTAATCCTCAGATGCGTAGT
>Ga0315288_10002328_pt1 | contig 24613 bp, 18 predicted proteins | sample YL17G11_20_MG_FD_203454 | JGI IMG/M metagenome (GOLD analysis project Ga0315288, IMG submission 203454) | Sediment microbial communities from Yellowstone Lake, YNP, Wyoming, USA - YL17G11_20 | ecosystem: Environmental > Aquatic > Freshwater > Lake > Sediment | place: USA: Wyoming | collected... | reverse complement strand
GATAGTTATGCCGATTGCGATGTTAGTCAATTGTCCGGTCCTGATCGAGAGGATTCAAAGGCTGAAACCGGGCAAATTCCAAGACGGGATTTCGAAGCTCAGAAAGCTGTTTTTTCACAGGCTTGCCAGACACTCAATGGTGTGATTACCAGGCTCAATCAGTTTTGCGACAAAATTTATGCCGAGCACAGAGAAGAAATCGCCAGACTTTCGGTCGAAATCGCCAGGAAGATTTTGGTGCAAAAAGTGGAAAATGGGGATTACGAAATAGAATCCATCATCAAAGAAGCCCTCAAAAATGCACCGAGCAGCCAGGATGTGATAGTACATTTGAATCCTGAAGATCTTGAAAAATGCCGGAAGGCTCAGCAGGATGAGCCGGGCGGTGTTTTAGCCGGCATTAAGTTAATTCCGGATCCCAATATCGGGCGAGCGGAATGTTTACTTGAAAGCCCGAAAGGGATTATTAAATCGCTGATCGACGACAGCCTGGAACGAATTGGCAAAGCGCTTGAGAAGGCAAATTGAATTATGGCTACCAGTGGGATTTTGGACAATCAGATTGATTTTGAAAGTTTTCATTCAGTGCTGCGCAATGTAAATCTGTTGGATTGTCAGGGCTTTGTGGTACGTGTTGCCGGTCAGGCGGTTGAATCTATCGGCCCGGCAATAGGTTTGGGAGAGCTTTGCAGTATCCGGATTCGCGATGGCAGGGGAGTGATGGCTGAGGTTGTGGGTTTTCAGAACGACCATCTTATTTTGCTGCCGCTGGAGCATATAGAGGGCATATCACCGGGCGATACGGTAACTGCCCGAACCACTCCGCGCCATATTACCCTGAGCGATAATATCCTGGGCAGAGTATTAAACGGCCTGGGAGAACCTATAGATAGTAAAGGTCCGTTGTTGGGGATGGACAAGAAGGCATTGGATGCGAGCAGTCCGGCAGCGCTTAGTCGAGGGAAGATTACGAGCCATTTGGCTTTGGGTATCAGGTCGATAGATGGAATTCTGACCTGCGGCAAGGGACAAAGAATAGGAATTTTCTCGGGCAGTGGAGTCGGTAAGAGCGTTCTGCTTGGCGACATTGCCAATTCGAGCGAGGCGGACGTCAACGTCGTTGCGCTGATAGGCGAGCGCGGAAGGGAGGTTCGAGAATTTCTCGAGTCGGATCTCGGTCCGGAGGGTCTGGCGCGCAGCGTTGTGGTCGTGGCGGCCTCGGATTCGCCTGCGATTCAGCGGGTAAAGGCCTCGTTCGTGGCTGTTACAATTGCCGAATATTTCAGGGACAAGGGGAAAAATGTTTTATTTATGATGGACTCACTTACCCGCTTTGCCCAGGCTCAGCGCGAAATAGGTCTTGCAGCGGGTGAGCCGCCGGCCACCAAGGGCTATTGTCCGAGCGTCTTTTCACTGATGCCGAGACTCATCGAGCGTTTAGGCTGTGCCGAGAGAGGAAGTATAACGGGTATTTTGACGGTCCTGGTTGAGAACGATGATCTGACTGATCCTGTTGCCGATAGTGCCAGAAGTCTGCTTGACGGGCACATAGTTCTGTCGAGAAAATTGGCTGAGAGGGGTCATTATCCTGCTGTGGATATTCTGCAGAGCATCAGCCGCTTGATGCCTGTGGTGACAAGCAAAGGGCATAAGCTTGCAGCACAGAAGCTCAGAGAAATATACGCTATTTATATTGACGCCGAAGACTTAATAAACATCGGGGCTTTTTCACCGGGCAGCAATCGGCATATTGACGGGGCATTGGCATTGATAGACAGGATAAGGGATTTCCTTATTCAGCCTGTTCGTGAGAGGACGGATTTTGCAGATACTGTCGAGCGCTTGACTGTTATTACCAAATCATGGGATGAACTGTTGGGTTCCCGGTCGCAATAAATAACTTGGGGCGAGCCGGTATTGAGAGTGAAAAATTGGAAATTAAATGAAACGTTTCGTATGGCGGTTGCAGCGTGTCCTTGAAATTAAGAAGAAGGAGGAACAGAAAGTCAGGGCCGAATTGTTTCAACTGACGGAAAAGTTGGCTCAGACGCGAGGTGAGCTGCTCAGATGGCAGAAGATGTTAGAGAATATCATCGTTGGCCTGGCCGAAAAGAATCCTAAAAAGCGATTAGGTGAGCAGGAATTCTTTTTGAAATATTCGGCGACAAGTGATGAGCAGATCAGGAAACTCGAAGATAAAAAAAAAGGGCTGGAATCTCAACATAGAGAGAAAATCGCCGAAGTCTTGAAGGTTAAAAGGTTCAAAGAAGGTATGGAAAAATTGCGGGTTGAAGCAAAGGTGCAATTTATAAAGGAACAGGAAAAGCTTGAGCAGAAAGAGATGGATGAGGGGGCTACAATTTCATTTGTCCGAAAATCGCGAAATTGGGAGAAGACCAATGAGTAAGAAATTTATAATAATAACAGCGGCGGCGGGATTAGTAAGTTTTGCCGGAGCGTTTGTTTTCACTTGGCTTACTAACTCGACACAGGTAAGCCTCCCCGACGAAATGGAGCAGCCGGCACTTGCCGGCGACAAATCTGACCCGGGGCTGCCGGAGCCTCAAACCGGTGCGATAGGCACTGTTGCGGCGGCTTCCGGCCCGATGACAAAAGCTATGACAGAGCAGCAGCTCAGGAATCTGGTCCAGGATGTCCGGGGAAAAATGCAGGAGTATAGCAACAGGCTGCAGACACTTGCCGTCCGGGAACGAAGATTGCAGATGACCCAGGATGTGTTAAAGGAGGACATCGAAAGCCTCAATAGTCTGCGAATTGAACTTGCTTCTGCCATTGCCAATCTCAAAAGTGAGCGTGACAAACTGCTTAAAAGCAGGCTTGAGATTGACCAGGCAGAGAAGACCAATCTGGTATCGATAGCAGCTACCTATGACAAGATGGATGTGAGCGGCGCCAGTAAAATATTGGCGAATATGTGTGGGACGGGGAGTTTGAGCGAAACGCAATCTGTCGAGGCCGGCCATGCCGGCAGCAGCTTTGATGATGCGGTCAAGATACTGCACTATATGACCGAAAGGACCAAAGCAAAATTGCTGGCCGAGTTAGCGACTTCCGAACCAGCGCTAGCAGCAGCTTTGTGTCAGAGATTGAAACAGATAGTTGAGGGGACATAGTACTATGGACATTGCAACAATAATAGGAGTGATCTTCGGTTTCATAGTTATTGGATGGGCCATCCTTCTCGGTGGCAGTTGGCGGATATTCTGGGACCTGCCCTCGGTAGCCATTACCATAGGTGGGATGCTGTGTGCTACGCTCATCCATTTTTCGCTGCCACAGTTCATGGGGATATTCTCTGTGGTCAAGAAAACCATTGTTACCAAGATACCAACCCCCTCTGAGTTGATTCAGCGAATGGTTGACTATGCCGCCATCAACCGACGTGATGGAGCTCTGGCCCTCGAAGAGCAGATCAATAAGGTGAATAATACATTCTTTGCCAAAGGTCTGCAGATGCTCGTAGATGGACAGGACCCGGAGGAAATCAGGGATCTCATGTCTCTGGAAATCCAGTATCTTCAGGATCGCCATTCGAATGGCAAAAAGATTCTCGAATTCATGGGTAGTGCAGCCCCTGCTTTTGGAATGATAGGGACGCTTATCGGCCTTGTTCAAATGCTCAGGAATCTAAGCTCCCCGGACCAAATCGGAGCCGGAATGGCAGTCGCTCTAATCACCACTTTCTATGGAGCATTAGCCGCCAATCTGATTTTCCTGCCGCTGGCCGGAAAACTTGGACTTTATTCCAAGGCAGAGGCTACCGTGATGGAAATGATTGTCGAGGGCATTCATGCTATTGCCAGGGGTGACAATCCGACTGTGGTTCGAGAGAAATTACAGGTGTTTGTCTCGCAGGGCAAGCGCGAAAGAGTGAAAGCTAATGTGTAATGGCACATAAGAGAAAACGACCTCCGTCCGAAGAAGGGCTGAGCGCACCGCTATGGATGGTGACCTTCAGCGACTGTATGAATCTGCTACTGACGTTCTTCGTGCTTCTGGTAACGTTCTCATCCTTTGACACAGAGGTCCTTACAGACCTGGGATCTGCCTTTAGCCGAATTTTCCCTGGTATTTCTTTCAACCAGGCCAGTACCGAGTTGGATAAGAGCGCCCTTTTGCCCTCTACCCAGCTTACAGCCGTGGAAGCCCACGCAGAAGGCAGCGAGAAACCTACTTTGGCAAGAGGGCCCGAGGACAATATAAAACCGGTGACACAAACAGCCGATTTCCGTACCCGAAAAGCATTTTTCGCAGACTCAAAGGCCATCTTCTGGGGCAAAGGGACAGTCATCTCGTCCAAGGGCAAAGAAACGCTCGAAACATTGGCATTGTTCCTGAAAGCAGTACCCAGCCGCGTAGTTATCAGTGAACGCAGCCTGGATAACCAAAAAAGCGACCCACTCGGCCTCGACCGAGCATGGGCAGTGATTGAATACCTTACAACCATACAAGGCCTTGATAGAAAACGATTCAACATCTCAGTGGCGAGCACGCTTTCTGACACAAGCTCCAAAGACATCGGATTGTCCTCGTTTTCGCTTTCGCAAGAAAACGAAGGGGCAAAGATAAAAGACGAGCGCACGCTTGAGATCGTCCTGCTGGAACGGAGCATGTACAATTGAGCCGCAAAGAAACAACCGAAGAATCCTACCAGGTTCCAATATGGGTCGTTACGTTCTCGGATATGACGACGAATCTGCTGACATTCTTTGTTCTGCTGTTGAGTATGGGCCGTATGCGGGACGAGACCTTGTTCGATCGTGGTCAGGCGCTAACATACCTTGAGTCGGTTAAACGTGGCTTCGGCTTTAGGGAAACACTTGATTTCGGAAATGTCAAAATCAAATATAACACATCTGACGGAGGTGATTTGCTCGAAGGCAGAACCATAGATGCAAGAGAAGAGGATATTCGCCGAATTTTTGCGAAGCTTAACCAGCGTCTCAAGGAGACGTACTCGCCGATCATTGCCCCAGATACAAGTTTCTTGGTGACCGGCATTCACTTTGGACAAGGTCAGGCAAGTTTGAATGAGCATGCACAGTCATTTTTGAGGCGATTTGCCTCACAGGTTCAAGAGAGTGCTGATTCTCAACGGGATATGCTCTATGTGCTTGGCCTTGCTTACGATGGGGTGACAGAGCAAGAGCAGTGGATACTCTCGGCGAAACGCGCCCAGACGGTGGCGGACTTCTTGCGAGATACTCTGTCTGCGGCAGGGGGGGGACAAACGCGACGTAGCCTGACTGGCGGTCAATCTAAGTGGTCTGTTTATTCATGGGGAGCGGGCCCGGGGGGTGATTGGGTGGAGCGGGATAGCCCAATTTCGAAGCATTCTCAGATCTTGATAGCGGTTTTAAGGGCGAGTGATTAATTTGTACGCTTGTCAAGTTTTTCGACAACTTTTATATGCGTACGTGCGATTCTTGCCTAAAAATCGCTGCTGACGGTGTATCAAAGCCCATTTTAGCATTTCGGCACGCTATTTGCACTCAGAATACATATTAGTGCGCTCGTATTATGTCGCGAAATGGCAGCCCGAGAATTGTTTTTGATGTGCTTTGAAGTGTGGTTGAATTTAGGAAAAAAATCTTTGTTTTTTTGATGATGGTTGCGTTGGGTGCCGGTGTGCTGGTAATCTGCTCGGCCCAGCCCGCTTCCAATGGAATGGAGTCTGGAAAATCGCAGCCCGATCCCAACCGGCCGCAAGCAGGAACAGGATCGACAAATAGTCCCTTGTTTGCAAATGATCCCAATTTTTTCAGGGGATCGGACTTTAATCCCGGTGGAGCAGTGTTTTCCATTAGAGCAGTACTTGCGGTTTTATTTGTTCTTGCCCTGTTTATAGCGGCGATTTACGTTTCCAAAAAGCTCCTGCCAAGGATTACCAACCTGTCGGGCAAAGAAATTCGTATCGTTGAAACGGTCCATCTCGGGCCCCGCAAGGCAGTACATTTACTCGAAATAGGCAATCGGCGGTTTCTAATAGGCAGCACAAATGAGAATATTACGAAGTTGGCCGATCTGGCCGGCGACTTAACGGATTTATCAGCTAAAGAAGCGAATTATAATTGAGAATATAGATGGCCTATAAGCTTAATAGAATGTTTTTTCCTGCGGTTGTTGTTTTGATATTTGCCGGACTGTCCTTTGGTAAGGGTGCCAATGCACTCGGGCAACCTGGGCTGCCGAGAGTTCCAAACGGTGCTTCTGAAGTAACTGCCCCGGCAATCGGCATTCCAAGCATCGGAGATTTAGTGACGGTCATAGACAAGGCAACGGCCGTCGAGACCGAAGGTAAAGATTGGTCGACTCCTGTAAAACTGGTAATCATCTTCAGCGGTCTGGCGATTTTGCCAAGCCTTTTAGTGATGATGACATCCTTCACGAGAATAGTTATTGTCCTGTCTTTTATTCGGCGTGCTTTGACTACGCAAACCATACCACCGACTGTAGCCATAATAGGTTTAGCGTTGTTCCTGACTTTATTCACAATGGCACCTACGTTTTCTAAGATTAACACAAGCTCGATTCAGCCTTATATCGCGGATGAGATTAATTTTCAGACAGCCGGGACCAGGGCCGGCGATTGTATCAAGGAGTTTATGCTGCGACAATGCCGGCAAGCTGATTTGACTCTTTTTGTGCAGATGGCCAAAATAGAGCCTCCCAGAAGTCCGATGGATATAGATTTGCATATAGTTATTCCGGCATTTATTATCAGCGAGTTCCGCACGGCATTCGAGATGGGCTGCCTCTTGTTTATTCCTTTTCTGCTTATAGATATGGTCATTGCGAGCGTTTTGCTTAGTGCGGGTATGATGATGCTGCCGCCGGTGATGATTTCGCTGCCTTTCAAGCTGATATTATTCATTCTTGTTGATGGGTGGGGGTTGCTGGCGAAGAGCCTCAGCCTGAGTTTTAATTAAAGCACAGATTTTTTTGTGGGGATTTGACAGATGGACAGCAGTTTCGTTCTTTACTTGGGCAGGCATACCCTTGAGACGTCCTTGCTTTTGTCTGCACCGATTCTACTGACGTGTATGATCGTGGGAGTGGTGGTGACCTTGCTTCAGGCGGTGACTTCCATCCGGGATATGACCTTGACAATCGTCCCGAAGCTTCTGGCCGTCGGTGTTGTCATGTTGATTTGCAGCGGCTGGATGCTGGGAATCATACTCAGATTCACCAACGATATTTTCGGCCATGTTCAAAATATCGGGCACTGAAGATAGATGGCATTGATGATCGAAAAGCTGCTTGGTTTTGTAATGGTGCTGACAAGGATTTCGGCGTTTTTCCTGGTTATTCCTGTTTTTGGGTGGCAAAGCATTCCGGTCGGAATCAAAGTTGCGATGACGGTGCTGATAGCGATTTTCTTTTCGATGATAACACCCGTACCGGTTGTTGCGGACCGGGTTTCTACCGCGGAGGCAGTATTGTTGATCGCTAATGAAGCAACGTATGGTTTGGCTCTGGGATTAGTCGCAACTCTAATTTTTGCCGCGGTTAAATTCAGCGGTGGGGTTATAGAACGGGAGATGGGTTTTGCTATGGCCGAGATACTGGACCCATTGACCGGTGAGGGAACACAGCCTCTGGGCAGTTTGCTGGAGATGATATTTATCATGCTGTTTCTTAGTGCCAACGGTCACCATTTGTTTTTGTTGATAATTTCACGAAGTTATGATTCGTTTCCCGCCGGCAGCATACCAACGATCCCGGTTTTAACCGAAGGGATAATTAATGCCGGCTCGACAATGCTGATACACGGCTTGAAACTGGCCGCACCGATATTGGCGGCGTTTATGTTGTTGATGGTTGTCTTAGCCGTGTTGGCACGCATGGTCCCGGAAATGGAGATTTTATTTATCAGTTTTCCGCTTAGCATAGGCCTTGGACTGTTGATGGTGGCGATATTTTTACCATTTATTAATTCATTTGTAGCTGAATTTGCTAAATTGATGAGCAAACTGTTGCCCTTGTGAGGTGTAAAAGCGAGTACCGGAGATGAGGACTAAAAGAGTCCTGTCTCTCGTGCCGGCATCGGGGAATAATCATGGCAGAGCAGCCGGTTGCTGAGAAGACACACTATCCGACAATCCGGAAACTGCAGAAGGCCCGGGATAGAGGGCATCTGCCGCAGAGCCAGGAGCTGACCTCGGTTGTGACGCTTCTTGTGTTGATTGCGATGGTTGCTCTGTTGGGTCCGAGTTTGACGAACTGGTTCATAGTTCAAATTAAGCATGGATTGTCATGTGAACATGCCGTTTTTGCCAGCACAGAATCCTTTCTGGCTTTTATCAATGGAAAAACTGTCGATTTAATTCTTGTTACACTTCCGGTTTTAGCGGCACTTTTCGTAGGCGCGGTTTTGGCCGGCGTTGCTATTAGCGGCTTGAATTTCTCGCCGGGAGCTATCGAGCTTAAGTTCGATCAACTGAATCCGGTGGCGGGATTTGGAAAACTGGTCAACGCTCAATCTATGGTAAAGCTTCTGGCATCCATACTAAAATTGTTATGTGTTTCACTGATCGTCTGGTTCTACCTTAAGAGCAGGCTCAATGTTTTTGCCTCGCTTCGATGGGCCTGGTCTGCACAAATACTTGCAGTTATTGCCCGGATTATACTTGGTCTTTTAATACGTGTCGGTGTTGTACTGCTGGTAATAGGGATTGCCGACGCTATTTATCAGAAGTGGAAGTATATCCATGACCTTAAGATGACGCGTCAGGAAGCAAAGCAGGATCGCAGGGACACGGAAGGATCGCCGGAGGTCAAAAGTCGAATCCGGAGACTCCAGATTGAGATGACTGCCAGGCGCATGTTGCAGGAAGTTCCCAAGGCCAGTGTGGTTCTTGTTAACCCAACGCATGTCGCTGTAGCGCTGCGATATGATGCCAAGGGAATGGAGGCACCTGTGATGGTGGCCAAGGGAGCAGACCATTTGGCTGAGAGAATTAGAGAAATTGCACGGGCTTATGGAGTGCCGATCGTAAGAAGGCCGGAACTGGCCAGGACAATATATTCAGAGGTCGAACCCGGCAAACCCATACCTGAGGCTTTGTATGTGGCGGTAGCGGAAGTGTTAGCTATGATTTATCGTTTGCGTCGTAGAAAATAAAGCCGGCGGATGCGATTGATGGTTCCGGGCATTTTTTGCAATCGCCAACCGCATGAGAACTAAAATTATACTCTGACTTTTATGCCGTACCGAATCCCAGGGCGGCCATCTGGTTTTGCATCAAGGCCAGGGTTCTTTCAAGACGAGCGAATCGGGCGATCAATCTTTCTTCCCTTATGGTAAGGCGGTACTCTTCAAGCTCAATTTTTTTCTGGATTTCTTTTATTTGGCCGTCCGCGTGTTCCTGGTCTATTTGCACCGAGCCGCTTGTTACCTTGAGCATGTTGTCCAGTACATCTTCTATTGCTCCGGTAAAGCCTTGTTTTACTCTGACCGTGGCCGTAAAGGTGTTGTTCTGGCTCAAGTCGATGCTGAGCTGAAGGGCATTCTCGGGATACGCGGGATCGCCGTTATCGTCGAAGGTGCTGTTACCGGTGACAATATTTCCGCTACATGTTGCATCTCGCCAGGTTGATTCGGTTGATAGTTTCATTTTGGCGCTGGTGATTGCCCCGCCGCTTACAACCACCTCAACATCGTAGTTGCCCGCTGTCGTATAATTGCTGCTGGCGTTATAAAACTTGATGGTATTACTGTTGCTGCTGCCGGTTTTGTTTGCTCCGATTATGGACAGGACGCCCATATAATCTTTGGCGAGTGCTTCGTCGAAGATGTTTGTATTCAGATTCAATACTCCGTCCTTATCAAGCTCCAGGCCGATCTGGCCGGGCATCAGGAAATTGTCGATATCCTCTATAAATCCGCTGGTCTTGGAAATCAGGGGTGTGCGAATCTGAGACCTGATTGTCGAAACGACATAATCTCCCATTAAGACACCGGCAGTTTTTAGGGTGTTATTGTAACCGGTCTTTTCCTGGATATAGACAACAGCGAGGTTGTAGGCGTTGACCATAGAGGTCAATTTGTCTTTTACCGACTGGATATCTCTTGTCAGGGTTATTTCCTCTCCGGTCTCATCGGTTGTGTCGTGCAAATGCAGTGTTACGCCGCTAATGACATCGTCGATTGTGTTGGAGCTTCTGCTGATCCAGGCGCCGGAAGGGTAGCCGTCTACCCGTATTTGGCTGTCCTGGGCTGATTGGGTCTCCGTAAAGTCCGCAGGTTCGAAATCTGTAAGGGTCCCCGCTGTACCGCCTTGTGTTACAGTCCAATCCTCTGCGTCGGTAGGCAGAGTCAGCTCTGCCGAGGACCCGGTACCCTGTGTGAAAGACAAACCAATTTCGAGTCCGCTTGCTCCGTTGAGGTCATCGGTTAAAACAATTTTTCCGTTAACGAGAGTTGCCCTGGCTATACCGTCAAAAGCGTCGTTAATCTCTGAAATAAGATGAGTGATTTTGGTATTACTGGTGACGGTAAACTCTACTGGCGCTATAGCCACACCACTGCGATCCTTGCCGGTGATTGTAATTTTATCTCCTGTCCCCAGGTTGCCTGTAAATTGGTCGAGTTCTGTTATTTTTGAGCTTAGCGTGGCATTATCGCTGCCAACGGTCAGGGCCGAATCGGCTTGCCATACTTCAGTACTGCTTGCATTGACGGAGATTGCGTAATCCGTTCCTGCGTCATTGCCATTTAGCACCAAATGGTAGGCATTATTGTAGTACAGCAGGCTTGCTGTGACACCTGGGTTATTTGCATCGTTATTGATTAAACCGACCAGGTCTTCGAGGGTTGTCGTTGCTGTGGTTGTTAACGTTGTTTCCTGATGGTCATATGAGTAAATAAACGTGCCGGCCCCAACGTAATCCTCGGCATATTCTATGCCGGCGGTGTGAACCCATCGCTCAGCGGTGGCCAACTGGTTGACAACGACTGTATGATTGCCTTCAAAAGCATTGTAGGATGCTTCAGCAGTCACTTTGTCGGTGTCGCTGGATGTGCTTGAGAAGGCGCGAAGTTCGTTAGCGTCGGAAAGAGCACGAACCGAGCTTCTTAAGTTGCTCAGTTTGGATTCGAGGGTGCCAAGAGCTTCTTTTTTTTCGTCCCAGGTACTTTTACGCTCTTCGTATACATTGAGCGTACGGCGCTCGACAGCCATCAGCTGGGCGATAAGTTGGCCTGTGTCGATTCCTGTTAAAAGGCCTGGAAGACGTAAAGTCGACATTTCTGTTTGCCCTATTGTTTAAGTTCTCATACTTTCGCAAAAATCAGCGATTCCGGCCGACAAGCGCCGCTCATATATTTTATTATCGTTCAAAATCACTTTTTGCTTAATTATTTGTCTCATATACGGAAGGTTAAAAAATTTCCACGAGTTGGATATCAAATGTCAGGTCTTTTCCGGCTAACGGATGGTTGGCATCCAATGTTACAGTTGATTCGGAAACATCGGTTACCGTGACGTTGATTATCCGGCCATCCGTTTGATGGTCCTGTAATTTCTGGCCCACCATGGGTTTTAAATGGTTCGGGAATTGATCCCGATTTATAGCTTGTGTCATTTCTTTTCGATGCGGGCCAAACGCGATTGCCGCCGGTGTTTTAACAGTTTTGGATTCACCCGGACTCATACCCACTACAGCGTTTTCAAGACCCGGGACGACCTGACCCCGGCCGATCGTCAATTGTAAGGCGTCCTGGTTCATCGTAGTGGCAAATGCCGTATCATTCTGCAACCTGCCCGTATAGTGGATCTTGACGGTATCACCGTATTCGGCCTGTACGGCTGAAGATATTTCCAGCAGGTAAGCATTGTCAAATTGAAAGACCTTGCCCCAGTTACTCAATATTTCTTTCGACCAAACATACGTTTTCTCCTTTCCAAACTTAACAGACTACCATCTGTGCTTGCTGCTCATATTTTTGCCTGCCAAGCTCACACTTTTGCAATAAATCCCGGATTTGCCGGTTATTCGGGTTCATTTTGAGACAGTCATTTAACTCCGACCAGGCCTGTTCGAAAGCCATTTTAGTATAGACGGGCGGTGAATTTGCCGTAACATGGGCCTGACCTACCGCGAGGTATGTTGCAGCAACCAGGCATTTGGCGTGCAACGGCCTTCTCTCGGGAGTTATCTCGTTCCATGCGACATCCGGAAAGAGCTCGTCATATGTGAATGTATCGGTAAATCGCCTGACAACTTCAAAGTGACATTTTGCCTTTTGCGATAAATTATTTTTTGAAAGACTGCCGGCGTGCATTCTTCTGAGATGCAGCGGCTCGCTGAGATGATGGGCCCTGAGGCCGGCCTTTATGAAACGCCGCATCATATCGTAGTCTTCGCTAACCAGTAAGTCCTCATCGTAAAAACCGATTTTATCGAAAACACTTCTTCTGATGCCGAGCCTGAACGGCAATACAGGATGTCCCATCCGGAACAGGTCCCTAATCAGGTGCCTGCGGTCCCGATATTCGGGCTTTTCCATTATCCTTAACGGATTGCCGCCGTCATCAATGAGCAAAACATCGCAATACACAAGGTCTGCCTCGGGATGTTTTTCGAATTCCATCAGGTGCCTGGCTATGAAGTCCGGCGTCATCATATCATCAGCATCCAGAGGCATGATATACTGCCCCACGGCTTTGTTTATTGCGAGGTTTCGCGCGCCTGATGGGCCGCCATTATCCTTGTAGAAGTATTTGATTTTGTCGTCTTTGAAACCTGCTACGATGTCTTTTGTGTTGTCCGTGGAGCCGTCGTCAATAATGATAAGCTCGAAATTTCTGTAGTTTTGAATCAGAACGCTTTCAATCGCCTCTGCGATATGTTCGGCGGCGTTGTAAGCCGGCATAATAACTGAGACCAGAGGATTGTCTTGGCTTTTGTAAACAGGAATGACCGATATATAAGGATTTCCATATCGCCTGCCGACCATATATCTTTCGTACAAGCTGTGAATCTTCCTGCCATGTTCGATGCCGTTTTTGTTATAATAGTAAAGGCCCAGGAAGTCGGGTATGCGCTTGAATTTGTATTTGCTTGAGATACGGAGCCAGAAATCCCAGTCGCCGGCGCAGGTCAGTGTTTCATCAAAATAGCCGAACTCGTTGTGAAGTGACTTGCGCCACATAGGCTGCGAACCAACGCAGCAGCCGAAAAGCAGTCTTCCCTGGCTATATTCGGGTCTTTTAGCCATCTCGGTAACGTGATGGCTGTCAAATGTGCCGTTGGGTGTATCCGTACAGATCTGGTCGCCGTAAACAAGTGAGATAACAGGATTTTCCTGCAGCGTTTTGGCCATAATCTCGAGGGCGTCATTACGGTGCCGGTCGTCGGTGTTGGCATTTGTTAAGAATGTCCCCTGAGCTACCCTGACGGCGCGGTTCCATGCGGCGTAGATTCCCTCGCGATGTTCGGTTTTAATATAAACTATATTATTATACTTTTGCCGGTATTCGTGGACGATTGCTTCTTCATTTTCCATCGAGCCGCTGTTGACGACTATTATTTCCAGCTTGTCAGCTATTGTCTGCTGCTCCAAATCATCCAGGCAGCCTCTGAGAAACTCCTCAGAGTTGTAGGTTGAGACTATCGCAGAGACTAAATACCGGCCTTCCGACATAACGGGTGCAGGGATATGATTTTTCTTTGCTGCGGTAACCGGTGCCGGCGGCGTTTTGTCCAATTTTGCCAGTACGGCACAAATGTTGGCCCTTTGCTGCTCCGGTATCTCCAAAAGAGGCTCGTTCAACAGATTGCTGTAAACCTGTTTTACCTTGTCGTATTTACCCTGCATCATGTAGCACTGAGCAAGCTTTGTGCCCGTGCTCAGATAGCATTCGGCCTTTGTTTTATTACTTTCCAAGCCTGAGTCCGGCTCTTTGAATTCGTCCGATTGCATTACTGATCCGAAAACCGGTTCGAGCATGATTACAGCTTCATCATATTTTTCGAAGCGGATGTACAGAGAACCAAGCATGTAGCGTCCCCTTATCAATCTCGGTTCAATCGATACAGCTTTTTCGGCATACTGTAACGCATGTGATGGAAAATGCTCTTGAAACAACGTGCTGAGATATATAAGCTTGATTGGTTTATCTTCAAGATCGTCAATTGCCTCCGGATGACTATTAAGTGCAAGATGCAGATAGGCTGTCATTTCGGTTTTGTTTATCTCACTTACCCTGGCAATTGTGTTTACCCTGACAAGCTTCCCCAGAAAAGCTTCTTTGCTTTTATAATTATTGTGGTAAATAACTACATCCGGAAAATACAATATGCAATCCAGCCGCTTCTGAGATTTATAAATTCGGTAGGATAAATCACAACCTTCGCCGTGATATAGACGCTCATCAAATCCGCCGATGTTAAGGAATACTTCCCTGTTAAATGCGACGACCATTTCGAGATCTGCAGCGGCAATACACTCCCGATCGCCTAAATCATGTTTTGGGGGCTTATAATCCCCTATGCTGGGCAGGACTCTACCTCGCAGGGCACAGATGTTATGGTTGTTGAAATTGCAGATGATATTTTTTACATAATTAATGTCGGCGATTGCATCATCGTCATATACGGCAATGTATTTTGCGCTTGAATATTTTGCACCTATATTTCTGGCAAGCGAAGGGCCATAATTAAGTTTTGTTTCAACATAGCAGATACCATAAGACAATTTATCGTTCGGCATGGTCAGTTCTGCGATAGGTTGACCGTTGTTAACGACAATTAACTCAAAATTCTTTTCTGTCTGCCGATTTAATTCACTAAGGTTCTGTAATAACTTATCTTTCCTGTTATGCGTCACTATTATAACCGAAAGCAAAGGCAGGTTATTTGTCTTACGCCAGTCATAGACCGCTTTGACCGGATTAATCTGTTCGTTGCGTATTCTCTCGGCAGTCTGCTTTTTGAGTATATTTATCTCGGAAAAACCGGCGAAGTCCGGATTCTTGGAAATTCCTCTTTCGTCTATAAATCTTGTATATAACTGCATATACTGGTAACACATCTTAACCAGGGCCTTTTCAAAATTGGAATGAGGGAATCCAATCTCGTCTTTGTTGTCATTTTCTGCTTCTGAATGTGTGCCCAGGGTGCTATTGATATAGATAAAGTCATAACCCTGGGCAACCCTGAGCCAGAATTCATAGTCACCCGCAAAAACAAATTCTTCGTCAAAGTAACCGAATTGTTTATGGATATCTCTGTGCCATAAAGCCCATGAACCTATATAATTTTCTTCCAGCAAACGCCTCTTTGAAAATTCCTTTTTTTCATTTTCGCACTCTTTCGTGTCAGTGGTATCTGTTCGGTTTGTAGCTTGTCGATCTGCATAAACCAACGCGATATTCAGATTATGCTCCAGTGTTCTTGTCATTATCTCAAGGGCGTCTTCTGTGAATCGGTCGGCGGCCTTCACGCATGTAATGTATTTGCCGCGTGAAATTTTAATCCCTCTGTTCCATGACCTGTATAAGGTTTCCTGTTGCTCAGTTACTATATACTTAATGTTGCCGTGATCCTGCTGGAAATGCCTTATAATCGATTCTTGCTTTTGATCTGTTTTGCCGTCAATAACTGCAATTATCTCCAGTTTGTCGGCGATTGTCTGCCTTTGGAGGTTTTCGATACATCCATGAATGAAGGATTCTGAATTTTGCGCGTCGACTACGACAGAAACAAGTATTCCGCTTTCATCACAAACACTCAGGGCCGGAAATATCTTCTCGATTATTCTTGGGGTGACAAAATCAGATCCTGGCCATCGCTCAATGGACGGCAAAAATTTTAATTCCGTATCTGCATTCTTCCACTTGTCCAAACCGGTCAGAGCATCAAGAATTTGGTATTGAGAAATCCCTTCACGACTCGGCCAAAGTGCGAAGCTCTGGTCCAGATATTCGTAAGCCTGTTGCACCTTTCCTTCGTTTGTACAGACAACAGCTTTTCTCAGATATGATCTGGCTCTTGCCATAGGATTTTCTATATGATTTAGGCGGAGAATATTCCTGTGGCTTACTGTGTTGTCGGATTGATAGAAGCTTCCCAATACCTCTCTGATGTGAAGGCACTTGGTTTTTTCGCAGACTCTCAGTAAGAAATCGTAGTCGCTGGTAATCTCGAAGTTCGTGTCGAAAAGACCAATCTCTTCGTGCAGACTTGCCCGCCACATAGGTTGAGAGCCTATTTTACACCAGCCTAAATCAAGAAATACGTCCTCGTAATAATCCGGACACCAGTAATATTTCTCAGAAGTGTGATTGTCGACTGTTTCATTGTGGTTATATGTTTTTGCCAAGTCGCCGTAAACCAGTCCCACCGTGGGATTATTTTCCAGGGCCTGAACCATTATTTCCATAGCATCGGCTTTGCGTCTGTCGTCTGTATTGGCGTTAGTGATGTACTTTCCGGAGGCTGCTTCGATTGCCCTGTTCCACGCCTGATATACAGTTTCGCGTTTCTCTGTTTTAATGTACTTTATATTATCGTATTTCTTTTGAAATTCCCTGACAATAGCTTCCTCGTTTTGCTTAGAGCCGCTGTTGACTACTATTATTTCGAGTCTGTCGGCTATCGTCTGGTTCTCTATGTTCTGGAGGCATTTATCTATGAGTTCTTCTGCGTTATAAGTTGAAACGATTGCGGAAACAAGGTATCTGTACCTTTGAGCCTCAAAGTTTGTCATTATCTCTTTATCTTGTTGGCTCTGAGGATACTGGGGACCGTTTGAGTTAGCGGGTAACCGTATTCCGTTGGTTCTATTGAGGCAATCGAGCATCCCCTTATGTACCATATTAACGGTAATTCTTGTTATACAGAACGCCTCTTCATGTCTGCATTTCCAGTTACAATTGTAGCAGTTCATCGGGTAATAAACGAGGGTGGTCATTTGGCTGTAAGGCATAAATCTGCCGTAGTGACCGCCGCCCAACAGAACGACATGTGGGCAATTTACTGCGGCGGCAATGTGAGCCGGGGCCGAATCAGCAGTGACACACAATCGCGACTTCTGCAGTAATGCGGCTAACTGCCTTAACGTAATTTTACCGCATAGATTGTGGATATTTCTATGGTCTGCCACATTCTTTAGCTCATCTGCTTTTTCCACGTCTTTTTCAGTCCCGCAGATTATAACCGGATAATCCTGATAACGTGATATTAATCCTGCCCATTTATGAATCGTCCAGTGTTTTCGTGCGGCTTGAGCAAAGGGGCACACGACTATTGCTTGTTCTATTTCTATTCGGAGCCGGTTGAGCAGTCCTCTCACAAAACCTTCATCCTCATTTTGAATCCATACTTTGGGCATGTACGGTTCATCAAGTACAGCTCCGAGACCCTGTAAAAATTCCTCGTTACGTTTGGTTTCGAGCATCAAAACATTTTTAGCCGGTACCAGCTTTGTATAAAAACGGTTGTTGGCCAGCTTCTTTTCTGTAGAGATGTTCGAATCATCCCCAACCGATGCGATTAACTCACGGGCACCGCTGTTCAAAGCCAGAAATTCACCGACCGTGTCCCTTGAATAAACCGGATTTATCACTACATCGAACTTGTATGCCTGCAACTGGCGGGCAATCTGCTCGGCATATCCGCGATCATTGAGTATTTTGTCCCTTGATTCATAGGTTATGACTTCGTCGATATAAGGACATGACTGAGCAAGTTCGGCAATGTGTTGCTGCATAATAATATGAATGCGCGCCGTTGGGTATAATTTCCTAAAATACTTAAGAGCACCACTGAAGATGACAAAATCGCCTATAGCATCAGAACGAACAATCAGAATTTTTGCATGGTTTTTTGAAGATTGTGCAAGTTGTTGCTTTTGAGCCTGAGCACTGAAACCAAACTGCCACTGGCCTTCATTATTTTTCCAGGCAAGCGGCGTTATATTTTGTGAACCTATTGTATTTAACTGTGTATCGTCTTTTACCCATGTAAAATAATCCTTCAGAAACACAGGAAAATTCTTCTGCAGCTGTAAATGTTGCCACTGTGATACAGCATTTTTATAACCATAGTAAATTTCCTTAAAAGCCAACTGTTTTTCAGTAGCATAAGCATAATGTTGAAAGACAAGATTTCTTGCTTTTGTTTCGCAATGTCTGAACGGCTTTATAGTAGCAACGTCCACCCATTTGTTATCTTCAACAGGCCTGCAGAGTTTTGGGGGCTCGTGCGCCGCCCATCGAAAGCCGGGTCTGAATCGCCAGGTTCGCAGCCACTCGTAGCCGGTATTATTTCCATATGTGTTGATCGTTGTTGTTACGAGATTTTCACCGACGAAAAACTGGTCCAGATAATATGCAGCGGACCTGTCAGGCTCAGCAATAAACATATCCCTGCCGTTGCAGATCTGTCCGGTCGACCAAAGCTCGTCGGAATCGACCTGCCAGAGCAGGCACTCCTCGCGGATATCAGCAAGTGGCGAATTAACCATTTCCAGCTTTCCATCCCAGAAGACATCTTTGGGTTTGCGGTAAACTGTGATATTTTCCGGATATTGCCGCACAAGCTCGTCAATATATTCTGTTGTTCCGTCATTGCTAAGGCCGTTGCGATGCAATTGTTCATTGATCCGTCCGCCCAATTTCACACTCCAGGCAGTGTCGTGCTTCAGATCCGCGACGCCTTCGATAATATGCCAGTGCCACTTGAATGGAAGTTGTTTAAAAACTTCGATATGGTGACGAATAAAAGGCTGACCATTGAGAACTATGGTGAAAAAATGGATAGGTAAAGACGATGCCGTTTGGCCTTCCTCTTCATCTTTTTTTCGTACCAGCTTTCCCGTGTCTGGCTCGTTATTTTTCACCTCTTGTTTGTCGATATCGAGATACATTCTCAACTTATCAAAGGGAGGTTTGAATGCAACACCAGTTCCACATCCTTGCGAATGCTCTATGAAAATGTAATCAGAGAACTTGTTTTTGTATTCTTCCCATAAATCCTTCAGGCAAGGATGACTTGGGTGGCGGATATCGTCAAATAACAAGGCGCCGCCAGGAGCCAAATGTGCAAAACAGATTTCCAAATCCTTTTTAGCTCCCTCGTATGAATGATCACCATCAACAAGGATAAGCTCGAACTGCTGCGGATTGTTAGGATTCTCCCAGAATCCGGGTAGCGTTTCGTGAGAATTACCTTTGGTTAGTGTCGGCAGGTTCCTGACTTGCAGATTCTTTAACTCTGAAATTACAAAGTTGGGCCCGGGATTTAGTGTGCCGCTGTAGTCTTCAATCCATAAGTCAAAACCATATGCTTTGGTCTGTGGTGACTGGGTCAAGACCTGGGCCATGGATCGACCTCGTCTTACACCGATTTCAAGATAATTATTTGGATTAAGGTTGGCGGCGTACCAGTTAAGGAAGCACAGAGTTTCAAACCATGATGCGTTAGAATCTATCGCCGCTTTGAACGTCTCAATGTTTCGTTCAAGCCAGTGGTCTTTTGTCAGTTGGGAAATTGTATTTAACACTCTGTGTTTGCCGTTGGTATCGGTGCAAACTGAATTGAACAATTTTGAAGTAATTTCATCCTTGTCTGCTGGCTGTTGAGTCAAGTTGTCTTTATTATGAGAGTGGCGATATACATCAGAGCTTTGATGCGTTATTGGCGTATCTTTACTATCCAGGGAATGAGTTTCGACGCCAAATGGTCCGGCGAGAACTCTCAGGTATTTTTGCATTAATTTGTCTTTGAACTCTTTGTTATCATTTGCTATCTGTCTTAAATCCTGTCTGCAAATGTTTTCAAGTTCATGGTAAAGCTTTTCTCTTGTATTAATCCAGGCTAGGTGCGGAAAGCCCTGGGCACAATGGGTATGCCTGTCAGTATCGTTAATAATAATGCCTGGAATACCGTGACTGTTTGCAAAAATACATGCGTGTAGTCTGGTAGAAATGACTAAATCATATCTCCGGTATATGTCGAAAAGGTCCTGATAGAAAGATGAGAAGAATACCGGTATGTCATGGCCTTTGACGAGGTTCAGGAAGTGAAAATATTCTTCCTTATGGTGCGCAATGATCTCAACATTGTATCTTGGAAGCAGCTCAAGAAGTGTATGTGCTGCGAGTTTATACATCGAAGCGTCACAACAATGGTTTACAATACCGACTCGGTGCGGCAATTGAATTGAGAACCCTATTGTTTCGATATTTTTTTTTGCAGGGATATCTTTTACGTTTTCGACGGATAACATCGCAGGACAATTGATATGATGATAGGGCAGACCAAGCTCGGTTATGAAATTCGGTTTGTTCTGTGTTCTTCCGGTAATTATCCTGGCATTTCTGAATATAGTTGCTTCGGGCTCCTGACTGATGTTCTTATCGACATAGGTATTTTCATAGCCGGCGCCTATTAGATATACACGGTCCAACAATTCATTCTTAATAATCCAATTGTACAGGTCTTTGATTTCCTTACCCGCTGATAAGCCGGCTATAACAACAGCATCGACAAAATCACGGTATTTGTCCAAGTCACCCGCTGCCGCCATATTGTGGATTCCGCTGAATTTACTTTGTGGGAAAAAGTCCTGATTGAAGTTGTAAAATAGAAAATTCAACGTGTATTCTTCAAACAGTTTTCTCAGAATACGTATGACACCATCCCTGACAAAATCGTCACCAGGGTTCCAAAAGTTAGTGCCCGATATTACGATATTCTTTATTTTCATCTTTGAACTGTTCTTCAAAAGATGCATACTCATGATCTTTCCTAATAAAACCTGAGAAAAATAAGGCTATTTTACTTTATGGCATGTTCTGTTCCGCGGATTCGTTAAGGAAGCAGGGCTATCCATAGCGGTATTTTGTTCCTGACCGGTAGTATATTCAAAATTATTCATTTATTTAGAGTTTCCAGCTTAGTTCAGCGGCCGATACCCCTGCTACTATCCGGTGGAAATAATCTATTGTCGATTGTAATCCATCATCAAGCTCAGTCGTTGGTTCCCATTTTAATCGTTCCTTTGCCATGTCTATAAGTGGTTGTCTTCGAATGGGGTCGTCTTGGGGCAGTGGTGCAAAAACTATCTGTGAACCTGAACCCGTCAATTCAATGATTTTTTCCGCCAGTTCCAGAATAGTCAGCTCATTCGGATTGCCGAGGTTGATCGGGCCGGTGCAATCCTCAGGGCTGTCCATAAGCCTTATCAAGCCATCTACAAGGTCGTCAACATAGCAGAAACTTCTTGTCTGGCTTCCGTCACCATAAATGGTAATATCCTCATTTTTGAGTGCCTGCATGATAAAGTTACTGACAACCCGCCCATCGTTTGGGTGCATTCTCGGCCCATAAGTGTTGAATATTCTGGCCACTTTTATTTCGATGTTATTCTGACGGTGATAGTCAAAAAAGAGCGTTTCCGCACAACGCTTTCCCTCGTCATAACATGATCGTATCCCTATTGGATTTACATTTCCCCAATAACTTTCCTCCTGGGGATGAACGGTCGGATTGCCGTAGACTTCTGAAGTCGAGGCCTGTAAAATTTTTGCCTGTACTCGTTTTGCCAGACCGAGCATATTAATAGCTCCGTGGACCGAGGTTTTTGTGGTTTGCACCGGATTAAACTGGTAGTGCACAGGTGAAGCCGGACAGGCCAGGTTGTAGATTTCATCGGCCTCAACGTAAAGAGGAAAACAAATGTCGTGCCGCAGTACCTCGAAGAAAGGATTCGGAATCAGGTGGGCAATGTTTGCTCTTCGGCCGGTATAAAAGTTGTCCACACAAAGAACCTCATCGCCTTCTTCGAGGAGCCGCTCGCAAAGGTGCGAGCCTATGAATCCTGCTCCCCCTGTGATGAGAATTCGTTTGCTTGAGCCATAGTTCTTCATCGAATTGTGTCCCCAAAGTTCCTTTTAATCAATAATTGCTGCGATAAGTCTCTATAATGTTTTTGCCTCTGCGAACCTGGCATAATTTTTCGGTTGTCTCGGCCTTCTGCGCGGTGATGGCCAGGCATAAGTCCTCGTATGATTTTATCAATTTCTTTCTTCGGCTCGCGAATTCAGGCCGTTCGAGAATCCCCGCTTGTGTGATATTATTTACAAGGCAATCCGCTTGCCTGCCTAAGACCTCGATCTGTTCGCCGGCAGAATTACCCTGATGGGCCAACTCTAATTGCTGCTGCAACAGGCCCTGCAATTCATCCAGCATAGATATTTGTTTATCAGTGCTCATCCGGTTTGAATCCCTGCCTGATTTTCCTGGGCCAGGCTGTGTTCGACTTCTTCCAGCAGGTTAGCGGCGTCTTTATGGTTTTCGTCCAGAGCCAGGACGTCCAGCAGTACTTTTTTGGATTCCTCGAACCTGCCGTCTTTCATATATAATGCTGCCAGGGGAAACATTACGGATGTGTCACCCGGATGCATGTTCAAATATATCTCGAGGTAATGAGTAACCTGTGCAAATGAACCCATCTGGCATGAGGTCTGAAACAGGCCGAGTAGTGCTATGAGATTTTCGGTGTCCAGTTCAAGGCTTTTAAGATACATCTCAAACGCATGTTTGTAATCGGTTCTCTGCTGTGCGACTAAGCCCAGGCCGGCGTAAGCCTTGGCGCAATTGGCATCCAGCCTGCAGGCGACCCTGAAGGCTATTTCGGCATCATCAAGCTGATTATTCTGCAGGGCGACTACGCCAAGTCCAACGTAAGGATCCGGTGCATCCGGTGATAAGACGGCGGCCTTTTCATAGTATTTTTGTGCCTGTTTATAGTTGCCGACTGAAGCGTAACAGTCTCCCATTTCCTGCAATGCTTCGTAATGCTGAGTCGAATCGTGCTGCTGATCAACATTGTTGTGTGTTATGTCCATATCAATTCTGTTCCTTCAGGAATTCCCGTCCCGCGCTTATTCGTATTCTGAGACCTGTGCCTGTGAAAGCAGGCGATTACCGGATAAGTGCCGGATCGGGTTTTCAAGTATTTGTTCTGCTGTTTTGAGCAGTTTAATCGCCGAATCGAAATCTTTCTTTTCGCGCTTTATCTTTGCCTCTAACAAGAGGGTGTCCACTGTTGGCCGCTGCTGATTGACATTATGACTGAGTTCGGCTGCTCTGGTATGGTCTCCTGCTTTGAAAAAAGCCTTTGCTGCCAGCCTCATCATCCAAAGCTCGTTCTGGTGTTTTTCAGCAATATATTCGAACATTTGGCCTGCCTGCCGCCAGTTCCCTTCTTTTTCTGCCGACAGGGCCTGTTGAAGGAATTTGTCGAACTGGAAAGGAAGTTCTTCGAAATTTGGATGCTTCAGCACGATGCCGGCAGCCTTTAGAGATTCCCGCACCGGTAAATTCGGAAAGCTTCTACGTGCGAATTGTAAGTCATCTTTTGTAACCACTGCGGCCCAAAGTTCTTCCGTTGATCCTTCCGGCTCATATCCCCGGCGGCTATTCGGATTGTTAATCAGGGCATAAAGCGGATCCTCTATCCACATATCATTTATGGGAAGACCGCTTGTAACTATTCCAATATATTCGCTGTCGCATCTTTCCAGAACTGCATCTATATGCCGGGCCTGTGAAGTTGCCGGATTGACGGGCACCGGGACTAAATTGGGCATATTGGAGTTTAACCTGTTGATATCGGATTCCGATAGCGGCAGATAAAGCTTATAGGGAAAAAAAGTGTGCCGCCAGATAGAGTTGATGGTTTTTCCCGCTTGTTTGTCGAGCCGGTCTGTGAGAAAAATGATAGACATGTCCCGTATTTTCGGCCAGGGCTTGGGTGGCCTGGTGGTTCGAATAGCAAGAACGTTTCTCATGTACTCGTTCTTATCTTTGCGCCGCTGGATCGATATCCTGTCGGATTCGCCTTCAGGATGGTAGTATTCTCCGGTGATTTCGCATACGTGGTGAAAATCTGAGAAGAAAACCAGCCGGCGGGTCATATCCCAGTCAATTAAAACGTTTAGCTGCTCGTTATACGGTCCGGTTTTTTCAATCAGGTCCCGGCGGTGCATCAGGCATACGTGCAGGACATGATTGAAGTGCAGCATAAAAAAACGGTCGAAGTTACGGCTGACTTCCACAGTTTTGCTCAGCACCTGCCGGCTGCCATCCGAAGCAACCCTGCAATACGCCTTGTAGAAATCGCTGTACGCAACCTGGCAATCGGTTTGAAATTCCAAAGCCTTGACAAGCGTTTCGATGTGATTGGGATAATATATATCATCATCGTCAAGATAGGCTACATATTTGCCTTCCGCTCGATTTAATGCCTCGTTGAGGGAATAAGGCTTGCCCCGATTTTCCTTTCGATTTATGAATATCAGCCTCGGGTCGCGGAACGAATCGACTATATCACCGACATCTTCTCCGCCGTCATTGATTACAATGAGCTGAAGATTTCTATAGCTCTGCTGCAAAACGCTGGCCAGAGCCTTAGAAAGGTATTGGGGCCGGTTAAAAGTCGGGACAAGCACGCTGACAACCGGCCCAGCCTTTTTCTCGTAGTTTTCTCTCATTCCAGAAGTATCTAAAATTTTCTGTGCAGCTAAGATTTATATAATCAGGTTGTTTTCGAAAGCCGGTTGGTTAGATCCTGCGGATA
>Ga0315288_10002327_pt1 | contig 24618 bp, 14 predicted proteins | sample YL17G11_20_MG_FD_203454 | JGI IMG/M metagenome (GOLD analysis project Ga0315288, IMG submission 203454) | Sediment microbial communities from Yellowstone Lake, YNP, Wyoming, USA - YL17G11_20 | ecosystem: Environmental > Aquatic > Freshwater > Lake > Sediment | place: USA: Wyoming | collected... | reverse complement strand
CCGAGGCTATCTTGTGCCTCCGCCTCCTCCACCTCAACGGTCACTGGGACGACTACTGGGACCGAGAGCACCCCCGCCAGGCCGCCTGATATACACACGACTGTAGATGCAGCCGGCATCGCTCTCGTCGGTGAGGGTAGACTGTCAGCATCCGATCAGCTACGGACGGGTTGCGGGGCTTGGCAATCGGCAATCGGAAGCTCTCCATCATCATCCCGGTCTTCAACGAGGCCGCTCACATCGAGCAGGTCCTCGAGCGCGTAGTCGCGCTTCCCGTGGAGAAGGAGATCATCGTCGTCGACGATGGCTCGACCGATGGCACGGCCGCCGTACTGGAGAAGCTTCAGCAGCACTGGCCCGATGTGGGGCTAACGGTGCACTTCCTCGGCGCGAATCACGGCAAGGGGCGCGCCATCCGCCTGGGCATCGAGAAGGCGACCGGCGGCGTCATCGCCATTCAGGACGCCGACTTCGAGTACGACCCCATGGACCTCCCGGGGCTCGCGGCGCCGATCCTCGCCGGCGAGGAGCGCGTGGTCTACGGCTCCCGGTTCCTCGGCCGCATCGAGAACATGGCGCCCGCGAATCGCCTGGCAAACCGCATCCTCAGCTTAGCCGCGACGGTTCTGTATGCCCACCGCATCACCGACGAGGCGACCTGCTATAAGCTCTTCGATGCCGATCTGCTGCGGTCGATCCCGCTAGACTGCCTTCGGTTTGAGTTCTGCCCGGAGGTCACGGCCAAGGTCCTCCGCTGCGGAGTGAGGATCCGCGAGATACCCATCAGCTACATCGGTCGCACCACGCGCGAGGGGAAGAAGATCCGCTGGAGCGACGGCTTTGTGGCTCTGTGGACCCTCGTGCGCTTCCGCTTCTGGCGGCCGCCTCCAGGTTCAACATCCCCCTGAGGTGCCGCGGCGTCGGGGAAGCTCCGCCCGCGGGGCTACGCCCCGCCGTCGGTACCCGCTTGGCTGGGATCGCGGTTAGGATGTGCCTGCTGCGCGAGGTACCGGTCGCGGAGTTCCGCCATGGGCTTCCTGACTCCCTGTGTGTCGCGGTAGCTCCAGAACGTCCAGCCATTCGTGGAGTAGGTCTCGCGGTCACCCGACACCATGCCCCGCGCGCGGCCCCCCGCGTCGGACAGTGTCAGGAAGCGCTGCCCCTGAAACGCGAGGGTACCGTCCGAGTGGATGGTGGCGACGAGCCGTTGGCCCTTGTATGAAGCCTCGATCGCAAGGGGAGGGATGACGATCCCCGCAGCAACGAGGTCGGACAGCGAGACGCCAGGCCTCTTGGGGCCAGTGCCGCGCCGTGCCGTGTCGGCTGGAGTAGCCGGGCTGGCGACCTGTCCGCCCAACAGGACCCACTCACCGGCATTGAGCTTCCTCAACTGGCCGCGCCGAGACAGCGCTGCAATCGCCCCCCGAAGGCGGTTGCGCCATTGTGGGATGCCGCGCCCGTCCGTCTCCCACTCCGCGGGCCCAAGCGGCAGCTTCTCCTGGGCGAATGCCAAGAGGCCAGGCCAGTCGCCTCGCCCCTCAGGTTGGGCGGAGAGGTAACCCATAACGCCCTGCAGGTAGCGGCCCGAAGTGACGCTGCCGGCCGCGCGCGTAGCGGGAACAGCCACGGTCGTCTCCTGTCCGAGCGGCTGCCGGGAGTCCTCGGTGGCGGCCGAGATCCGCACGCGCGTGAGTGCCTGCCGAATGTCTACTCTCGCGAGGTCGGGGAGCTTCTTCGCAAGCAGCCGGACAAGGCTCGGGTCCGGGTCCGGCGAGAACAACGCTGTGACCTGGTCCTGGACTCGCCGGTCCACGAACACCCTGGACCATAGCCGAGCAAGCGCCCCCTGCCTCAGTGAGTCCTTGGCGAGCAGGCACAAGATCTGCGCGGCATCCGAGGGATCGACGCTCACGCGGGCGGACCCCAGTAGCTTGTCCTCAATCGGCACCGGCGCGTGGGCGTTGTAGATGCGGTAGTCATCGCCGTCTGTCAGCACTACCCAGTCGACTCCGGCAACGGCTGCGTAGGAGACAACCTGGGAGGCCCAACGTCGGTCATCGAGGTTGGAGCCAAGGGCTTTGGCCTCGACGAACAGCTTGGGTGTGCCGCCGATGAGGAACGCGTAGTCAACCGGATTGTCCTGTCGCTTGGCCTTGTATTCCCGCGGGGTCTCGTCCGGGTCGGACATATCCCAGCCGAGCGCTCTGAAGACAGGGTCGATGAGAGCGGCCTTCGTGTTCTGCTCGCCGATCCCGCCTGCGCCCCTGTACCGCAGCACCTTCTCTTTGGTCTGCTCGAGCAGAGCCACCAGGTCTGTCACGCGAGGAACCTCCACACATGGTTCGCCGGGACGAGCACCCCCGTGTGATGGTCTCTTCGCACCGGAAGGCATGGCGTCCTGCCGCGGCGCAGGCGTGCGAGCCGAATGCTCACGCCATCGACGCCACTGGCGAGGCGAGCGGAGCCGAAGGGAATGGCACGCCGCCCAGCGAACCACACGTCATCCGCCGACTGTCCTACCTGGGGGGCCAGCTCGTGGTATTCGATAGCTATGAGGCCATCCTCTACACACTGCTGCTTCTCATGCCCGGCCTGATATGTGACCGAGTACTTGCCTCGGTCATCGTTCGCCGGCAGGAAGACGAGTACAACGCGCTCAGGTTCCTGGGGCGGAGTTGCCTCTGCTACCTGTGGATGTCCCCCCTCGTGTGGTTCCTCGTGCGACAGCAGGACCTGTTCCGCGACCCATGGTGGCTCGAACCCGGCACGTGGCTGTTCGTGGCTGTGATCTGGCCTGCGGCGTTCGGGGTGCTACTGGCCCGATGGCATCAGGCGAACATGTGGCAGCGAATCCTGGCTTCTCTCGGGATAAGGGCGAAGCACGCGACCGCTACGGCATGGGACCACGTATTCGGGCCGGAGGAACGCGTGCTGCTGGTCCAACTGGAGGACGACACCCAGATTGCCGGAATGTGGGCCGAGCAGTCGCTGGCCTCATCCGACCCCGCGGAACGCGACCTATACCTGGACGTCACCTATCGCATCGGCGAGGATGGTATACTGGAGGTGCCTGAGGAGCAGACAGGCACCTGGATTCCGCATGCGCGCATCAAGCAGATCCAACTCCGGAAAGCTCCGACCGATGGAGGTGATCGGGAATGCCGCGCAGGAAGCAGCGCGATCTCGAATTCGGGCATACTCCGCAAGACGTTGGCGCGGTTCGGCTCGTGGATACCGAGCGCTCGTCGCCCCTCGACCAGAGGGGCCACCAGCCGGCGGGGGCGGAGGGAAGGCCCCTGACGAGCAAGAGACCACCAGCTCCCCCGAAGACACCTTTCACGCTTCTATCGAAGAAGTGACCGCAGCGCGTGTGCATACCTACGTCCCGCGCCGGTACACGATCACCTTCGCGGCCGGCCGGTCGGGGATCGACACGACCAGGCCGTCCTCCATGAGCTGCCGCCCCGTCAGGCGCGTGACATTGGGCGTGTCGAGGTCCTGCACCTCGTAGTCGGCATCCGGGTCCAGAGCGGACAGACGGAAGCGGGCGGTCTCATAGGGACTGTCCGCCCGGCGGAATGCCTCCACCATCCCCGCGGATAGGTCCGGCCGGTCGAACTGCCAGGCGATCCAGACGTCGCTGGCGATGCTGTAGGCCGTCAGCGGGTAGAAGTCGCCGAGCATGTAGGGGGCGACCTCGCGCCACTGGGCGAACAGCGTACGGAGCTGATCGTAGGGCAGCCCGCGCTCGCGCATGTCATAGCAGGCCGTGAAGTGCGGGCACATCGTGCTGCGGAAGGCGTAGACATCGCTGCGGCCTGAGCCGGTGCCGTAGAACGGGAACCAGAACGACAGGCCATAGGTGTGCCCCTGCTGGCCGACGGGCTCGATGATGTAGTCGCTCCGGAGGAGGGGCACAGCGCGCCGCATCGTCTCGAGGTCGTTCCGGTGCCCGCCGGAAGCGCAGGTGTCGATCACCAGCGCGGGGTGCCGGCGGCGAAGCTCGTCCCAGTAGGCGAGGTAGCCGCTGACGTAGGCGTTCTCGACGATGCCCTCGCGGTTCTCCGTGTCCGCCGCGCGCCAGAAGCCTAAGGGGTCGATGTTGTAGTCTTGCCGATAGAGGTCGATTCCCTGATCGGTGAGGGTTCGGTCCACGTGGTCGGTCAGCCACGCCCGGGCGTCCGGGTTGCCGAGGTTCAGCAGCTTCTGCTCACCGTCTCGGCCGAGCAGCCACTCGGGATGGTTGTCATACAGCCACGTGCCCGGCGTCACCCGCTCCGGCTCGAACCACACAATGCTGTTGACCCCTTTCGCGTGCGCGTGATCCGTGATCGCGCGCAGGCCGTTCGGGAACCGGCCCTTATCGACTTCCCAGGTGCCGGTGTTCGGCCAGCCGGTCTGGTTGATGTACCACCCGGCATCCATCCACCAGTAGTCGAGCTTCAGGCCCTCCTCGAGGTAGCGGTCAACGAAGAGCTTCTGGTTCTCCTCGTTCGCGTGGATCATCTCGCCGAACTGGTGGGAGCTGCAGGCGGCAAGCTGCGGCCCGATGGGCTCGCCCGCCCGGGTGGGCATACTGTGCTCGCGCATCCAGCGGCGCCAGAGGTTCTGCGAGCGGACGAAGCCGCCGGAGTAGAACTGGAGGACCATCAGCGGCGTCCGCACCTCCTCGCCGGGATGCAGGACAAAGCGCGTGCGCTCCTGCCCGGCGCGAACGGCGACCTCCGGCCCATTGCCCGCCGCGAAGGTCGCCGCCCACTGCCCCGGCCAGCCGACCACGACGATCGTGCCACGGCCCTGCTCCTCAAGGTTGAAGTACGGCCACACCACTCCGCACGGTCGCCCGCCGGGCGGGGCGAAGCGCAGCTCGGTGTCGGGCTTGAGCGCCGTCGTCAGCGGCTCGAAGTCCGAAGCCGTCACTGTTGTGCCACGCCAGTGGTGGAGCATAGGAGGCTGGTCGCCAGTGCGGTAGAGCGGCATGTCGATCGCCTGGAGGTCCTCGATGACCAGCGTGTCCTCGGGACCCTCGTTGCGGAGGTACACGGCCCATTCCACGGTGGGGTAGCGCGTGTACTCGACCGCCCGCATCTCCACGCCAAGGCCGCTCGCCGGGTCCGAGTAGAGCGCCCGGTGCTCGACACGGCCGGCAGTAGCGTCCTCAGAGCGGTCGCGGCTGACCGGCCACTCGCTAAGCCGGTCGCGTACGGGGCCGCCGTCATAGAGGAACGAGAAGGGCGGCTCGATGGAATAGGGTGGCCGGGCGCCCAGGGGCAGATCGCCCAACCAGACGGTGGCGCCATCCTCGAGGACGCAGCGAGCATCCGCCCAGTCCGCCTGATCGCACCCAATGCCGTCGCCACCGTCCTCGACGAGCAGCTCCAGCTCCATCGCGCCGTCGAGGGGCGCCGTCACCTCGATGCCGGCCATGCCCTCGCGCATCAGCCCAGATCGGTACCGCTCGGCGCCGCCGGCGCGGACGACGAAGATGACCGAGCCCTTCCCGGGCCGGGTCTGATCGTTCGAGTCCACGCCGACCACGGCGGATAGCTCCCGCGCCGGACCGGGAAGGTCCACGATGAGGTGGCTGACGGCATGGCAGTAGAGCCCGCGGGTGAGCTCTTGCCCCGCGATGCTCATCGGCCGGCCCCCGCGGGCGTTCGGCTGGACCGGGTCGTTGTTCGCGAGGACCTGGATGCCGGGCCGAGCAGCAGGTTCCTCCGGCGAACCCTCGAACTTTGCCCGAGCGAATGCACGCGCCTCGGCCATCTCATCCGGCCGGACGGCCATGGTATCGGGGGGCTGCGTGATGAGCAGTAGGGCGAGGGTGCCGAACATGCGAACCACCTCTCTATGGGCGCACTGTTTCGCGCGCCGCCGCGGGTGACCTGCGTCGAGGCTGGACCTGGCGGAGCGCACACTGTGGAAGGGCGCGCCCCTCGCCATCAAGAGACGGAGGTTCACTCTCAGACCATGCGGCTAACGGTGATCGCCTCACGGGGCTGCTCGAAGAACAAGTTCGCTAAGGCCTTCTCATGGGTAGATCGGGGCGAGATACTCCGGTCGGGAGACTGGCACTGGTTCGTCGACTGCGGACCGAAGATGGACCAGGGCCAGTGTCTCCACGCTCTCAGCACGCTGACCGGCCCGGCGCTCATGGCGCACCTAAGCGGGATCGCGGATGGGCTGCTGTGGCTGATGCGCCGCAGCGAGACGCCCACCATCCTCTGCTACGGGCATGGCGAAATGCTTGACGCCGGACCCGACTTCGGGGCTTCCGAGGAGGAGCAAGAGGATGACGAGTGGGTGGATGACTGGGATGCTCTCGCCGACTCGTCTACTGTGCGGCCGCCCCTTGGGCCGCGTGGAACAGCGGAGGCGATGCTCGACTCATGGGCCGCCGTGGGTATCGTCGGCACGGAAGCTCTTTCCCAGGCCCTCAGCACAGTGGCGGACAAGCAGGTGGCCGCGTGCGTGGCGGAGTGGCAAGCGACCGCTCTGGCTGCGGCGCTGGTTCGCTATGGGCTCTTCCCCGACGCCGATGCAGCGCTCCGCGCCCTGCGTAATGATGCGGTCCTGCGTCCTCTATGCCCCTGGGGCACAGACTGCCTGCTGGCAGCCCTGGAGGCCATCGGCATCAAGGGGGTTAGCCGCGCCGCCCTTAGCACTGACGCCGGCATCGATATCGGGGAGGCGGAGGGCGCCATGCGGCGCGCCGTGCTGGGCGACTTCCCCGACGATGACGAGGACGAATGGGACGAGGAGGAGTGGGACGGGGACGAGGTACTCGACCTTGTTGAAGGGCCGGGCGATGTAGAGATGGTCGACTTGCCTGCGGTCGTCCCGATCGGCGGCGGCCCTGTCACGATCCCATTCCGGCGGTGGCACCATCTCATCACCGCCGCCCAGTGCTGCCTCGATGACGTCTACCCCGCCATTGCCATCCAGCACTCCGAGTCGACGGTTGACCTTAGTCAACTGGGCCGGCGCTATCCCTGCCAGGTCGTCGCCCTTGCAGGAGGCGCCATGGTCTACTCCGACGCCGACTGGCTCCTCACCCCCGATGCCCGCGGCTTCCGGCGGGACTTCCACCGAACGGTGCCGGACGGCGCGATGGTGACTGTCGGCACCGAACAGGATCCGTCTGATGGCACCTCCGGGATGGCGGTTCGCGGAAGGCGGGAGGGCGAGTCCTGGGTCCTGGAAGAGGCATACCCGCCCGTGTCGCACGAGGAGCTCCGCGAAGCGATGGCCCTGCTGGACCGGCTCTACGATGACGAGCCGATAGCGCTCCTCGGCGAGGACGAACGCGCTAGGCTGAACGAGGCGATCGCCGCACACCCCCTCTACCGTCTAGTCGTGCCCCCCGTTCAGAGCCTGGCTTTCCAGGGACTGCGCGGGGAGCGGATGATTGTCGTCGAGTCGCTGTTGCGCCTGAGGATGATGCATGTCTGGAGGATCGCTCCGACGGCCGACGAGGAAGACGAGACCGTGAAGTTCATGGTGAGCCTGGGGGACCAGGACCGAACGCCGCCCCTGCGGGGGGACGCGATCACCACGGAACTGGGCGTCACTCTGTACGAAGTGGATGTCCCGGCCTGCCCGGCTGAGACGAGGGCCGTGATCGATAAGACCGTCGCCCTTGCACAGGGCATGGGCCTAACGCCCCTGGGTGTCGCCATCCGCCCCACGGGAGACATCGGGTGGTCGCTTCTGCTGTGCGCCTTCCTGGACCGCGACGCGCACACGTACGTGATCGGTAGTGCGTTATCGGGCGTTCTGGTCGACTGGGAGCTACGGACCCAACTGGCCGACGGGGGGCTTATCGTCACCACAAGCGACACAGAGACCCGCTCGCTGTGGCAGAGCGATGTGGTGTGTCAGTCATCGCCGTGGCTCGACCTCGCCGGCCTGTGGCATTGCCATCAGTCTCTGGTGAGCCGTCGAGTCGCGCGCGGGGCCGTCGTTCACCCCTGGGAGCCGACCCTCGCGGTCCTCGGCCAGGGGTCCGGACGGCCTGTGACAACCGCAGATTGGTAAGCGCGCTCTCCGTCACTACCCACTGCGCGAGAGGCCAGGTGTAGGCAATGACTCGCAAGGACTTCCTCCAGACGGCGGCAACGCTCAGTGTCGGCGCGACCGTGAGCGCCGGTCCCGTGCGCGCCGACGCGCAAGGGGCGATGGACGCGCCGACGTGGGCCCGCTCCCTCGATGGCGAGTGGCTGCTCGCCACAGACCCCGGCAACCGGGGACGGGAAGAGGAGTGGTCTCGCGCGCCGCGCCCTGAGGCCGTGCCCACGCGAGTCCCCTGGATCATCCAGGATGCGTTCCCCGGCTACCATGGCGTCGCCTGGTACTGGCGGAGCTTCGGAACTCCCGAGAACCCGCACCCCGGCGGGCGTTACCTACTGCGCTTCCATGCCGTGGACTACATGGCGGAGGTGTGGCTGAACGGGACCCTCCTGGGCCGCAACGAGAGCCCGGAGACCCCCTTCATCCTGGACGCGACTACTGCCGTGCGCGACGGGGACGACAACCTGCTCGCCGTGCGCGTCCTCAACCCGACGAACGAGCCCATCGACGGTATCGTGCTCGCCCAGGTGCCGCATCGGAACAAGGTGATCCCCTATAGCGCGGGGTCATCCTACAACCACGGCGGCATTGTCGACTCCGTGGAGCTGCTCGTCACCCCTCGCCTTCGCGTCTCTGACCTGGTCGTCCGCCCCGACTGGCGGACCGGCGATCTGTCGGTGGAGATCACGCTCGCGAACACTTCGGAGGAATCGCTGGACGCAGCGCTCGAGATCACCGTCGCACCCGCAGCGTCTGGGGAGACGGCGACCGCGTGGAACGGGCCGGTGCCGTGCGCGCCGGGCGAAACGCGGGCCGAGGCCGCGCTCTTTGTGGCCGATCACCAGCTATGGGACCTGAACGACCCCTACCTCTACCGGGCCTCCGTGCGCGTGCGGGAGCCGGGTAGTGCGTCCTACGACGAGCGGTCCACGCGGTGCGGGTTCCGCGACTTCCGGCTGGAGGGCGGGTGCTTCCGGCTGAACGGCCGGCGCATCTACCTCCGCTGCTCCCACACAGGCAACCACTGTCCCGTCGGCCTGCAGCTTCCGCCCGACCCGGACATGTTCCGGCGGGACCTCCTCAACGTGAAGGTCATGGGCTTCAACGCCATTCGCTTCATCGCGGGACTGGCGACGCCCTACCAGCTCGACCTGTGCGACGAGATCGGCCTGCTGGTCTATGAGGAGTCGTATGCAAGCTGGTGCCTCGCCGAGTCCCCGCGCATGGCCGAGCACTTCGACCGGTCCACCGCGGAGATGATCCGCCGGGACCGCAACCACGCGTCACTCGTGATCTGGGGGCTCCTGAACGAGACGCCGGACGGCCCACTCCTCCGCCACGCGCGGGACACCCTCGCCCTCGTGCGGTCGCTGGACCCGACGCGGATGGTGATGCTCAACAGCGGTCGGTGGGACGTCGCGGGGGAGGCGGCGCTCGCGGGCCTGCAGATGTGGCGGACTCCCGCGGGCCCCGACCCGAACGTCACGCACAATCCGACGGACCACGGGCTGGCAGCCCTGGGCGTCACATGGCAACCGGGGCAGCTCGCCTTCCACCCCGGCCCGAACGGGGAGTACAGCGTCGTCCGCTGGACCTGCCCAAGAGCGGGCGATCACACCGTCGAGGCCACCTTCACGGGCATCGCGATGGCCGCGACCACGGACGTGCATGTCCTGCACAATGGGAAGAGCCTGCTCGACGGGCTCATCAGTCTCGAAGGCCAGCCGAACGAGACGGCGTTCGCCCAGCCGCTTGCGCTCGCAGCGGGCGATGTGCTGGACTTCGTCCTGGGCTACGGCAACCGGTCATACGGCGGCGACTCGACGGCCCTCGCCGTCCGGATCACCGACCCCTCCGGCCAGGTACACGATGCCGCAGAGGGCTTCGCCATCGATGCGAACCCAAGTGGACCGTGGGCCTACGGCTACCTGACGCCCGGCACGACGCCGGATTCGGGAAGCTTCCGCGCATACCCCATCGGCGAGGTGAAGGGCGGAGGCACCGAGGGCGGGGTCAGCAACCCGGGCAGCCAGGAATGGGAAGACATCCTGGACGATCAGCACCCCTACCAGCGCACACCCCACACAGCGCCGGTCATCGGCCTACTGCGGACGGTCGGCCGCGTGGGGCGCCCGATGTTCATCTCCGAATACGGCGTCGGGAGCGGCGTGGATCTGTGGCGCGCGGCGCGACACTATGAACGCCTCGGGAAGACCCACTGCGAGGACGCCGTCTTCTACCGTGACAAGCTCGACCGGTTCCTCGCCGACTACGAGCGTTGGCACCTTGACGAGTGCTTCGCGGGCCCGGAGGAGTTCTTCGCGCAAAGCGTGCGGAAGATGGCCGGCCAGCGGCTGCTCGGGCTGAACGCCATCCGCGCGAACCCGTCAGGCGTCGGCCACAGTCTTACGGGCACCGTGGACCAGGGCATGAGTGGCGAGGGGCTGTGCACCACCTTCCGCGAGCTGAAGCCGGGCACCACCGATGCCGTGTTCGAGACGCTGGCGCCGCTTCGGCTGTGCCTGTTCGCCGAGCCCTGGAACCTCTACGCCGGCAGCCGCGTGCGGCTGGAGGCCGTGCTCGCGAACGACGGCGCACTGCCGCCGGGTGAGTACCCCGTACGGTTCCAGGTGGTCGGCCCGGACATGGAGCGCGTACTCGTCCGCAAGGTCATGGTCGCCATAGCGGAGGAAGGCGCCTTCGCGATCCCCTTCTTCGATGAGGAGCTGCAGGTCGACGGTGCAGAGGGGACCTATCGGCTCCTCGCGACGATGGAGTCCGGCGGCGCGCCGACGGGCGGCGAGGCTGTGTTCCGCGTGTTCCGGCGGGATGCGATGCCTGCGGTCGACGGCCCCGTCACGCTGTGGGGTGAGGATGCGGAACTGCGTGCACGGCTGGACGAGTGGGGTGTCCCGACGCGCCCATTCGCGGAGCGGCCGGAAGGCTCCCAGGCAATCCTCGTCGGCGGGCAGCCTGAGCCCGGGGGGGATGCGGCATGGTCCGATCTCGCCCGCTGCATCGAGACGGGGAGCTTCGCCATCTTCCTCTCGCCCGATGTGTTCCGCGAGGGCGATGACGCGCTGGCCCGCCTTCCCCTAGCCAACCGCGGCTCGCTTCAGGGGATGCGCTCGTGGCTCTACCACAAGGACGAATGGTGTAAGCGGCATCCCATTCTCGACGGCCTGCAAAGCGGCGGCCCCATGGACTACGACCTCTACCGCAACATCATCAGCGACGTCGCCTTCATCGGGCAGGATCCGCCGGAGCAGGCGATTGCCGGTGCGTGCGACGTATCGCTCGACTACGCCTCCGGTCTCATGCTGGCGGCGTATCGGGTCGGCCGCGGACTGTGTCTCCTCAACACGCTCCGCGTCCGCGAGAACCTGGGTGCGGACCCCGTGGCCGAACGCCTTCTGCGGAACATGCTGCAGTATGCGAGCGGCGCTCTGGGGTGATCGACGATAGGTCCCGTGCCCGCGGATCTCCCGACCCCCAACAGGCACACGACGGATCCAGTAGGGCCGGACTCCGCGCCGGCCACGCGAAGCCTCGGGGGGGCGGCGTCTCCCGGGCCACTGTGTGAGACTGGGAACGCGACGATGCCACAGCCCCAGGAGACCACTTGGCCGAGGCTTGCGGCGTCCGGCGCTGAGTCCGGACCCACGGGGGCGCGGCAGGTGGCCGGCGGAACCGTCGACGACCTGCCGGCGGAGGCGCGTGCAGAGAAGGGTTCCCTGGCCCCAGTTGGAGCCCCTCACACCCTCGCATCACGCCATGGCGACGCGGTCACGGCCTTCTTGCTTGGCGCGGTAGAGGGCGGCGTCGGCTTTGCCGATGAGGTCGCCGGCCTCCTCGGCGTCGGAGGGGTACTCGGCGACGCCGATGCTGACGGTCACGGGCACCGGCTCCCCATCACCCATCAGATCGGAGATGTCTGCGGCGCGCATGGCCGCACAGAGGCCCTCGGCGGGGATGGCCGCGTTCTCCTTTGGTGTCTCGGGTAGGATGACGGCGAACTCCTCGCCGCCGTAGCGGAAGACGCTGTCCGTCGTGCGCAAAGTCCGCAGCACGATCTCCACCACGCGCATCAGCATGTCATTGCCCGCCTCGTGCCCGTGGGCGTCGTTGAACTCCTTGAAGTGGTCAAGGTCCACGAGGAGAACGCAGAACTTGCTCTTCGTGCGCCGGGAGCGCGCCAGCTCGATATCGAGCAGCTCGCGGAAGTAGCGGTAGTTGTAGATCCCCGTCAAGCCGTCGCGGATAGCCTGTTCCTGGAGGTTCCGCGCCTCGTCACGGAGCTGGCGCTGGATGATGGCGCTGTCGATCATGACGCCCAGTTGCCGGCCGATAGCTGTCAGTACGGTGACGTCAAGGTCATCGAGACGCCGCCGGGATGTTGGTGCATCGATGACGATGATGCCGTAGGTGTCGATCTCGCCAACCACGGGCGCGACGACGACCTCGGTGGCCTGCAGAGCGTCCAGCAGCGGCGAAACCGACCCGGCGCTCTCCCGAGTCGCGTGGCGCCCCGTGCCGCCCCCAGCCGCCTGTACGCACGGGTCCTGTGTGTACGTCATCGATAGCGCGGGGAGGTGCACGGACTCCGTCTGGGCGCCGGAAAGCCCGCGAGGCACGATGCTGCGACGGTAGGGGTCGACGGAGAAGGCGGCCACACGCTCGAACCCCAGCTCCGGCGCGACCCTGGTGAGAAAGACATCCAGCGCCTCGCCGGCGCTCTGGCAGGCGAGGATGTCGGAGGAGCTCTGGCTGACCGCGGCGAGGGCGGTGATGTTCAGCCGGAGGCGCTGCGTTGTCTGCTGAGCGATGACGCTCCACTGAAGGTACTCGCGATTCGCGCTGACGACGAATGAGGAGTGATCCGCGAGGCGTATCGGCTCGAGCCCGAGCACGGCCGTGGCCTCGTTCACGCGGGTCTCAATGCCCTCGAGGCCGTCCGCCACCTGGGTCACGTCCACGCCGCGCCGAGCCCAAGCTGCCAGGTCGATGGTGGTCCAGGGGATGCCGCGGTGGACCTCGATCCCGAGAACGTCGGCGAGGAAGTTCGCGAGGTGGACCACCTGCAGAGGGCAAAGCACATCTCCTGTGGGAGAACCCACAAGGCTCTCATCATGGTGACGAGCCGTGATGGCTGCGTACACCTCCGGCAAGCCCCATTCCTCGGCAAGGACCGCGCCGATGCAGCAGTGATCCGTGTCGAACTCGTGCTGCTCCGCGGCGAGGAGCGGCAGGCCCTGGGTCCGGGCGACGGCTCCGACGTTGGCGTACCGCTCGCTTTGGGTCAGGAACAGCATGACGGCCCCGAGGTCGTGCAAGAGCCCGCCCACAACCGCGGCGTCGGGGTCATCGCAGGGAAACTGCTGGACGAGTATGCGCGCAATGACCGATGTGGCAAGGGAATGGGCCCAGACGCTCGCGCGCGGGTCGCCTGCTTGGCGCACGCCGCCCAGCAACTCGGCGACGCCCACCGCCAGGGCGTGGCGTTTGATGGCCTCTGTCCCGAGAAGCACCGCCGCGCGCTCCACGGTCTTCACCTGCCGCGGCTGCGCGAACAAAGGTGAGTTGGCAATCCGGAGGATCTTGGCGGTCAGCGGCGGATCGGACTCCACGATCCGCGCGATCCGCTGGGCGGAGCCATCCTCCTCCGACACGGTCATTAGCTGGACGACGACCGATGGCAGCGTGGGAAGATCGGCCGCCTCACGAACCAGAGACCGCGCCACCTCCATCGCGTTTCCCTGAGCCACCGAAGACACCTCGCCCACTCATCGGGATCGCCGTTCACGCACCCCGGACGTTGTCCAGGCATACGTTTCGCCTACCGCATTCGCTTACCTTCGCGAAGGGTATCGCCGACGGACGGCGAATGGGACCGAATTGCCGCTCAGCGGCGCGCTGCCCCGAACTGGGATGGTGTGGAGAGCTACGGTGGAGTCATCACGCGAGTGGATCCGCGTGCGGGGTGCGCGGGAGCACAACCTCAGGGGCATCGATGTGGACCTGCCACACGATGCGCTCATCGTGGTGACGGGCGTCTCCGGCTCCGGCAAGTCAAGCTTGATCTATGAGACGCTGTTCCGCGAGAGCCAGCGACGGCATCTCGCCTCCATGCCTCCGCGGATCCGGGCCACATTCTCCGGGTTGACTCGGCCGCATGTGGACCAGATCGACGGCCTCCGGCCCGCCATCGCCATCCAGCGCGCGGGCGTGCGTTCCGGCCCGCGCTCGACGGTGGGACACTCCACGGAGATTGCGGACTTCCTCGCACTGCTGTACGCCCGCGTGGGCGACGGCGCCTTCGATGCGATCGAGCCCATCGACCCGCGGCGCTTCCTTGCGTCGTCTCGCCTCGGCGCGTGTCCCACATGCGCGGGCACCGGGCGTGTCGAGCAAGTGGACCTTGGCAAGCTCATCCCCGACCCCGAGCGATCCATCGCGGACGGCGCGTTCGCCACCACTTCCCGCTCCGGGTATGTTCGCTACAGCCGCCTCTCGCGGCCGGCATGGCATATCCTGGCTCGTCGGCTCGGGTTCGGCCTTGACCAGCCCTGGAGCAGCCTCTCCGCGGACCAGCAGCGTATCGTGCTCTACGGAGACCCCTGGGTTCGCGAGACGAGCGCCCTCCTGGCGGACTTCACGGGCGTCGTGCCTACCCTCGAGGCAGCCTGCCGGCGATCACCTTCGAGCGCGGCGCGGTCGTACATCGCCATCCAGGAATGTGGGGCCTGCGGCGGGACGCGGTTCCACCCCGACGCACTCGAGGTGACGCTCTACGGTGTCACCATCGCCGGCGCTCTGGCCATGACCGTGAGCGCGTGCCTCGACTTCCTGGGGGGCCTCTCCCTCTCAGGCGCGCGGGCGCGGATCGCCGAGGCCGTGCTCACCGAGCTGACAATGCGCGGGCGTCTCGTTGAGGAGCTGGGTCTTGGGTATCTCTCGCTCGACCGCCCGACAGACTCCCTATCGGGCGGGGAGGCGCAGCGGATCCGACTGGCCGGCCAGGTCTCGGCGGGGATCTCGGGCGTGCTCTACGTGCTCGACGAGCCATCCATCGGCCTGCACCATCGCGACCATGGGAGGCTCCTGGATGTGCTCCGGCGGCTGCGCGATGCCGGGAACACGGTGTGCGTCGCCGAGCACGACGAGCTCACGATCCGGTCGGCTGACTACGTGATTGACATGGGGCCCGGGCCCGCCGATGAGGGCGGTGCGGTGGTGGCCGTGGGCTCGCCGCAACACATCGAGCAGGTGGAGGGCTCGGTCACCGGCCGCTATCTCCGCATGGCCCGGGACGGGGGAGTGCACCGGAAGCCTGCAGGCCCGCGACGGTCCACCGACGGACCGGCCCTGACGATCCGCGGCGCCCGGTTCCGCAACCTCAAGAACGTGGATGTCCGTATCCCGCTCCGGGCGCTGACCTGTGTGACCGGCGTTTCGGGCTCGGGAAAGAGCACGCTGGTCGAGGATACGCTGCGGCCTGCGCTGATGCGGGTGCTCACGCGAGGCCGCTCGCGGCGCGAGCCCGGGGAACACGACTCCATCGAGGGCTACGGCAACATCGCGCGAGTGGTGGACATCGACCAGACACCGATAGGGCGCTCGCCTCGCTCGAACCCGGCGACCTACACGCGGGCGTTCGACCACATCCGGGCCACGTTCGCCAAGGTGCCGGAGGCGCAGGTGCGGGGCTTCGGGCCCGGACACTTCAGCTTCAACGTCGCCGGGGGACGCTGCGAGGCCTGCTCGGGCGCGGGCGTAGTCCGGGTGAAGATGCAGTACGTGCCCGACGTGCTCGTTGAGTGCGAGGAGTGCGAGGGCAAGCGCTTCAGCCGGGACGTCCTGCGGATCCGCTACCACGGAGTCAGCATTGCCGAGGTGCTGGACATGACGGCGTCCCGAGCGGCCGAGCATTTCTCGGCGGTCCCGGGGATCGCCCGGCCGCTCCGGGCGCTGTGCGATGTGGGACTGGGCTACATTCGGCTCGGCCAGCCGGGAACCAGCCTCTCCGGAGGGGAGGCGCAGCGGGTTCGCCTCGCCGCGCACGTTGCCGGGCCGAGGATCGGCCATACTCTCTATCTCCTCGACGAGCCCACAACGGGGCTCCACCTCGCGGATGTGGAGCGGCTCCTGGCACTACTCCACCGCCTCGTCGATGCGGGGAACACGGTGCTGGTGGTAGAGCACCACCCGGACGTCATGGCCGCGGCCGACCACATCATCGACCTCGGGCCGGAGGGCGGTGGGAAGGGCGGGGAGATCGTGGCCCTGGGCTCGCCGGAGGAGCTGGCCGCGCAGGGCCTCGAGGAAGGCTGCCGCTCCCACACCGCGCGCCTCCTCGCGGGGCTGCAGCCGATCACCCCTCGCCTGCGCGAGGTGAGGCAGTCCGAGGCCCCGCCCGAGACGCGCCGGGCGATCCGAGTCCTGGGCGCCCGGGCCAACAACCTCAAGGGCATCGACGTCGAGATCCCCAAGGGCGCTGTGACATGCATCACCGGTGTCTCGGGCTCCGGAAAGTCCTCTCTGGCCTTCGATACGATCTACGCCGCCTGCCAGAACGGCTTCGCGCAGTGCCTGTCCTCTTTCGCGCGCACGGCGCTCGGGGGCATGAGAGTCGCCGAGGCCACCTCCGTCACGGGTATCTGCCCCGCGGTGGCCGTGGACCGGCGCAGCCGGGTCGCCACCGCTCGCTCGACGGTCGGCACGGTGACGGAGGTCGTGCCGCTCCTGCGCATGCTCTATGCTCGCGTCGGCGTGCGGCATTGCCCGTCCTGCGGCAACAGCCTGCGGCCGTTGACGGCGGAGAACGTCGCCGACGGCATCCTACACCGCGCCGGAGCTGTCGGCAACGGCGAGATCTTCGCCCAGCTTGTCGCCCCGGTGGCGGATGGGCTGACGCGCCGCAGCGATGTGCTCGATCTGGCGACCGACTTGCGGAGTGCCGGGTTCGTCCGGCTACGCATCGATGAGCGGGACTACAACCTGGTCAGCGACGAGATCGACCTCGGCCGTAAGCGCAAGCATTGCGTGGGCGCACTCGTGGACCGCGTCCGGCTACTGCCAGAGCGCCGAGAGCGCCTGGCGGAGAGCGTACGGCTCGCACTGAACCTGGGCGGAGACCGGCTTGTCTGCGAGTTCCTCAGTGGCGGGGAGCTGGCGGAAGCGGAGGAGTACTCGACGGCACTCAGATGCCTGGACTGCGGTGTGACGCTGCAGCCCGAGCTGACGGCGCGAAGCTTCTCGTTCAACGATCCCTCCGGGCGATGCGACGAGTGCCGGGGCATGGGCACCGTGCCGGTGCTCGACCCGGACCTCCTGATCCCTGACCCCACGCGAAGCTTCGCGACCGGCGCCGTCGCAGCATTGGCTCGCGCCCAGTATGCGGACCCCAACTCGGAATGGTCGCGTGTCTTCTCCGCTCTGGGGCGAGCACTCGGCTTCACGCGCGACACACCGTTCTGCGAGTTGACCCAGAAGCAGCTTCGAGTGTTCCTCCATGGCACGGGCGACAAGCCCATCGCGATCCGGGCCAACGGTGATGGCGGCCCGGTGCTCCGGAAGAAGTGGCGAGGGCTTGTGCCCCTTCTCGAAGCGCGGGCCGCGAAGGCGGAGACGCTCGGCAAGCTCCGCCGGTTCATGGCAGAAGTGCCCTGCAGCGCCTGCAACGGTGAGCGACTGCGGCCGGAGTTCCGCGCCGTGACGGTGGGCGGCCGACGGATCCCCGAAGTGTGGTCCATGACCGTCGCAACCCTGCGGGAGTCCGTCGGAGGCCTCACGCTGCCCGACCGCGCCGCGAAGTTGGCCGAGGGCCTGCTGGCGGAGATCGCCAACCGGCTGCGGTTCCTGGCCGGCGTCGGCCTTGGGTATGTCGAGCTGTCACGGCCTATCACCAGCCTCTCGGCCGGCGAGGCGCAGCGAGTCCGGTTGGCATCGCAGCTCGGCGGCACGTTGTCCGGCTTGCTCTACGTGCTGGACGAGCCATCGGTCGGGCTGCACCCCCACGACATGGACTCGCTCCTCTATGCGCTGGAGGGGCTCAAGTCCCTCGGCAACACGGTCATCGCTGTCGAACATGATGAAGCCACCATGAGCCGCGCGGACTACCTCATCGAACTTGGCCCGGGCCCGGGTTGTGCGGGAGGCCATCTCACTGCCGCGGGACCGCGCGACGAGGTGCTTCCCAGGCTCCTCGCCGACCGGCCTCCTCTGCAACGTCCGCCCAAGCCCGGCGGCCCCGAACGGATCGAGATCCGTGGAGCCCGGCACCACAACCTCCGGGGTATCAACGTGACGATCCCACTGCGAGCGCTCACGTGTGTCACCGGCGTCTCCGGCGCGGGGAAGAGCTCCCTCATCTTTGACACGCTCCGTCCCGCGCTACGGCGCCGGCTCCATGGGTACGGCCCCGCACCGGGCGACCACGATGGCATTGCGGGCGCGTCGACAGTGGACCGCGTGGTGGTGGTGACCCAGGCTTCCGTGGGCCACAGTGCGAAATCGGTCCCGGCGACCTACGTGGGGTTCTTCGATGCGATTCGCGAGTTGTTCGCCGACTTGCCCGAGGCTCGCCGGCTGGGGATGACCCGCGCTCACTTCTCGTTCAACGACCCCAAGGGGCGGTGCCGAACGTGTCACGGCGAAGGCTCTCGCCGCGTCGACATGCAGTTCATGGCTGACCTGGTGTTCCCCTGTGAGGACTGTGGTGGACGACGATACACGCCCGATGCCCTGGCGATCACGTATCGCGAGCAGACCATCGCGGACGTTCTGGACATGACATTCGACGAGGCGGGGGCGTTCTTCGCGGATCGGGAGGAGATCGCTGCGCCGGTCCAGGCCGTGTGCCGGGCCGGGCTCGGGTACCTTCGGCTGGGCCAGCCGTCGCCATCGCTATCGGGCGGGGAAGCGCAGCGACTCCGTTTGGCTACAGCGCTCGTGCGGCCGTCGTCCGAGCATACGCTGTACCTGATGGACGAGCCGACCACCGGGCTCCATGCAAAGGACACGGCCGCCCTGATCCGTGTACTCCATGACCTGACACAGACCGCCACGGTGGTCGTGATCGAGCACAACCTGGACGTCCTCGCCGCCGCGCACTGGATTGTGGACCTGGGGCTGGGCGGCGGGCCCAACGGCGGCGAGCTGGTTGTCGAGGGGACGCCCAAGACGGTGATGCTGTCGGAGCGGTCGGTCACCGGCCGCTACCTGCGCGCTCACGTCAAGCGCGAGAGGAACCGGGAGAACACGGCATGAGCACAGAGACGCACTACACGTCCGCGATCGCGGAGACCGTCCGAAGCGGGTTCGTCGAGAGCGTTCACTCGGCGGTGGCCTGCATTCGCCTCGCGGATGGCCGGCACGTGCTGACGGCCGGAGACGCTGAGCGCTTCACCTTCCCCCGTTCCTCGCTGAAGCCCCTGCAAGCGCTGGCCCCCGTGTCGGCGGGGGTCGTGGAGGCCTTCGGGCTGACACCGGCGGAGGCGGCCATCTTCTGCGGGTCCCACCGGGGAGAGTCGTTCCATGTGGATGCCGTGCGGTCCATCCTGGGCAAGATCGGTCTGGACGAGTCGGCGCTGCAGTGTGGCGCGCACTGGCCCTGCGAGGCCGCGAGCGAGGAGCTACGCAGTCGCGGTGAGAAGCCGACGGCCCTGCACAACAACTGCTCCGGGAAGCACGCCGGCATGTTGGCCTACTGCGTCAAGGCCGGGTTGCCGGTGACGAGCTACCTGGACCCCGCCCAGGCGAACCAGCAGCTCAACATCGACAACATCGCCGCCATGTCGTCGACCTGCCGCGATGACATCCTCGTCGGCATCGACGGGTGCGCGGCTCCGACATTCGGCCTGCCGGTGGATGGCATGGCTCTGGCGTTCGCTCGGCTCGGCGCGGCGGAGTATGCACCGGACCGACTACGCGCCGCCTGCCAAATGATCACGGCGGCCATGACAGCTCATCCCGAGATGATCGCGGGCACCGGCCAGAGCTGCACGCGGCTCATCGCCGCCACCGAGGGAGCGCTGGTCATCAAGGATGGCGCCGAGGCGTTCTTCGCCGCCGCGATCCCCGATGAGGACATGGGCATCGCCGTCAAGGTCCTGGACGGCGGCCACCGCGCTGTGGTGCCCATCGCGCTCCGGTGCCTGGAGACCATCGGGGTCGTGTCACCGGACGATCCGCTGGAGGTCGGGGACCTCTGGAGCCCTGCGCTGACCAACTGCCGGGGTGACATCGTCGGGCAAATCCGCGCACGCCTCATCGAGTGAGCGGGCAAACGGAAAGGCCCGCCCGTTGGGGGAGGGGACGATGCGGTGACACCGTCCCCTCCTCCGCTGGCGGCGGTACTACACGTGCACTTCCATGGCACGGGGTGGGCAACAAGGTACGCACAGCTCGCACGCGATGCACTTCTCTTTGTCGAAGGCAACCTCGAACGTCACGTGGTTCATGGCCAGAGCGCCCGTAGGGCACACCGCGACGCAGGCGCCGCAATGAGTGCATTTCACGTCATTGCGGATAACGTCGCTCTCCAGGCTGTCGACGCGCAGCCCGAGGCTCTTGACGTACTCCACTCCCTTGGTGATGTCGTCGGGTTCACCGGTTAGCTCCAGGGCGGCGCGCCCCTCGCGATGGGGCGTGATGGACGCTCGGAGAATGTTGAAGTCCAGGCCGAACTGCTTCGCCAGACGACAGATCACGGGCTCCTCGATCAGCCGCGGCGGGAAGTGAAGGACTATCTTGCGGGATGCCATGTTAAGCCTCCTTCGCGGGGATCGGGCGCTCATTCAGCAGGTGCATCTTCAGGCCGGTCTCTCGACCAGGCAACGGCTGCACGGGCTCGGAGACAAGGAACTCACCCTTCTGCACCCAGTCCTTGAGGGTGGCCGCGATCTCGCGTGCCCCGGAGTAGCTCGATAGCGATCCGGTCGGGATCTTCCGACCCGCGAAATCGATCTCGCCGGTCCGAAGCTCGGCGTAGGTGACGAACCCCAGCGGATCACCCTCGATCAGGGGGTAGGCTCGACTGTAGTCGACGACCGGCGCCTTGATATCAGCATCCGAGACCCCCGTGAAGGCGGCCATGTCCTCATCGAGAATGGGAATGGGGATGCCGATGCCGACATTCAGGCTCGCGCCGTACCCCACGAAGCTGACCCCGACGACCCACTTTGGCGACATCTGCTTCATGTCGCCCGTCACCGACAACGTACCCGCGCCGCCCAGTGGCAGTCCGTTGTCCTGCCGTGCCACGGCCGGGCTGTGCTGAGTCCCCTGGGCGTAGACATAGCCCACGCCCCCGCCGAGAAAGATGCGGGTGCCGATGCCGATGGTGCGGTAGCAGGGATCGTTCAGCAGTGGGCTGAGCTGGCCGGCACTACAGTAGTTCGCATTGCCCAAGTTCGGCCGCAGGATGCCGAGGTAGGTGTAGATCGGCCGGTCCGCGTGCGCGTTCACCGCGACGTTGTAGTTCTGGTAGCAGTTGCGCGGGTTGATGAGCATGGCCTCGTTGATGTCATCGAGGCTGATGAGGCAGTCCAGCTCGCGGCGCGGGTAGCAGTCCGTGCCATAGGCCTGGGCCCGCAGGCGAACATCGCGTCCCGCGACCAGGTCGGCGATAACATGCCCGCCGCCATAGCGGAATGCGCCCGGGAACGCCGCGTTAAGTGGATCGTTCTCCGGCATCTCCGTGCAGCCGATGTATAGGTCCACCGCTGCGAGCCCGGCATGAGCAGGCACTTCGTTGAGCCAGGCCTTCTGTATCTTCATCCGAGGCCTCGTATGCCCGGTGTTTAGGAGGGCGCCCGACGAGCACATCGGCCCGAAGGTCCCCGTTGTCACAACATCGACCTTCTCGGCTGCGGCTTTCGTGCCTTGCTCAGCGACGATGCCGACCATCTCCTCAGCCGTCACCACTACTGCCTTACCTTGCCTGATCTTGTCGTTGATCTCGTCGTAGCTCTTGGCCAAGCTAGTCCCTCCCTCTCCGTGTGCTAGTCGCGCTTGCTTCCTGTTCCCAGGAGCGCCTTCGACCTTCCCGGGGCCGGATGAACGCCCCCACTGCGCCGCCCTGTCCCGCACCCGCGAAGCTCAGCTATGAACCACCCGAGATGGGGCGAAGCTCCAAGTCACCCCGAGTCCCGAGTCGATCCCCCAGGACGATGGCCGCATGGCACACCCCGCGGATGCCAAGGACCCACTCCAAAGTCGGCTCGATGTCGTCCGGCTGCTGTATCCGGTTGCATGTTGCCGTGGCCAGCGCATCGGCGAGCGCCGCGTCCGCGGCCACGACGGTCGCCGCGTCCGCGCGTCCGAAGCTCAGCGAATGCCCCACCGTCGCTGACGAGGTGCATACTCCTACGGGCGTTCGCCCCGCCGGTATCGCCAGCGCCACCCGGCCCGAGAACGGGCTCGTGCCCGCGTGGATCGCAACCAGCCGCTCCGCCGTGCTGGACAGGAAGATGTCGCCGCCGTTCTCGACGATCACCTGCTTGCTCCACTGGAGCAGATCCCGCCCCACGTACTCCGCCACCGCTCCCGCCACCGCCGCCATCGGGCCCACACCCGCCACCTCAGCCGCAGCATACATCGCCGCAACCACCGGGGGCGAGTCAACCGGCCGAAGCGGCTCCAGCGCGCGCAGGAACTCCGGGCGCCGACGAATGTGCCCCTCGATCTCTCCTCGGCACTTCGATACCGCGGCCACAGCTTGCTGCGTTAACGCACCATCGGCTGAGATCAGCAGGTCCGTGGCGCCCATCCGCACCTCGAACCTCACCAGCCCCGCCGCCAGTGTTCGTTCGCGGTATGTCCTGGGCTCGTACCCAGTCATCTCCACACACTTCCGCACTTGCCCGGCGATGACCGCGGGACCGACGCCACAGCATGTGGTTCATTATTCTCCATGAGTATACCCGATTAGCCCGATGACTGTGAAGGGGTTTGTCCCGGCCGCTCCCGCCATTCGGCGCCAGGCGGTCGGCATCCTCTCACGCAGACAGCGAGGGACCCTTCCGTGAGCCGGCGAACAGGTGGCCCGATCCCCATCGCAGGTGAGGTGTGCCATGCGGGATGTCACGAGGCACGTGCGCGAGGCAGCCTTTGAGGCAGGAGCGGGCATGGTGGGCTTCGCGCCCATCTCCCGGTTCGACGGCGCGCCGCCGGAGTACCACCCGTCGACCATCTTCGCACCGGTCCGGACGGTCATAGCCATCGCAGTGCCACAGCTCAGAGGCACGCTGAAGGCAGTGGAGGACGGATGCTACTGGCAAGCCTACAACTGCGACTCATACTGGTACCTGAACGAGATTGCGGCGCCGATGATCCTCAGGCGCATCTCCCTCTGCCTTGAGGAGCATGGGTACATGGGCCTGCCCGTGCACAACCCGTTCCACCCGCACTCGGGTCGGCAGGTGCGCGCAGACCAGCCGTTCGGGCCGGATGGGATGGTCTCGCTGAGGATAATCGGCGTCGCCGCGGGGCTGGGCGAGTTGGGGCACTCGAAGGTGCTCCTGACTCCGAAGTACGGCCCGCGGCAGCGCGTGTTCGCCGTTTTCACCGATGCGGAGCTGGAGCCGACGCCGATGTTCGAGGGCCGGATCTGCGACGGGTGCAAGAGCTGCGCGCGGGAGTGCGAGGCCGGCGCCATCGGCGAGGAGCGCTCCGTCAGGTTCTCTGTCGGAGGCATCGAGTTCTCCCACGCGCGGCTGGACTGCGCCGCCTGCGGAGTGGTCCACCGTGGCGATGACCCGCGCTTCTCGCCCTTCTGGAACGGCACGGAGACGGAGGGGGACTCGCCGTCCTTCAACAAGTTCGTGTCCCATCGCTTCAGGCATCTGTCCGTGTGCGTGGGCCGCGGATGCCTGCGCGCGTGTCTGGACCATCTGGAGAAGGCCGGGCGCATCGAGACGACATTCCGCACGCCTCTGACGGAAGGCCGGCGGTGGAAGCTGAACGAGCCGCCGCCGAGGGCGTGACCGTGCCGGGCCGGACGTCGGGGGTCCCGTCACGGGCGGAACGCGGACTCGTGGCTGATGTACATCCGCGGCCCGATTCCGCACCATGCGTGCGTCGTGGTGATCCGCATTGTGTGCTCGCCCGGCTGCAGGGCTCCGACATCCGCGCGCCCGAAGCTCAGCGAGTGCCCCACCGTCGCTGACGAGGTGCATACCCCTACGGGCGTTCGCCCCGCCGGTACTGCCAGCGCCACCCGGCCCGAGAACGGGCTCGTGCCCGCGTGGACAGCGGCCAGCCGCTCCACCGTGCTGGACAGGAAAACGTCGCCGCCGTTCTCGACGATCACCTGCTCGCCCCACTGGAGCAGATCCCGCCCCACGTACTCCGCCACCGCTCCCGCCACCGCTGCCATCGGGCCCACACCCGCCACCTCAGCCGCAGCATACATCGCGGCGACCACCGGGGGCGAGTCAACCGGCCGAAGCGGCTGCATTCAGAGTGGTATGTACGGGGAGGTACTAGGAGTAGGGCAGGCGTACATGGGTTTCATGTTTGCGAGGGGAGCGTGGAGCCATGGCAACG
>Ga0315288_10002326_pt1 | contig 24620 bp, 24 predicted proteins | sample YL17G11_20_MG_FD_203454 | JGI IMG/M metagenome (GOLD analysis project Ga0315288, IMG submission 203454) | Sediment microbial communities from Yellowstone Lake, YNP, Wyoming, USA - YL17G11_20 | ecosystem: Environmental > Aquatic > Freshwater > Lake > Sediment | place: USA: Wyoming | collected... | reverse complement strand
AGAACGTGCCGTTCTGGTCGGGGATTGTCCTGTTGAGATACGCCCCGCTGTCTTTCCCGGCGATGATGGAAAGCGAGCCGGGTTTGTCACCGAGGTCCTGGTTTATCTGTTGCTGGCCGGTATTGGCGCAACTGCGGACGAGTTTTTCACCTTCACGGAGCGTCAGCAGACAGCGATAGCCCACAGACCATCCGTTCGACATGCCGTCGGCGGCTTCGCCGTAAATTTTGCTGTATTCAGTCATGCCGTCTTTGATGTTGTGGGTGGCGGCGGGATACCAGCCGCCATCGCCGACAGTCGGGCAGTGCTTGGCATTGATGAGGTTGGCGGCGTCCTTGTTGATTTCTTCGACGGACGCGATGGTGCCGTCGTCTTTTTTGTAATAGCAAATGAGAGATGAGTCCATCATGTGCCAGTTGCCGCCCCACCAGAGTTCTGACACGTTGTGGTTGGTGATGCCGTGAGTGCGGGCTTTTTCGAAACCGGCGGCGAGGCCCAGCGCTTCGACGCATCCGGCGGCGCAACAGCACATCCGGTAGCCATAAACGTTGAAGAGTTTCATAACGTCGTGAGTGCATCCTGCAATCTGCTCCTGTGGCGGGTTGTCCTGATGGCTGAACTGGAAAACCACGCGCCAGATGGCTTTAGCCTTTTCTTCGTCAGTCATGCCCGGCTTGATGACGCTGGCGACTACCGACTGGATATCGGTTGTGTCCGGCATATCGGTGCGGTGCATTCGGATGTTGTAGGCTTTGGCAGATTCAGCGGAGACTTGCGCCGCTGAAATCACGAGCACGAGAAGCGAAACGAGAACGATATGTTTCATTGCAATCCCTCCAATACGGCTCCCAATGACACTATATACAGCTAACGGCAGGGTTCAAGGTCTGGAAATCTTAAAGAGCCACAACGCCGTCTGCATTTGCGAATATGCCTGTCAACATTGTACTTCCGAGGGGGATTTTCCGATAAAGTACGTGAAGTTACGTATTCCGCGGTGCGTCTGGGAGTATGTATGACTGAACGGGTGTTCCTGTTTGGATTGACAGCGCTGTTGTCGGCGGGAATTCTCGCCGCGGCAGACAAGCCGGTGAATTTTCAGAACACGCCTGTGTTTCCGTTGAGCGTGACACGGGTAAATTCCGCCGACGTTTCAGACATTCTTCTGCAATACTATGACACATCAACGGGCAGGTGGGTGGGCTGTGGCCTGTTCCAGATATCGAGGACTCCCGAAGGCGAAGTGCGTGCGCGGGTGAACTTCACTGCTCCGGCGGAAGGCGCGTACCGCTTGCGCTCGATAGCCCGCGACCCGGCCGGCAACGTTGAATCGGCATCAGACGACCCTGACGACTACCACGTGATGGCTGTGTATGACGCGACGCCTCCGGTTGTAGAGATGGCGTTTCCGCGAGGTGGAGAGCGAATCGAAGTCCCCGGCGCCGTGGATATTCGCTGGGCGGCTTACGACCAGAACATAGCGAAGAAGTCATCGACGCGGGTACTGTGGAGTAAAGACAGCGGCCTCACGTTTGACCAGATAATGCCGTGGAGCGATTTGACGGAAGAGTTCAAGTGGAATGCGCCGGACATTTCAACGGAACGCGCGGTAATAGCAGTCGAAGTGAAAGACCTCGCAGGCAACGTAGGAAGAAAGCAATCGGGGATTTTTGCGCTTGCGGGCAGCAAGCCTGCTCCTCGTCCGGAAGAGAACATATCCAGTATGCAACCTAAGCCGGAAGTCCTTCCAGGCGGACGCAACATACCATTTGTGGCGCAGAGTATTTCTGCGACACCGCCTGCCGCGAGAGCGCTTGCCCGCAGATACTACACGCGCGGAGTGATATATCTGGTGCGCGGCGACTACAACGAAGCGGTAAATGAGCTTACGAGCGCCGTTCAAGCCGACCCGGACTTTGTAGGCGCCCGAATAGACCTCGGCGTTGCGCTTGCGCAAATGGGGCGGGTGAGGGATGGGCTGGAATATCTGGAGACTTCCGCCGTCCAATTTCCCCGCGAACAAGGCTTCCCGTTCAACGCGGGGCTGATTTACTACAACGCCGGCGATTACAGGATGGCTCTGGAAAAGTACAGGAAAGCGCTGGCCATCAAGCCCGACAATATCGAGGCGCTGTGGATGGCGGCGGATTGCGCGATACGTCTCGGAGACATTGCGGATGCTTCGAGGTATTGGCTTGCTATCGTGGAAAACACCCAGCCTGGAAACACTTACCATGACCAGGCGCGGTCTTTTTTGGAAAAGCTGGGTGTGAACGCGGCGGCCATAAGTCCTGCCGGGCCGCCGGGGCTGATTTCGGAGCCTGTAACGATAAAGGTACAGCCTCCCGAAAAAACCGCCGCGGACAAAGTGGTGGAGGAGGCATCACGCAGACCGTTGCCTCCGATGCCAACCATCGCCCCTGAAGCGGCGATGGAATCAGCGGGAAAGCCGCGCGGGACGACGGTCAATGACTATAAGGTGAGCAGACGCTCTTCCGTCAAATAGTGAGCGGCTCCGGTAAATAATCGAGTCATAGTCGAGGTGATTTCCCGTGAGAGGGTACGTGGCGCGCCGGCAGTCGCTGTCTATAATAAGCCCATGACTAAGAAGAGGCAAAAACCCGTTGTGGCCGTCATATATCTCGGTTGCGCAAAGAACCAGGTGGATTCTGAACGCCTGCTGGGGGAGATTTCCGAAGCAGGTTTCATCCCGACCGGGAACGTTGATTCGGCAGATGCGGTGGTGGTGACGACGTGTGCGTTCATCGACCCGGCGGTGAAGGAGTGCGCTGACCTGATAGAAAGCCTTTCTGAACTCCGTGAAGCACGCGGGCTGAAGCTTGTGGTGGCAGGCTGTCTGGTGAACCGTTTTGGCGCGAGCAGGCTGAGAGGGCAGTTTCCGGCGGTTGACGCATGGCTGGACCTGTCATCCTACGACAGACTGCCTGAAGTGATTGCAGGTTTGCTCGGAAATTACCAAACGAAGCCAACGGGCCGGAAGAGGGCTGGAGTTGAGGGCTTGCACGGGGATTACCAAACGAAGCCAATGGGTCAGAAAGACGACGTAACTTCTTGTCTGACAACGGGTTTCGAGATGAAGCCGAGACTGCTTTCGACACAGGGGTATGCGTATCTGAAGATAAGCGAAGGTTGCGATAACCGCTGTAACTACTGCACCATCCCCAAGATACGAGGCCCATTGCGCCACAGGCCGATGAAACAGCTTGTGGAGGAGGCCGAGTCGCTTGCCGACTTGGGTGCTCTTGAGCTTGTTCTTATAGCGCAGGACACCGCGGCATACCGGGATCCGGAGACCGGAGCGGGCCTGGCGGGGCTTGTCAGGAAACTCGATAAGGTCAAGGGAATAAACTGGTTACGAGTTATGTACGCGCACCCAGCGCACGTGGATGATGAAATCATCGCCATGTTTGGGGAAACCGGTAAGCTCGTACCGTATCTGGACATGCCAATCCAGCACGCATCGGATGGGGTGCTGAAAGCGATGAAGAGGGGATATGGCGGGGATGCACTGCGGTGGACGATTGAGCGTTTACGTAAGACCAGTTCGGACATAGCCTTAAGAACCACGGTGATGGTGGGGCACCCCGGAGAAGATGAAGAGGCGTTCAAGGAACTTCTCAATTTCATCGAGAAGACGAGGTTTGTGAACCTCGGCGCTTTTGTTTTCAGGCCGGAAGAAGGAACCGTATCGGCAGGTCTCGAACCTGCGTGTTCGGCGGAAGAAGCTGAAAGGCGACTCGATGCGGTAATGGCGCTTCAACAGGGCATAACCTTTGAGTTTCTCGATAGTTACAAAGGCAAGGTCGTCGAGGTGTTGCCCGAGAGTCCGGACGAAGCCCGGACAACTTTTCAGGCGCCCGAAGTTGATGGAATTGTGGTTAGTGACCATCCATGGCCTACGGGCGGGATAACCAAGGCGCTGATAGTCGGCAGGCAGGGCTATGACCTCAAAGGAGAGCCGCTGTGAAGCTTATTGGTTCTCTCTTTGGCGTAGGATATCTGCCCGTAGCACCGGGCAGTTATGCAAGTGCGCTGATGACAGGGGTGTGGGTGGCACTGCACTATCTGGGGTGGTGGCCCACGTTTGCTTACGCGGACTTCTGCGTGCCGGTTGCAACAGCAACGGTGATAGGTGCAGTAGGTGTTATTGCGGGCAACAAGGCGGGAGAAAAAGACCCGAAATGGTTCGTTCTGGACGAATGTGCGGGACAATGGGTGGCGCTCATCGGAGCGGGCGTAGAGAATTATTGGCTTGAAGGGCTGATTGTTTTTGGATTATTCAGGGCACTTGATATAATAAAGCCGGGGATGATACGCAGTGCGGAATCTCTGCGCGGGGGATGGGGTATAGTGGCGGATGACGTGACAGCGGGAGTGCTGACATTTGCTTTGTGGCAACTTGCGTTTAGAGCCTGCTCATAGATGAGAGCCTGGGTGCGCCGCAAGGCGCTTGCGAGCAGATCAAGGAACGAGGAGGAGACGATATGGAACGAATATCGACGACGACGAGTGACGCCGGGATGCGACGCAACCGCCTTGCGGCCCTTCGGGTTGCGGCGGGAAGAGGCCGTATGCCGCGTCGCTCCTCCTCGGCGTATCGCTCCGTTGATACGCGGTCGTCGTTGCTCCTTGCATCCGACCCCTTGCCGCTCGCAACGCACCCGGATACTCATTTATGAACAGGCTCTTGGGCTAGTGTGAGTATTATGAACAAGGACTGCGTAGCTGGAGATACGCTGGATGGAAGAGAAGCGTAAGAGTTCGGCAAACAACCCGAGCACGGGGGGTAACCCCAAAGCGAGCGGGCGACAGCCAGCTCCTCAACAAGGCCCCGTGGCCGGCAAGCCGGCGACGCCGCAGGGGACGGGGAAGATTCCGGTACAGCAGGGACAGGGTACAGGGAAGATGCCTGCGCAACAGAGCCAGGCGGGGAAGACCACGAATCCGAAAGCTCCGGCGGTCAATAAAGCCACAACCGCGCACGGCACGACAATAGCGGGCGGGCCTCCCGGCAAGGCTTCACCGGCGCAAGGCACAATGGTGAGCAAACCTTCTCCGCCGCAAGGCGCCGGAGTGAGCAAGCCATCTCCTCCACAAGGAACGGTTCCGAGCAAGAGTTCATCGGGGCGGATGAAGGCGGCAGAAGAAGGCAAGCCGCGTACGCCGCGCTCTCCGGCTGAAGGTTCCAGAGTAAGTTCGATAAGCAAGAGGACTCCTGCACAAGGGGCCGGTCAGTCGACGACGACTCGCACCGTGATGATGCGCCGGGAAGAAGGCACGAGAGGATACAGACCGGGTTTGTCGTTGTCTATCAAGTTCAGTCTGGTGATATCGGGCCTGGTGTTGCTCGTCGCGGTTTCGTGGGGCATGGCGATGGTAGGGATAACCCGGAACTCACTGCTTGAACAAATTCTGCGCCAGGGCGTCAACACGGTGAAAATGCTTGCAGTTCTGGGCAAGAACACTGACGACAAGTACAAAGAGACGAAGGTGATTGACAAGCCGGACCTGCAGGAGCTGGCTTTCCTGAGCGTCGGGGCGAACGTCCAGAGCGACGTGCTTGATGCCGTCGTCTACTATCCACAGGATAACACAGTACTCTTTTCCTTGCGGGGGCTGAGCGGGATAGCGCCCGGCAGGGAACGTCTGCCGAGGATTACCACGGACGTTGACATTACGTCCACTTCAGCCAGCATACAGAACACAACATACAGCAGTATCAAGTTTGAGATGCCAATCAAAGGAAGTGCGGCGAAGGCGATGTTGTTGTTGAATTCGACGCAGGTTCAGCGGCAGGTGAACAACATAGTGACGCGGGTGGCAACGATAGGGATAGTATTTGCGCTGTTCGGCGTGGCGCTGAGCTTCCTGCTGGCGAACATGGTGACAAGCCCGATAAAACAGCTCGCAAGCGACATGGTTATCGTTGCGCGAGGGAACCTGGACCACCTGACGCGTGTTGCGGGCGGAGACGAAATAGGCCTGCTGGCAAGCTCGTTCAACACGATGGTTTCGTCGCTGAGGACTGCGCATGAGATGGAGCAGGAAAGCGAGCGGCTGCAAAGCGAGTTGAACGCGGCGCGTGAAATTCAGGCCAACCTGCTTCCTGAAAAGACGCCTGACATTCCCGGTTACGATTTCAGGCCGTATTATCATTCGGCCAAGGAGGTCGGCGGAGACTATTATGACATGTTCCCGATAGACTACGACCACATCGTCATAGTGGTGGCGGACGTATCGGGCAAGGGCATACCCGGCTCGATGGAAATGGCGCGGACGAGGACGATATTGCGGATAGTTGCGCCGGAAAGCGGGAGTGCTTCAGAGGCAGTGATAAGGACGAACGCGCTGCTTGCGAAGGAGATAAAGCGCGGGATGTTCGTGACGCTGTATTTCACGATACTCGAACTTTCCACGAGACGGATGACATGCGTTTCCGCCGGGTACAACGCGATGTACGTTTATCGGGCGGCGACAAAAGAAGTGGAAGCCATCAATCCGAACGGGATAGCACTCGGTTTTGACCCAGGGCCGATATTCGAGCGCACGTTGCAGGAAAAGACGATACAATTCGAACAGGGCGACAGGTTCGTGCTTTATACGGACGGTATCGTGGAAGCGATGAGTCCGCAACACGAGGAATTCGGTGACGAGAAGCTGATTGGTCTGATTAAGTTTGCGCCGCAGGCTTCCAGCCGGGACATGGTGAACATAATTGTGAACGCCGTGACCGCTCACCAGGCCGAAGCTGAACAGCATGACGATATTACAATAGTTACCGGCCGCATCTTGTGAGGAGCACCATGCCTGAGCTTATACACCGTGAAATCGTGATACCGAACAACACCGAGTACCTGGCTGAAGTGCGCAAGACGGTCAAGGAAGTGGTGGACAAGAGCCGTTTCCCGGTTGAAGAGGCGAACCGCATCATTCTGGCGGTGGATGAGGCTGTGACAAACATCATGCAACACGCATACGAACACGACCTTGAGGGCAACCTCGAAATCGAGCTTGTCCTGGAGGTTGACAACACGAAATTTGAAGTGGTGATAAGAGACTCGGGCAAGTCGTTCGACCCGAACGACGCGGAGGCACCGGACCTCGAGGAGCACATAAAGAACGGCAAGCGGCACGGGCTGGGGATATTCCTAATCCGCCAGATTATGGACGAGGTGATCTACTCGTACAAGCAGGGGATAAGGAACGAGCTGAGGATGGTGAAGTATGCAGGGGGCAAGAAGGGCAAAGTGAAGGAAAACAAGACCGGTTGACCACCGGGAAAGGAGTACCATACATGCCGGCATTCTCCATCAAGACGGACAGGATGGACGGCAAGACGACCCTGCTGAACATTGAGGGGTTTCTGGATGCGCACACATTTGAGCGTCTGGAAGAGGAGATAAACGGCCTCTTTGCTGAAGGTACGTACAGACTGGTAGTGGACATTTCAGGAGTGGACTATATATCGAGTGCGGGAGCGGGAGTGTTTATCGGTGCGATAACCGAGGCTCAAGAAAACGGCGGAGACATCGTGCTCGTGAACCCGACACCGAACGTTCTCGACGTATTCGACCTGCTGGGACTTACGCAGATTTTCCAGATATGCAAGACGAAAGAGGAGGCCTTAGGGGCGTTCAGGTGAGGCCGGTACTCGTCAGTGCGTGTCTCCTGGGGCTTAAAGTCCGTTACGATGGAACGTCGAAGCCGCACTCGGATTTTCTGCCGGATGATGCAATACCGATACCGGTGTGTCCGGAAGTACTTGGAGGACTCCCAACTCCTCGCCCAAAATCCGTGATTGAAGGCGGGAACGGAGCGGATGTAGTTTCGGGGAAAGCCAGCGTTGTTTCGGAAGAAGGGGGGGACGTGACAGCGAGTTTCGTCCGCGGAGCCGAAGCAGTGCTCAAAGTCGCGAGAATAAGCGGCGCGAAGGAAGCATATCTTAAAGCGCGCAGTCCATCCTGTGACGAGGGCTTTGGGGTAACCGCGGCACTGTTGAAGAAGAACGGTATTTCCGTTCGTTCGGTGGAGTAGGGAAAATCGTGGCCAGCATACGCCTTCTCGACCCGCTTGTCCGGAGCCGCATTGCGGCAGGGGAAGTGGTGGAGAATCCTGCGAGCGTGGTGAAGGAGCTTGTGGAGAACTCGCTCGACGCCCGCGCCACGCGCATTGATATCGAAATCGTTGACGGGGGACGGGCGAAGATTCGTGTCACCGACGACGGAGCGGGCATGTATCCGGATGACGTGCCGCTGTCCGTAGACCACTACGCCACGAGCAAGATACAAACGGCCGAGGATATTTTTGAGATATCCACGTATGGTTTTCGTGGTGAAGCGCTGGCCGCGATAGCCGCGGTGAGCAGGTTCACCCTTACGACTCGCCGCCGCGAACTGAATGAAGGGACACTTCTTCGGATACTCGAAAACAGCAAGAAGCGTGCTCAGCCGATGGGCGCGCCGCCCGGGACGACGGTGCTTGTGGAAGACCTGTTCTACTCGTTTCCTGCGCGGCGGAAGTTTCTGAAGAGCACTCAGGCGGAAACGGCGAAAGTTGCTGAAACAGTATTGCGGACGGCGCTTTTCAGGCCCGAAGTGTCGTTCACGCTTCACTCCGAAAAACGTGTCATGCTCGATTTGCCCGGATGTGAACAGTGGATTGAGCGCGTTGCCGACTGTCTCGGGAATGACGTCGCGAATGAACTCGTGCCCATTGACATATCTGAAGGCACCACGGTAAAAATACGCGGTTTTCTGGGGAGGCCGTCGCTTCATCGCAACAACCGCACGGCCATCTTCACGGCGGTGGACGACCGCCCCATTTTCTCCACCGAACTTCTGAACGCGGTGAACGTTGGATACCGCGGGCTTCTGCCGGAACGGCGCTATCCGGTAGCGGTGCTGTCCGTGAAAGTGCCGCCTCGGTACGTGGACATAAACGTCCATCCGCAGAAAAAGGAAGCGCGTTTCCGGGAAATTGACATTGTAACGAGAGTGATAAGGCGCGAGATAGCACTTGCCCTCGTCGGGACGGGTGTGTCTCAGGTGGCCGCGATTTCGGAAGAACCTGTTGAGCAGATGAAAGCGGCGACAGTTTCTAAAGAAGCGCCTCCCGTGACGCCCGGAAACACGGCAGTTGAGACAAAGCCTGTGGTTTCCCAAAAATCTGCCGTGAAACAAACTGCTGAGAAGCCCACGAAAGAGCGTTTTGATTTGTGGCACGGAGCGATGAAGATGCCGATTCCCGGCGGCGGAGGCTCACAGGATGCAGTGAAAACTGGTGCTCCGTCCAGAAAGACTGAGGAGTTGGAGAAACACGCGGTGCTGGGCGAGAAGCCTGTGCAAACGAAGGAAACACCTGGAGAGCGGGTGGTTCCTTCTGAGTTCTTGTACATAGGCCAGACGACCGAAGGCTACATGGTTGTCGAGGGAGCGGGCAAATTGCGCATCGTTGACCCGCACGCGTTGCACGAGCGGATGATTTATGAGAAACTTAAGAGGCGTGAGGGGCACGGGGAGCTTCTGCGGATGCTGTTTCCCGTCGTGGTCAGTCTTTCCGCGCGGGAACGGGCATACAAAGACCTTCTCGTGCAGGTGATGCGCGAGGTGGGGTTTGAAGTGGATGATTTCGGTCCGAATGACATCGCGGTGTCTGCAGTGCCGACGGTGTTTGAAGGCGGCGACCCCGGCGGCGTGGCGAGAGACGTACTCGACGCATTGACGGCAGGCGGTGATTCAGCGGGGAAGGACACGGCGTCGGAACTTCGTGAGAAAGCGTTTGCGTCTGCGGCCTGTCATGCCGCGGTGAAACTCGGCAAGCGTTTCCGCGAGGAAGAAGCGGTGGCATTTCTAAAGGATGCGAGTTTGGTGGCGGCGGTGCAGGTCTGCCCGCACGGTAGGCCGACTTCGGTAGATATCGACCTCAATTCGATAAAGGGAAGGCTTTCGAGATAGTGGCTTCCGGGCGAGAAAACAGCGAGAGCGATTTGCCGCGGCCGTTCCCGACAGTCGTGGTGATGGGCGCGACCGCGGCGGGGAAAAGTAACTTTGCGATGCGGCTGGCAGATGAACTTCCGAGCGAAATAATCTCGTTCGACAGCATGAAGGTTTACCGCGGCATGAATATCGGCACGGACAAGCCAAGCCCCGATGAACAACGCCGGTACCGCTACCATCTAATCGACGTGAAGGAGCCGACGGAGGTTTCAAACGCAGGATGGTATGTCGCAGAAGCAGACAAGGCGTTGACTGAGATTCTTGCGCGTGGGCATCTGCCCATAGTCGAAGGCGGCACGGCGCTGTATCTCAAAGCGTTTTTGCAGGGGATATTCGAAGGGCCTGGACGCGATGAGAAATACCGTGATGAACTGTTGCGGCAGGAGACAGAAGGCGGTGAGGGGACTCTTCACAAGCAGCTTGCCGCCATCGACCCGGCGTCCGCGGCGAAACTTCATCCGAGAGACCTCAAGCGTATCGTCCGCGCGCTGGAAGTACATCACGTAACAGGCCGCCCGATGAGCGAGCAACAGCAGGAATGGGTGAGTGACGATTCCCGCGAAGGCTATTATTTCATCCAGATTGGTCTACGGCGCGACCGCAAGGAGCTTTATAGGCACATAGACCTCCGCGTGGATGAGATGATGAAAAGCGGTTTTCTTGACGAAGTACGCGGGTTGTGGGAGAGGAAACTGCTGGGGCCGACCGCGAGAGAAGCACTCGGATACCGCGAACTGGTGGACCATATCGAAGGCCGGACGTCGCTCGAAGAAGCCGTGCGGCTCATCAAGCGCAACACGCGCCACTTTGCGCGCAGGCAAATCGGATGGTTCAGCAAGTTCTCCGGCGTGACGTGGTACGATGTTGATAAAGAGGACTTTGCTGAGATAGTGCAACATGCTTGCGGATACATCTGCGAAGAAGTGACGATGAAAGCTTCTGCATGGAAGAAGCTTGTCGAGAGACAGTTCTGATGGAAGGAGCGGTTGATTGAAAGCGACATTTCCGGTCGAAGGATTTGCCTGGAAGAGTTACATTGTGCCGATGCTCCTTTTTGCGGCGGCAATTGCGGCGAGCGCGGTTACGTACAGCGGAATGGCGGATACCATTCCCACGCATTTCAATGCCGCCGGTGAACCGAACGGATGGATGAAAAAGCTCGGGTATACCGAGACAATGCTCGGCACGATGTTCGTTACGCTCGGCATAATGATACTGCTCGACATGCTGGTGGTTTACCCGAACTTTCCCGTGCCGATTATGAGCCTGATAACGGGGGCGGCGGTGCTTATCCAACTTATCACGCATTTGGGCATCATTAGCGTCTACCGCATACAGAACGTGCCTGCTTATGTGATTCTGCCGGCGATAGTGGTGAGCGCAGTCGGCTATATAGCGATTTTTGGGTTGCTGACAAGGCCGAATCTCCGCGATTTACCACAGGGCGCGCCGCTGTGGATTGACAATCCGCCACATGGCTGGTTTGCTAAGGTGTTCTTCTTTGTTGTTCCAATGTTCCCGAAAGAGATTGCGGCTTATGAAGAGGGCCTTCTAATCAAGGCTCCGATGTACATTTTTGCAGTGCCGTGGAAGAACATCAAGAAGATAGTCGAGGCAAGCGGATGGGGAGCCGTCATGGGGATGGCGGTGCGGGTGGTCTCTGACGCGTCGAGCGCGGTGAAAATGGAAGTAACCGGCGTGAAACTCCCAATCATGTTCAGCATTGCGAACCGTGGACGCCTGATTGAAGAGTGGAAAAAGCGGAGAGGTGAGAAACAATGACCGACCGGACGTCCGGATCCAGCAAATCAGACCTTACTTTCCGTAGTGGCGGCGGGTGCATGATGCTTTTCGGTCTGCCGTTCCTGCTTTTCGGAATCGCTGGTATTGGTCTGGCGGCCACCGGGATGGGGGAACCCAAAGAAAACGCCTGGGTGGGCTATCTGGTTGGGTCGATTCTCGGAGCGATAGGCATGGGATTCGTATTCGGGCGCTCCGAAATCTCCTTCGACCCCATCGCCCGCCGCTGGTGCCAGTGGTGGGGAATGCTCGGAATCAAGAAGAAGAAACAAGGAAGTCTCGATGACTTTACGGAAGTTGAGATCACCCGTGAAGTCCGCCACAACAAGAACAGCACATATACCGTTTTCCCGGTGCGGGTAAAAGGTGCGGGAGATTTGAGACTCACGGTTGAGGAGCCTCGTGATTTTGTTAAGGCGCGGCGTCTGGGTGAGAAACTCGGCAAGGGAATCGGCATCCCGCTGGCAGACAGCTCCGGCGGCACACAGACAATCGTCAAGCCCGAAGACATGGATGACAACATCAAGCAGAAAATCCGCGAAGGACAAATTGAGCTTGAACAGGTCCCCGAGCCGTCAGTGAAAGTATCGAAGTACGAAGTTGATGGCACGACTGTGCGCTTCTCCATGCCCACGGGCGGTCTCATGGACATTATTGGCGGCGTGATAGCCATGGTTGTCATTCCTGCTTTTGTGGGCGGAGTGTTCCTACTGCCACTTCTCAAGGATGATTCTCCGGCAGAGGAAAAGTGGATTATTGGAGGGGTGATAGGCGTGGTTTTCGTCCTCGGGCCGGTACTGGCCGGTGTCAGGATGATTCTCAAGTCCATTTATGGGCGGGAGGGCGTTGAAGTGTCTCCGCAAGGGATAAGATGGTGGTCGAGTTTCGGGCCCTTCACGAAGAAGAAAGAAATCCCCGCCGACAAGGTGGAAGAAGTGAAGATACGTTCAATGGAATCAGGTAGTGGCGTTGAAATCACGGTACTGAGTGACGATGTTACCATCAGTTTCGGCAGGAACCTGTCGGACAACGAGAAACGCTGGATAGCTTCAGTAGTTCAGACCATTCTTGCGGCGTGATTTGGCGTCGCGGTGCATGCTAACGGTAAACTTCGCGCCTGTGTCTGACCATCATTATCCGGACTATTCGCGCCTTATCGTCGATTTCGTAGATGACACGGAACACTCCAATGCGGATTCGCCATGCACGTTCAGAGCCGGACAGTTTGCAGCAACCTGGTGGGCGCGGCGTAATGGACAGCGCTCTGATGCGGGGGACAATTTCGCGGAATATCCCGCCTGAGAACTTGTTCAAGTCACGTTCTGCGGACCGTTCAATCAAGACCTCATACACGGTGAGGGGAATCCTTCAGAAACTCCTCAAACTTCCTGAACCTGAGCGGCCTATTTTTCATTGCTTCGAGAGCGGCAAGGTCTTCCACATCTTCGAGGCGTTCGAGCATCTCGCGATACTCATCTATGCTGAGAATCACCGCCGCGGGTTTCCCGCCGCGCACTATCAGTTGCGGATGTACTCTCGTGCCTCTCGTCTTCATCCCTTTACCTCCATCCGTCATTGAATTATATCACTGGAGGCCGAAAAGAGCAAGCGGCAAGTGTAGCCTGCCTTGAACCAGGATTGAACCTGACGGGCAACGAAAGGCGCTGTCCGGCCTCGGTCGTTGAGACCATTCTCGCGGCATAGCGGAAGATTCCGCCGCGCTCATTCATTTCAACCGGCAGATTCTGCCGTTTCCCTCGGTTTCGTCCCCTTGGCAAAAAGTGGCCGTGTGACTGTATCTCCTTATCCCGCAGGATGTTACAAGATTGTTTATCTGTTTGGCACGGTATTTGTTCTTATCATCCCTGGACGGGAGTATGCCGTGCTGAAAGGCATGTACATATCTGCGAACGCGGCGTTGAGCCAGGGTGAGCGGTACGACATCCTCGCCAACAACCTCGCCAACGTCAACACCACAGGCTTCAAGCCTCAGCGCCCGCAGTTCAGCGAAGTGCTGGCTCAGATTGTAGGACGCGACACGACAACGAAGCGGATTGAATCCTACGCTGGAGCAACACTAAGCGGAGCAGGAGATGTCTTTGTTCCCGGCGTCATTGAGCACACTGAGAACATGTTCGATGTCGCCATCATTGACGAAGGTCTGTTTGCCGTGGAACGTGACGGCAAGTTTTACTACACGAGAGCAGGAGCATTCCACGTGGCCGCCGATGGCTATCTGGTCGCGGCGGACGGCAAGTCGCGAGTGCTCCTCGAAAACGGCGTGCCTATCGTAATAGGAAACTCCGAATTCGAGGTGGACGGAAGAGGCTTCGTGACGCTTGTCAATGCTGAGAACGAGCGCCAGCCGCTCGGGAACTTGTGGGTTGTGAGGCCGAGGCAGGGGAACTACGGCCTGCTCGCGCGCCGCGGAGACAACCTCTGGTCGGCGCCTTCATCAGTGATGGAGCGCGTTGAAGACGTCAAGGTGTCGCAGGGAGCAATCGAGAAGTCTGCAGTGAGCGCGGTTGAAGAAATGACGTCGCTCATCAGTGCAATGCGCGCTTATGAAGCGGCGATGCGTTTTGTGAAGATACAGGACGAGGCACTGGGGCTTGCGGTTTCAGAGCTTGCCCGGCCTCTCGGCTGATAAAGGGAGGAGTAACTGATGTTCAGAGCGCTATCGACAGCGGCGACAGGGCTTTCCGCTCAGCAGTACAACGTTGACGTAATCGCCAACAACCTGGCGAACGTCAATACTACGGGCTTCAAGCGGAGGAGGGCGGAGTTTGCCGACTTGCTCTACGTCCAGCTCCGTCAGCCGGGTGCGGCGCAAAGCGCGCAGGCCGGAACTGTCTATCCGACCGGTATTCAAATCGGGCACGGCACGAGAAACGTCGCCACCACGCCAATCTTCAGCATGGGCACGTTCCTTGCCACTGACCGTGAACTCGACGTTGCCATAGAAGACCGCGGCACTGCGAGGACGTTCCTGCAGGTGAGGCTCCCCGGCGGCGGCACGGCTTATACTCGTGACGGTTCACTACAGGTGAATGCCAACGGCGAACTCGTGACGACAACCGGCTTCCCGCTCGAGCCTCCGATTGCCGGTATTCCTGAAGACTACCTTGCTATACAGATTTCCACGGACGGTCTTGTGCAGGTCATCATGAGGGATGAAACCACCCCTCGTGAAATCGGGCAGATGGAAGTCGCCTCGTTTGTGAACCCGTCCGGTTTGCGTGCATACGGCGACAACCTCTTCATCCCAACTGATGCATCAGGAACGCCTCGTACAGGCACGCCCGGTACCGGGGAATTCGGGTCGCTCGTCTCCGGCTTCCTCGAATCTTCAAACGTTGAAGCTGTGAAGGAACTGGTCGGTCTCATTACCGCTCAGCGCGCCTATGAGATGAACTCCAAAGTCATCCAGTCGTCTGACGAAATGCTCCAGACTGCAAGCAATATCAGGAGATAGCGGCGAGTGAACGGACTGGCAATATCAGGAGGTAGCATAGAGTGAAGAGGTTTGACACATCGCTGGCCACGGTTGCTGTAGTGCTCTTTGCTCTAAGTGCAGGCGCGGCGGAGCAGCCTGATACCGCGAAGACTTCTATCGTGCTGAAGCTCGACGCGAGAGTCAACGGCCCCTATGTGACAATCGGCGACATTGCCGATGTCAGCGGGCCGGACGCGGATACAGTCAAACGGCTGGTTGTGGTCAGGCCGAGCGAACCCATAGAATTCATTACAGCGGACGCGGTCAAATCACGGCTCGACATGGAGGGCCGCTCCGCCGAAATATCCGGTGCGAAATTCTGTAAGGTTGCGTGCATTTCTCAGAACAAGAGCAGTGTTTCCCTGGAGGGCGCGACGGACGTTCTTGCGGCGGAACTTCTCAAGGCCGCGAGTGCAGATATGACCGGTGCCGGTGAGAACACAGCTCTTTACGTTTCCGACGTAAACGTCTGGAGCGACACCGGCCGCGTCGCTCCGGCGGATGTAAGCAAAGTCAATATCGAAGGTTCCGGCGGAAATGGCGACACCCGGTGGGTGCGTTTCACCGGCGAAGACGTCCGCGGCGGACGCGTTTGGGGCTGGGGACGTTTTGATGTGCGGCTCAAGGGAAGTGTTGTTGTTGCGACGGCAGGCCTGTCACGCGGTCAATTCCTCTCTACTGGAGACGTCAGCCTCAAAGAAACCGCCGTCAAGCCCGGCGAGAAGCAGGGCTTTGCTTCGCTTTCAGAAGTTGTCGGCCGCCGCGTTCTGCGGCCCATGTCTGCCGGCGAAGTACTCAAGCCCTCCGACCTCGAACGCCCTGTTCTCGTGCCGCGCGGCCGGGAAGTCACCGTGGTCGTGCAGGGAGCAGGATACCGTCTTTCTGACAGGGCCGTTGCGAAAGACGACGGCGCTCTCGGTGAAGTCATCCGGGTCGAAAACCTGCGTTCACAGGATGTTTACAGGGCGAGGGTGACATCAGCGGAAACCGTTGAACCGTTGGGAAAGGAGAACGGATGAATCGTTCCAGGAAAATGCTGGCCGTTGCGGTGGTGATGACGAGCCTGATGGTTCCGGCCAGAGAAATTGTGTCTGAGTCCATCTGGGGAGCGGAGAACCTTATCGGCGACAAAGTTTTCAAGGTCCATGACCTTATCTCAATAATCATAAAGGAACAGAACCAGGCCGCTACCAAGGATGACACCACGATACGAAGGGATAGTAACAAGAACCTTGACCTTCTCGACTTCTTCGGCGCGAGAGGAAATGCGTTTGCCCAAGGCAACGACACAACCAATAACGCCATCCATTTCCGTTATCGTTCAGACGCGACAAAAAGCGGCGAGATAAAGCACAAGGAGTCGTTCACTGCGCGCATAACGGCACGCATAGTGGAAGTCCTTCCCAATGGCAATCTCGTGTTTGAGGCGCGCAAGGCCATCCGCATCGGCGAAGAAGAAAGCACGCTCATTTTTTCGGGCGAGGTCAGGCCGCAGGATGTCAATGATGACAATACCATTCAATCTGACAACGTTGCCGACGCTCGGCTCGAATACCGTGGCAAAGGCGAAACCGCCGACGCGGTAAAGCGCAGTTGGATAGGCAGGCTGTTCGATTACACGAACATATTCTGAGGAGACGGGTTGATGGATAGATATATGAAGCTCCCGGTACTCACAATCCTTGTCGTCACATTGCTCACTCCGGGTGGGGTGGGTGCGGCTCAGATTCGCGACGTTGCCATGGTGAACGGCATCCGCAGTCAGCAGGTGTACGGCTACGGCCTCGTCGTGGGCTTGAAGGGTTCCGGCGACAAGGCCCGCGCTACGCAGGACGCGCTAAAGCGCCTTTTCTCAGGCGCGGGGATGACGCTCGAACCCGGCGACATGAATTCGCGCAACGTCGCGCTCGTACTCGTCACGGCTGAGTTACCTCCATTTGCTCACGAAGGCCAGCGTATGGACGTTACCGTAAACGCGGTCGGTGATGCCACCAGCCTCAAGGGCGGGCGGCTTGTAGTCACGCCGTTGCACGGGCCTGACCCGAAAATTGCCTATGCCCGTGCTCAGGGGTCAATCAGCTTTAGGGGAGTGGAAGAACCTGTTCATGGAACAAGCGGCGTCATTCGCGAAGGCGCCATTATTGAGCGGACGATGGAAAACACGTTTGTGTCAAACGGCGTCATAGACCTCGCTCTGAAAGACGCCTCCTCGTCGCTTTCGAGCGAAGTCGCCATGACGATAAACATGGGGCTTCGCTCCGCGCCGGGCAAGGAAGTCGCAAAAGCGGTGTCTCCGGGCCTCGTCCGGGTGAAGATACCAGATGATTTCACCGGGACTCCCGTCGATTTTCTCAGCGAAATCCTGCGTTATCCCGTTGACGTTGACCTCCCGGCTCGCGTCGTGATAAACGAAGACACAGGTTCGGTTGCAGTCAGTGATACAGTGCGCGTCGGCTCGGCGGCAGTGGCCGTAGGCAACATATTTCTCGTGGTCGGCACGCCGAGAGGCGCCGCGGAACCGGTAATACCGGGTTCGGTGGTCCCCATGAAGGAAGGCACAAGTCTTCAGGAGGTCGTTCAGGCGCTCCAGCGCCTGCGCGTTACTCCGAGAGACCTTATTGCAGTTGTGGAACAGCTCGTGGCGGTGGGCGCGTTGTCCGCCGAAGTCGTGGTGGAGTAGGGAGAGTATCGTGGACGCGGCACTTTCAGCGGGAAGCCTGGCTCTCAAAGCGATGCCGGGCCTTCGCGCGCCCGACAACGTCGCTGATACCCGGCCGCTCGATGAAAAACAGAAACATCTGAAGGAACTGTGCAGTGAAATGGAGAGCATCTTCATCTCCGTGCTCATGCGCCAGATGCGGCAGACAATCTGGAAGAGCGATTTTCTTCCCGAGGCCTCCGGCGACGACATTTTCAGAAGCATGTGGGAAGCAGAAGTCGCAGGGCGTGTCGAGAAGGGGAGCGGCGGTTTCGGCATAGCTGACAGCATCTACAGGGAACTCGAAAGGCAGGGCGAATGGCGAAAGCCGGCTCAGGACAGCCAATTCTCGTCGCTTTAGGACTTAAGGACGACGAGATTACTCGTGTCCTCTCAGCGGCCTCGGAGGCCATCGCTGAACTCCGCCGCAGACTGCCCGAATTCTCGGCGGCTGACATCAGCGCGTGGGCCGGCAACTTCCGAACGATTGCTGAAAGCCTGCAACTTGTCACAGGAATGCGCAGGAATCTTCTCGCACGGGCGAACATAACCAGTTCTGACGCTCTCAAGCAGGCGGTTGCCAATCTCGCCCCGGATGTCCGACCGACCATCGAAGAAGCGGAAAAACGAGTCAAATCCGCGGCGTCCATCCTGCGGAAGGAACTCCGCAGTCTCGGTTATTTTGCACGACTGCACATCTCGCACCTCGAAGGAATTCTCAGCACTATCGGCGAAGCGGCAGGATTCAGGGCGACCTACAGACCGGGGCGGCAGGTTATCGGCGGTAACCTCGGCATCGTGGATGCCACGGCATGAAACGAGGCTCCCATGTCCAGTATTGAAGCATTGAAACTCGGTTCGAGCGCACTTATCGCGTACCAGGCGGCTCTGAACACAACCGGCCACAACATTGCCAACGTCTCGACGCCGGGATATTCTCGCCAACGAGTGCTTTTTCAGGCCAAAGAGCCGGCGCATCGAGGCTTCGGAGACGTGGGCAGAGGCGTGGATGTATTCTCGATTGAAAGAATAGCCGATGACCTGCTCGACGCTCAACTCCGCCTTGCCACGGGCGAGAAGGAGCGCTGGGACGTCCTCAGGAGCGCCTTCACTGCGCTCGAAGGTTTTCTGAACGGGCTGAGCGATTACGACCTCGGCGACTCGGTTTCGCGTGTTTTCTCGGCGATGAACGATGTCGCGTCTGACGTCGAAAATCTTCCCGTCCGCAACCAACTCATCGAACAAGTCCGCGGCCTCAAAGACGTCTTCAGTAACATCACACAGCGCCTCGACGAAGCGTGGCAGAGACTCGATCTCGAAATCCCTCAGCAGGCCCAGCGAATTAACGAAATCACGAGAGAAATCGCCGACCTCAACTCCCGTATTGTCGAAGCCGAATCAGGCACCGCTGGTCGCACCGTCGCTGGCGACCTGCGTGACAGGCGCGGCCAGCTATTAAGCGACTTGGCGAAAATCATCAATGTTCACGCGCAGGAAGATGCGCGAGGCTCGATATCCGTAACTGCGGGCGGCCGTCCGCTCGTTTACGCTACTCAACATTACGAAGTGAAAGCGGTACGTTCGGAGACGACCGGCGGCTTCAAACTTGTCTATGCAGATGATGGCAGTGAAGTCTCCGTCACCGGCGGCTCAGTGGCGGGAGTATATGAAGCCCGTGACGAAGTGCTTGCCCGTTACCGCAAGTGGTTTGATGACTATGCCGCAAGCATCATCTGGCAGATTAACAAGGTGCATTCGACCGGCGTCGGCTTGGAACCGCGCAGTATCATGCAGGCTTCCAATCGAGTTCTTAGCCCGACCGCCCAGCTTAAAGACCTCAAATTTGACTTCACTCCTCACGACGGAGTCTTTACAGCCGCAAATGGCAAACTTACGGTGAACGTGGTCGAAACCGCCACCGGCCTCATCCATCGTTACACGGTGAACTACGACCTCACCGACCCGCTTTCCGGTTCGCCGTCAGGTCTCGTCGAAAAGCTCGATGCCCTCGATGGCATCTCTGCCAAAGTTGACAATCAGGGACGAGTTGTCGTTCAGTCGGATACTGGTTACGGCCTGTTTTTCTCAGAAGATACCGGCGGAATTCTCGCCCAGCTTGGAGTCGGCGGCCTGCTCAGCGGTTTCGACGCGCGGACAATCGACCTGGCAAGCGACATGGACGGCCATCCGGAATTCGTTGCGAGCGGCCGGACGCTTCTGCCGGGCGACAACGAAGTCAGCCTTGAACTGGCCGCGCTGAACACCAGCGGGAAGTTCCTCAATACCACGCTGAGCCTTCAGGATGCCTATAGCTCGCTTATCGGGACGCTCGGGAGTGACTCGCTTTCGGCGCAGGATGCTCAGCAGAACCAGTCGGACATCGTCCTGAGCCTCGAGAACGAGCGGCAGGAAATCTCCGGCGTCAGTCTCGATGAGGAACTTGCCAACCTCATCCAGTACCAGCGCGCTTACCAGGCTGTTGCGAAGTTCATCTCCATCACCGATGAACTTCTCGACACATTGATAAAGATGTAGCGGGGGCCGCCATGCGCATAACCAATCAGATGCTCGTGAACACATTCCTGCGGGACCTGAATCTCAACGACGAAGCACTTCTCAAGATACAGGAGGCGTTGGCGACCGGCAAGATTGTTTCAAAGCCGTCCGATGACCCCGTCAATGCCACGGGCGCCATCGGCTACGAATACCTCGGCAAACGGCTCGACATTTCTCTCCGTAACATGGAATCCGCACGCTCCTTCCTTTCCACGGCGGAAACTTCTTTTGACGAAATGGAACTGCTTATTCAGGATGCACGCTCCATCGCCGTTTATCAAGGCTCGGACACCGCCGGCGCCGAATCGCGTCTGGCCGCGGCCGATGTCATCAACGCCAAAATCGACGCCATCATTGAAGCCGCCAACCAGCACTTCCGCAATCGTTTCCTGTTTGCCGGCACCAACACCGGCACTGCCCCGTATGAGCGCACAGCAGACGGCGTCATTTACCGTGGCAATGACGGAGGCATTCCAATTGAAATCAGCCCCGCCAGCCTGCTCGGAGTGGCGCTTCCTGGTAGCGATGTCTTCGGCTCGCTTTCCACACGCGTCGGCGGCGCAGACATCGACCCTGCGATTTATCTCGGCGAAGCGGGAGGTAATGCCACCGCCATGTCTCTGCTGAACGGCGGCAACGGCGTGAGCGATGGCCGTGTCGAAATCACGTACTCGGGCGGACGCGTTGAAGTAGACCTCTCCTCGCTTCGCGACCTCGCCGACCTCAAACAGCGCATCGAATCCGCGACAGGCGGCGTCGTGACCGTTGGCTACAACGCGGCTCGCAACGGTCTTTTGTTGACCGACACAGGAGGCGGCCCGCTTCTTGTCCGCGACCTCGCAGGGGGTCAGGCGGCGCTGTCACTCGGCATCCGAATGGACTCCATGACTGGTGTCGTGACCGGTGGAGACCTCGACCCCGTAGTCACCTGGCTCACACGTCTCACAGACCTCAACGGCGGAGCAGGGGTGGACACTTCCGGATTCACTGTGACTCACGCCGGTGTAACATACGCCATTGCCACGGCTGACCTGACTGGCTCTGTGCAGGACCTCATCAACGCCTTCAACCGCCAGGGCGACACCGCATTCATGCAGATGAACTCAGCCGGAAACGGTCTTGAAGTCGTAGGCCGAGTCTCCAGCCAGTCGCTCACTGTCGCGACTTCCGGCAACACTGCAGGAACTCTCGGTATTCCTGTCGGCACAATGCAGGGCGATGACCTCTTTGCAACGCTAATCGCTCTTCGCGATGCTCTCGCCAGTAATGATTCTGCCGGCATACGGGCCGCGATCAGCCGCATTGACACGAGTAATGACCGCCTGCTCGACGTGCGCGGCAGAATCGGCTCCCGCCTCCAGCGGCTCGATGATGCTCGGAGCCGTATCACCGATGAAAAGACCACGGTATCTGAACTCCTTTCCGACCTCGTTGATGCTGACGTGGCAGAACTCGCCGTGCGCTTTTCCGAGCGTAAGAACGCGACTGAAGCCGCTCTGAAAGTCGCCGCGCAAATCCTGCCGCTTTCGCTCGTAGATTTCCTGTAGGAGGCAATATGGCAAGTGTTTCGTTCCCGACTTCTCGTTTCGGGACTGTTGAGGTAGATGAGAACGTACTGATAGAGTTTCCGCGCGGTCTTATCGGTTTTGAACAACTCCGCCGGTTCGTCGTTCTCGAAGGCCCCGAAGGCACGCCGCTCAAGTGGCTTCAGTCTGTTGAAGAACCCGCCATCGCATTTGTCATTGCCGACCCTTCAACAATCGTGCCGGACTATGTTGTACGCGTCCGGGGCGAAGAACTCGACCCTCTGGGTCTCGCCAGTCCTGAAGACGCCGCCGTCGCAGTCATAGTCACCGTCCCCGGCTATCTCGAAAACGCCACGTGCAACCTGCTCGGCCCTGTCGTCTTCAATGTGGAAAAACGCCTCGGATTGCAGGTCATCCTCGACGAAGGCTTTCCCATTCGCCACCCCATAGTCGCACGCACAATCAGGACGGTGGACGCACCAGTAGAAAAACCTCCGGCGAAGAAACGTGAGGAGAAACGCTGATGCTTGTCCTGAGCCGCAGGCAGGGAGAAAGCATCGTCATCGGTAACGACGTGCGCGTCACCGTCGTTAGCGTCGCCGGAAACCAGGTGAAACTCAGCATCGAAGCCCCACGCTCCGTTCCCATTCACCGCAGTGAAGTCTGGGAAGCCATCCGTAAAGAGAATGAAGAAGCCCTCAAAACAGGCATTCCTGCACCCGAAGTTGTGCCTCCTCCAAGCGCCGTCACAGACCTCACCGCTCCCAAGGGTTCGTTCAAGAAGCTCGTTGTGGACAAAGGCAAGAAAGGTGGTAAGACGGCTTCCTCCGACCAGCCGGATTCCCACCCCGACAAACACTGACAGTCGTGTTACGATAACTCTGCCTATCTGTTTAATTTCTATAGTCCTTGCATGTGTTAGAGGGTGGTCTATACTACCTCACGGACATTCTGGGTAAGGGGTAAAGCTATGAGACATTTGTCAGTGTTTCTTGCAGTGGGTCTTCTCGTTTCTTCATCTGTTGCGGCTGTCGAAGTCGGCGGTCCGGAAATCGCCACTGATGACCAGTTCTATCCGGGCATGGGCAAGTTCCGCGACATAAAGGCCGTTATCGCCGCCGCCTATGCCGATGCCGGTAATCCACAGGACAACACAACCAAGTCTATTGCCCTTTGGAAATGGATGCTTCTGCACCTCTATCACTGTTCAAGCCGCCCGCTCGAAATAATCAACAATATCGAACCAGTTAGCGAAGAATCGAACGCCTGCTACGACACGATGAAGTTTCTGATTTCCTACAATTTCGCCATCTGCTATGCGAGCGCTTCGGCGATGTGCGGGATATTTGAAGCGGCTGGCTTCCCTGCGCGTGCGCGCGGCATGAGCGGTCACACAGTCCCGGAATGTTCCTACGACAACGACTGGCACTATCTCGACCACGATATGTGCGGCGTCGTATTTGAGAAGGACCAGAAGACACTGGCTTCCGTCGAAGAAATCATCAAAGACCGCTCGCTCATGGACTGGGATTACCGCAAGACTCACAATATCCCTCAGTGGCCGTGGGACGGCGAAGTGGGTAACAAAACCATGAAGGGCGCTTTCGACAAGGAACCGCAGAGTTGCACCAAGTACAACGAAGCCGGAATTGCAGTTCATCCGACGAACCTTCGCTTGCGCAGAGGCGAATCCTTCACCCGCTTTTTCAACTACGACCGCGCCCCTTGGGGCAACAAATACCATTGGACGGGTCTGATGAAGAATGAGCAATACTTCCCGACGGGGCCGTCGAGAGGCCAGACATTTGTCTTTGACCCGCCTGTTGACGGCCGTAAGGACAAGGCCGGACGGCCGAGACAGCCGTATGTCTCTGACGGCAATGCCCGTTACGCCAACGGCCTTTTTGAATACGCTCCCGACCTCGCTTCCGGTGTCTACCGCGAGGGTGCGGAATCTGTGAAGAACCTCGAAGACGGCGGTTCTCCGAAGATGAAAGGCGGCAAAGGCGGCGGCGAAGTCGTCTTCCGTCAGTGGTCGCCTTACTCCATCTGCGGTGCCCCCGAAAACAAAGACCCCTGGCAGAAGGTGAATGATGCAGTAGTCATTTCAGGAAAAGCCGTTGGTGACGGCGTGAAAGTCGCAGTCTCCAACAACAACGGCATCAGTTGGGAAGAACGCGCGGCTTCAGGCGCGTTCAGTGAAGACTTCTCCATGATTACCCGCGGCCGCTACACCTATCTCGCGAGATTCACAATCCCCGAAGGCGTAGGACTCGATGAACTCAACATCCGCACTGTCACCATGTGCGCTCCGTCCATGATGCCGCACCTCCACGACGGCAGCAATAACGTCACATACTCGGCGGATAATCTGGCAGTGAAATACGTTGAGCCGGACTTCTCGAGTGAGGAGAAATTCAAGGCGAGCATTGCAGGCAGCGGCAACCTCGGTTTCAACGGCGGGAGCGAAAGCCACCGCTGTCCCGTGCAGGGCATCAATGCGCCGGCTTTCCTCGTCATGAAGATAA
>Ga0315288_10002324_pt1 | contig 24622 bp, 19 predicted proteins | sample YL17G11_20_MG_FD_203454 | JGI IMG/M metagenome (GOLD analysis project Ga0315288, IMG submission 203454) | Sediment microbial communities from Yellowstone Lake, YNP, Wyoming, USA - YL17G11_20 | ecosystem: Environmental > Aquatic > Freshwater > Lake > Sediment | place: USA: Wyoming | collected... | reverse complement strand
AAAGTCTTCCTTCAGCAAACCTCTTCGACAGTTTGTTTATCATGTCTTTGGTCATTGCCGCTAAGTCAAACGCGGGTTTCCAATCCCAGTCCAGACGTGCTGTGCTGTCGTCGATGGACATTGGCCACGAATCAGCGATCATCTGTCTGAAGTCAGGTTTATAGCCACATTTGAATTCTGGAATGTGTTTCTTGATCTCTGCTGCCAATTCGCCTGCGGAAAAGCTCATTCCAGCCAGGTTGTAACTATCGTGACGTTTCACTTTTGCTGGGTCAGCTTCCATTAAGTCTATTGTTGACTTGAGGCAATCTGGCATGTACATCATAGGCAGGACGGTGTCTTCTCGTACGAAGCAAGTGTACCGCTTTTTCTTTGTCGCTTCGTAGAATATTTCCACAGCGTAGTCTGTAGTACCCCCGCCTGGAGGTGTCTCGCTGCTGATTATGCCTGGGTATCTTAGCCCTCTTACGTCCACACCGAATTTGGCAAAGTAGTAGTTGCAGAGAAGTTCTCCCGCTACTTTAGTGACTCCGTACATCGTCGTAGGAACCAAAACCGTCTCTTGAGGCGTGTTAAGTCGAGGCGTACTCGGGCCGAAGACTGCAATCGAGCTAGGCCAGAAGACTCTCATCAATTCCTGCTCTCTTGCGGCTTCCAAGACGTTATAGAGACTGCTCATGTTCAGGTTCCAAGCGAATTGAGGGTTTTGCTCTCCAGTTGCAGAAAGAACGGCGGCTAAGTGATAGATTGTGTCAACATCATGTTTCTTCTCGGCTTCTTTCAGGTTCTCCTTTTTACCTATGTCAACAATCTCGAAGGGTCCTGAATTCAACAACGCATTGCTCGGCTTTCTTTGATGGCCTGCTGCAATGACGTTGTCACCACCATACTTCTTTCTCAAGGCAAGAGTAAGCTCTGAACCTATTTGACCAGTAGAGCCTGTCACGAGAAGCCTCTTCATTTTTCGTCCTGGCATTCAACACTCTCTCCTTTTATGAGCAACCGTCTGACGCTTTGAGATATAAGATTTTCCAGAAAAACACGTTTTCTCCACTGTCCTACTCAATTTACCGAAGCCAACGACAATCTCACCGCCTTCCAGTTAAAAACAGTTTATACGTTGGCTTGACTCATTTGAAGCTGAGAAAGCATGCGTCTAGGTTTCATAGTCAACCCGGTAGCAGGGATGGGAGGAAAAGTAGGGCTGAAAGGAACAGACAATGTCGTGGAAGAAGCCATAGTCAGAGGAGCAATACCAATAGCACCGACAAGAGCTACTGAGTTTCTGAAAAAACTGAAGAACAATCTAACAGGAGAATCAATTGAAGCCTTATCTTGCCCAGGTATTATGGGCAAAAATGAAGCCAGAGACGCAGATTTTCAGGTCAACATCCTACCAATGACAATTGGTGAAGTGACAAACGCTCAAGACACGAGAACCGCCGTGAAACTCCTGACGGCAGCACATGTCGACCTGATAGTGTTTGTTGGGGGCGATGGGACAGCCAAAGACATCTTTGATGCCATGCAAGGCCTCAGTCAAACACCAGTGTTGGGCGTGCCGTCGGGCGTAAAAATGTACAGCGGTGTCTTCGCAGTCAACTCCACGGACGCGGTGGAAGTAGTTCTAGCATACGCTCAAGGTAGAGCCACACTAACAGACTTGGAGATAATGGATTCAGACGAGAAGGCTGCACGGAAAGATGTTTTTGACGTGAGCCTCCACGGTTTCCTGAAGGCTCCATTTCTTCCAACGCGCATCCAAGGAAGCAAAGAGGTCACACTTGAAACTGACGACGAAATTGACAATCAAAAAGCAATCGGCAGGTTCATAATGGAAGAACTTCCTCCTAAAGCAGCGTTAATTCTCGGTCCTGGAACAACCGTCAAACAGATTGCAGAAGTGTTCGGCATAAAGAAGACCGTTCTGGGTGTTGACGTTTACAAAAACGGAGAAGCGATTCTCGACGTTGACGAGAAGAAAATCTTGGGCGCGATAGAAAACTGGGATGATACTTGGATTATTGTCTCACCAATCGGACATCAAGGCATAATCTTGGGAAGAGGAAATCAACAGATAAGCCCGAAAGTGATCAAACGAGTCGGAAAAACGCGAATAATCGTTGCGGCGACAAAAAGTAAGCTGCAAAACATTGAAGGCAGAGTTCTGAAGGTAGACACAGGCGATCAGGACACGGACAACATGCTCAAAGGATACATCAAAGTCGTCACTGATTACAAAGAATGGAGAATCATGCAGGTACAATAACCAATTACGCTAGGCTCCAAACTTCTTTGCTTTGCCCATTAGACTCATGAGAGTAGGCATAAGATCGAGCCCTCTGATCCTGTTCAACCCGCCTTTGGCACATGTTCTCTCGCCGAAGTCAGCAACGTCATCACGTCGGACTCCAGGCCCCATAATCACGACGGGAACCGGATCTCCTTCATGATTTCGTGTGACAGTGGATGTTGTGTGATCAGCTGTAACTGCAAGATACGTGGAATCTTGATTAACGTTCGCAAGGATGTAGCCCAACATCTTGTCGATTTTCTCGATGATTTCCACCTTGAGCTTGACGTTGCCATCGTGACTTGCGACATCTGTGGCCTTCACGTGCAAGAGCACAAAATCATGCGTCTTCAAAGCTTGAACAGCTGCCTTGGCCTTAGCCATGTAGTCGGTTTGAACTGTTCCAGTGGCACCTTTAACGTTGATCACGTCCATGCCTGCAACTTTCGACACACCTTTTATTAAAGAAACAGCCGCAACGCATGCAGGTCTGATCTCGAATTTTTCTTGAAGAGTAGGTATCTTTGGGATGGTGCCTGCACCCCGGCAGAGAATCATGTTCGCGACGGGTAGGTTACGTTTGGCTCCAAGTCTGTTGACAGGATGCTCTAGCAAGACCTTGTGAAACGCCCGCATCAGCATATTCACAATCTGAGCCGTGCGTTTAGCCTCAACGCTGCTGTCCAGCGGTTTGACATCCTGGACTTTCTTTCCAGCTGTCTCTGGGTCCGAATCACTAACTGCAGATGAAAGCTTGAGTCCACTGATCACCAAGATTGCCCGGTGTTGAACGGTGTTTTTGAACAGGAACCTGACTTTCAAGGACTGTTTGAGCTTGATTCTTCCAAGACTAACAGCCAGTTTCGCTGCATCCTCGTTTGCAATTCTGCCAGCGCGCCGGTCCAAGACAAGAAAATCGTCATTCACTGTCGCGAAGTTGCACCTGAACGCAACATCACCGGACAAGACCTTAACGCCTGAACCTTCGGCCTCCAGAGCGCCTCTGCCAGAATACATTTTCCACGGATCGTAGCCAAGCATGGCAAGAGTAGCAGTATCAGTTCCCGGAGGAATCCCGGGTGCGATCGGATCCATTATGCCGCAAACTCCGTTCTGTACTATTCGATCCAAGTTTGGCTTGACCGCAGCTTCCAGTGGTGTCTTCAACCCTAACTCCTTTATCGGCCTGTCAGCCATCCCATCCGCAATAACCACCATCGTCCTGTAATTCAACTCGTGCTCATCCTCACTGTGCAAGAACAAACTGAGCATTGTGTTCATCAAGTTAAAACACTTGCGCAGACTTGAAGAAAATACCATCAGTTAATACGCATTGATCGGTGACGACCTTGTATCTGTAGATTATCCACAATCGAACTCGGATATTTCGATATTGAAACGCATTGACTCGAGCGCGCGCGATTTGACAGTGTCTTTTGACTAGATGCAAAGATCACATCTTGAAGTTGAACCGATACTTTGTGATTAAAAATGGGGGAGGTGTTTGGGGGTTGAGTTACGGGTTCAACACATTCTTTTTGTCCAGTTATTTAGTCGGCGCGCGCTTTCTTCTCCTTAAAGCCCACCAAGCAGCAATTCCTATCACTACAACTGCAGCCACAATCGCGCCAACAATGACTTCCAGGGGAACTGCCGGAGCTGATGCTGGAGGCGGATTTGAACTTACCGGTTCAACGTACAGAAACGCTTTCACATTAAGGCCGTACAAGTTGAAGCAACCAGGTTCTAGCACAAAGCCAGTCCAAGAAGTTTTCCACATTGCTGTTGCCCCGCCATGGTAGAGATTTGGTTCCGTAACGTTCGCGACGTAGTACGCCTGTAGAGCATGTTGAGCTGCCATGTACTGCGCGTCAGTTGTACTTGCCAGTAGTGTAGCGTATAGGCCGTCGTATACAGGATCATGTAGTCCACTACTACTCCATGCAGTATCTATGGCCGCGGTCGTGTAGGGGTACCAGCAACTTATTGGATCGTGGACGTTCCAATTCCATATCATTAGATCCCAGTTATATGGTGCGGCTGTGCAAATATCCCATAATTCATATCCCATCGCCCTGATATCAATAAGATCCATTCCAGCCTGATTCATTGAGCCTTTTAAGGCATCAATTATACGTCCTCCCTCAGATATTTCGTTGTAAAAGATCATTCTGAACGCCAAGGGCTGGTGTGTCACGGGATCCTCTCTTATCCCGTCCCCATTAGTGTCGTTGTATCCGGCACTCTCCAGCAAAGCAGCTGATGCGTTTGTGTCAAACTTGGGCCAAAGAGCCTCGACCGATTCGTCGTACTCGGGCCAGAATTCTGCTATGGGCGTCAAACTTTGGGGTTGGGATACCAACTGCGAAGTTATGAAGCCTTTGTCTATACACATGGCTATCGCCTTTCTCACAGTTAAGTCATCAAGGGCTGGGTTTCCGTCCTTAGGCTGTGGGTACTGGTTGGTGTATATTGAGTAGTATCCTGAATCTGTGTACTGATAGAGACGGTTGGTGGTATCACTAGCGAACCTCGCGATAGCTACTGTCGGCACCTCGTCCGTAGCGTCAATCTCTCCAGCCTCGTAGGCTGCCATCATTGTATTACGGTCCGCGTATATCTTGAATATCAACTCATCTATCTTGGGTCTACCAGCGAAGAAATTGTCATTTGCCAAGAAGTCTACGTACTCGCCAGGACTGTAGTCAACATACTTGAATGGGCCAAACCCTACTGGTGGAATGTTATCGTAAGACAAAGCGCTCTCGTTAGTCAGACCCATTGGCTCCCAAATATGCTTAGGCACGGGCACACATGGGCCCGTTAGAAAGGCCAAGTGCCCTGCACATGGAGATGCCAGTGTAACCAGAAACGTCTTGCTGTCCACCACCTCTATGTTAGTTATGCCTTCTAGGAACCTCGATTGCGATGTTGGATAGTTCAGCATCAGATCCCATGAGAACTTGTAGTCTTCGGCGGTTACGGGGTGTCCGTCAGTCCAGCTGAAATCTTTGAGCTTTATCTCTAAGGTTGTGGAATTTATTAGCGTGGAGGACTCTGCAGCCCAAGGTTCTGTTCCATATGTCGTGTTATAGCAGTAGAGTGGTGTAAAAAGGATACCTGAATAGAATAGGTAATTCTGACCTGTTAGCGGGTTGAAGCCCATATTGGGAGTTGAGCCGACCCTGAATACTACCTTCGCTTGACCGTTTACTGTGTTTACATGTCCGAGTCCCGAGATAGGAATCACTAGCATCGACAATATTGCAACAAGCAGCAAATTTTTATTCATGTATCAACACCTTTTGATGGTCAATTATTCATACACGTCTTCACTTAAGCTTTATGGTCAGGCACGTGGCAAACCTCTTTCCGCACGAGGAAAAAGAGTAGATGGCAGAATACTATTTTAGACCATAGTCAGCTTACATTTTCGGAATGGCACGCGCTTATTACCTCACCTTTAAACTCCTCAAGACCCGTCTATTTTTTCGCAAAGCCAAATCTCCTAAACGTGCGCGTAGTCCCAGCAGACGTGAGCCTTAACGCGCGCCGCAGCCCTTCCTTTGAACACAAATACCCGCTCACTTTAGAAACTAAGACTAAAATATGTGAAGAAACTACTCAAGAAATCTATGAAACTTCTATCAAACAAAGATTATGCATGTCTGCATAGGTGTCATGCAAAGTGACCCAGCGGAATTTGTTTGCATGAAACTTCACCTTAGTTTGTACTTCTCTGTTTTCTCCAAGAATTCAGCATTTTGCCGCAACGCCTTCAGAGCCCTCACAGCCTTTGGTACGTTTTGATATACTGGTATGTCGAGTTCTTCAAGTAACTTAACTCCTGAAACCTCTCTTCCACGTATGTTAACCACTATCAGAGGTTTGCCATATTTCTTAGGGTATGTAGCCACTTCCTTAACTGTAGTTTCCTCTTCAGCCGGGTCAGCTCTGAAAAATCCTACAAAGCCTAGCATTAGTACAGCATCAAAATCGGGATCTTCCATAAGCAGCTTTGCAGCTGATCTGTACGCTCTAAGTCCACCTGTACCAACAAGATCTATGGGGTTGCCTCTGTTCCAGAACGGTGGCAACACCTTGTCTAGATCCTTGATTATATAGGCAGGTAACGGGGGTAACTTGAAACCAGCTGTATCTAGGTTATCTGAGGCTTGCACGCCCCATCCTCCGCTAAAGCTTACAACACCCACTCTATCACCTTTAGGTAGAGGTACGTTGGCTAGAGTCCGCGCTACATAGAACATATCGTCCTCTTCGTAGACTCTTATGACACCGTACTTTTTGAACACGGCTTCATACACGTGATCCATACCCGCTATGGCTGCTGTATGTGAACGTGATGCTTTGGCTCCGCTGGCGGTGTATCCTACCTTCATAACAACTACTGGTTTCCGTTTTTCTAGGCAGAGTTCGAGGGCTTTGATAAACTCCTTGCCGTTTCTCACACCTTCGATATACATTACTATTACTTTTGTTGCCTCATCGTCAGCCAGGTACTTGACGTAATCGCTTAATTCTAAATCTGCTTGGTTTCCAGCCGAAATCGCAGTACTAAGAGGTATTCCTCGTTCAATCGCCCAGCGGAGCATCATTCCAGCGAATGCTCCGCTCTGTGATACGAAACCTATTGGTCCAAGCACTATCTTTTCTTTTGGAATACTACTCCAGGTAGCTACTAACTTTTTTCTGGCAACGTAGACGCCCTGACAGTTGGGGCCGACTATCCTTACATTACCTTTTTTGGCTATCCTTACTACTTCCTGCTGAAGCTCCTCTCCCCTGGGTCCTATCTCACTAAAGCCTGCGGTAATGATGATTGCCACCTTGACGCCTTTCTCAACGCACCCCTCCATCACTTTGGGAACTGCCGGCGCAGGCACCACAATAACGGCTGAATCCACTTCTGGTACGTCTCTAATGTCACGATAGCATTTCAGACCTAGTATGGTGTCGGCCTCAGGATTAACCGGGTATATGGATCCCTCAAAGCCACCATCGATGATGTTCTTTAATGTTATGTAACCCCATTTATGTGGATCTTTGCTGACACCGATGACGGCGACGTTTCTTGGTTCAAACACGTATCTAATGTTATCAGCATAGCCTTCTGTCAAGGCAGATACCACTCCTTAGAAAAGCTTCTTACCGTCTAACGCGAGTAGTCCTTTATATCTTTCATTAACGAATTCCTGAATCTTACCTATGTCGTCCTTAGTCAGATGTGCAAACCTTCCTTGCAGTTTTAGGTATCCCTCTACAGGCAGTAGTTCTTTGGGCTTGTATGTCAGCTTAAACATGCCATGATCAACTTCGACGAGAGGCCACGTTCCGGTAAGTACGGCAAGCCTTGCAATCTCAACGCTCTTGCTTTCATGGAATCTCCATCCAGGTGGGCATGGCGAGAACATATGCAAGTAAGCGAGCCCTTCATCGTTGTCCACGGCCTTGGCAGCTTTCTCAATCCTGCTTTTCATATCATGTATGTATGCTGGAGAAGTGAACGCTATGTAGGGCACCCTATGTGCTATCATAATTGCAAGCATGTCTTTAGGCGTTTCTTTCTTACCTTTCCAGCCTGAGCCTGTAGGTGTTGTGGTCGTCCAAGCTCCTAGCGGCGTACTACCGCTTCTCTGGATACCAGTGTTCATGTATGCTTCGTTGTCGTAGCATATGAACAGTATTGATTCGCCAGCTTCCGCAGCTGACGACAGGGATTGTAGGCCTATATCCACAGTGCCGCCGTCGCCTGCAACGGTTACAACACGAACTTTACTGCCCCTGACCTTATATGCTCTGTATAGACCTCTGGCGTACCCTGCCCCAGCGGCGAAGTTGGCTAGGAGTCTTGGGTTTGCCATGACTGGGTGACATACACTAAGGCAGTGCGGTGGAAAGAAGTACGTGGTGTTCTTGCCTAGAACATCCACAACGTGTCTGAAGTTTAAAACAGCAGTGCAGCCCCAGCAGCCATTCGTGCCTGGAGCGCGCAGCACATTCTTATATAATCTTGGTGGGCTTTCTGGCTTAACTCTGTGCTCTATGAACTCGGTTTCACAGATGCTTTTCTTGTTTGTCGCTTCTAGAAGCTTGTTAAGCATTTTTTCGTAGTCCTCTATTCTTACGTCATCTCCGCCCATACCAGCGATGAAGTCTATTAAGTTAGATTTGTCCTTTAAGCCGTAGAGAGCGCTTGCTACGTCCAATGCTAATGGCCCTTTCCAGGTACCATGCGAGATAGACCTGTCAACTACGCCGATAGCTGTTACTCCCTCCTTCTGCACTATATTTTGTATCTCTTCAGCTGGGAACGGTCTGTAGAATCTAACTCTGACAAGACCTACTTTAGCACCTTTATCGCGTAATCTATCCACAGCTCTTCTCGCCGCAGTGGTCATACTACCCATTGTGACGAGAAGTGCGTCAGCATCGTCGGTGCGATACTCCTCTACGAGACCATGAACATCTCTTTTGAATTTCTCCGCGTATTCCTTAGTGATGCCCTTTATGATGCCTTTAGCTCTCTCGAGGGTTTCCTCGAATATTCTTCTGTATGTTGTGTGCAGTTCTACCACACTAAGAAACTGGGAGTCGCCAAAAGTTTTAGATATAGACGGGTCCACAACGTGCGGCAGCAATTTCTTGAGCGGTAGGAAATCGTCAACTTCGGATTGATCTGGGATATTAACTGGTTCTGTTGCGTGTGATAGGTAAAAGCCGTCAAGCATTACCATGCCTGGAAGCTGTATTTTTTCGTGTTCGATTATCTTGTACATTTGTATAACGGCATCGAAAGCTTCTTCTACACTCTCAACATACATTTGTATCCATCCTAGGTCTCTGGCGGTCATTGAGTCAGAGTAGTCGGGTCGAAGGCTCCAGTACCAGCCCAGCGTCCTATTGGCAACGACCATCACGAACGGCTGCCTGTAAGAAGGAGCTTGGGCGATTATTTCATATCCATAACCAAAGCCCTGGGAGCTTGTTGCTGTAAATGAGCGCACCCCTCCTAATGCGGCACCCAAGGCTGCTGCTATAGCTGAGTGCTCTCCTTCTGGATGAATGTATTCGGCGTCTATCTCCCCTTTTGCTATTGACTCGGCCAAATACTCTACGATTGGTGTTTGCGGTGTTATTGGATATGCAGAAACGACCTGAACTCGAGACATCTTGGCCCCATAAGCCACCGCTCTATTACCAGATAACAATTCGATTTTGCCCATACTTCTACCACCTCTCAGGCTTCATCCTTATAGCCTTCTTTAGACATTCATTAGCACACACACCACATCCTTTACAGAACTCATAGTCTATAATAGGGCCTTTCTTAGATTTTGAAACTTTCTTAGATTTTGAAATTACGCCCTCGGGGCAGTAATCTACACACAACCCACAATTTGTGCATTTGTCGTAATCTATTTCAGGCTTTAGAACCCTCCATGAAGCAGTAGGCGTCGTAGCTAAAACGTCAAGGCGTCTGAGCGGTATCTCAGGCACCTCTTCACTGGAAGACGTCATTCAAATACCTCCATACTTACTTTTCCATAACCTTCCTCTAGACACTGGACATATTTATCTGTCATTCGCGGAAACCTATCCTTAACGACTTCGGTAGCCGTTTCCAGTGATATCAGCCCCGTTGCCTTAACAAAACTACCGAGCATCACTATGTTTGGGATGGGGCTGCCAGTTAGATCCATAGCTTTCTTTGTGGCATCGACAATGACTAACTTGCTTAATTTCACATCAAAGTTTAGTTCAGTCAGTAGCGTCTTAGGATCTTTCGCGGAGTTCTGCAAGTATATTCCACCCTCCTTTATGCCTCTAGCTACTGTTGGTAATACTCTATGTAGTGCCGGATCCAGAACAATTACGTATTTTGGGCTATAAATCATACTCCTTGTGATTGAGTCTTTACTACCAATAGCTAAGAACGCTAGTACCGGTGCGCCCCTACGCGCAGAGCCATACCATGGGAATGCCCTAGCAAACTTTCCTTCTCTAACGGCAGCGTCAGCGATCAACTCGGAGAGTGCAACAACGCCCTGACCTCCACGACCGTGAAATCTAATCTCTTCTAATTTCATGAAGTTCACCAAGAGCAGGTAAAGTTCCTTACATATAAAAATATAGGGCGCGCGCGATTAGAAAGCAACTCCTCTCTGTTTCTAATTACCATAGAGTCTCGTCCCTCTATTTAAAAAACTTTAGGGAGGAACTTCAAAGTCAAATACGTGCTAGAGAAGGGCTTAATCTAGTTACAAGCGTATTTTGCCCGTAGCCAGTATCTCAATTAAATCATGAAAAAACTTTGCACTTGCTACTTTTCCATTCTTAACAGTGGCTCTGAACTCCGCCATATTTGGCCCGCCGATAGTAGGCTTTCCTCCACATTCGATTAGTGCCTCCGCTGCGTCTCCTTTTACCTTTGTTTCACCACGTTCTACCATTGCTATTCCAATTGCTGTCGTGCCTGTACCGCATGAGGGTTCAATATGCCCTCTAGGTATGTCCCACAGAAAAACAGCTCGCGCATCACCATGATGTTCAGGGTGCAAATCGTACAAGCAAATACGCGCGCGTCCAGGCGGAGAGGGGGGAGCGTTTATTTGCCTATAAAATTCGGAAGACATTTCTGTTAGTACTCGCAGCGTTGATCCATTCATTTCTTCAAAATCAATGTCACGATATACCTTCTTGACTTCGTCTCCATTTACAACAAGATAGTTTCCTACTTGCATGGCGTCCACTTTTAACACCCTTACAGGTTGTACACCTAATTTGAAACAAGAATCCACATACGCCTTCATATACGACCAGATTCTTCTAACCTCGCCAGCTTTGTTCTCTATTTCCAAGGGAATAAATCCCACGTCAGTTTCAAGCATAATTTTTGTAGCCGGTTCCTTTACTTTCAGACTGAAATGCTCACCAAAATCGGTCTCCAATAATGCGACACCCAACACTTGAGTTAACCCACCGCACATTGAAATAAACCGCGGTAATCCCTTCAAAACAATCTTTATTTTTAGGTCACCGCCTTTTTCAGGTTTGTAAAAGAAGCCCAGTTCATCACCTTGAATGTTTGGCGGATTAAGCAACTTCTGCGCTACTTTGATTTCTTCTCCTTCTAATACTTGATCACCGTACAACAAGATTATCTCATCGCCACCCATGTGCCCTTTTATGAAATCTATTGTTTTTGCTACCATGCTCTCGTTCGCCTTCTAATGATTTGATCATTTCATATAAACACGTCGCGCGATCTCTGCTCTAAGCTCTGGCACGCTAAACGCATGTGGCGCGCGCGAACAGCCACATCAAAGTCGCCACTTTTAGATAATTCAGCGCGCGCCATTTTTCAAACGATATCCATCTACAACCTTTCTAACGATTATATGACTTTTTGCTAGGGTTTCTTTTCGCCATGCTTCTTCAAAATCTCTTTAGACATCGCTTCCAGTTCTCTTTTAATGTCCTTGTCTAGCGGTTCTGCATGATATTCCCTAAGGATCTTCTTGGCCCTTTCCCTTGCCGCCTCACGGATATCTTTGCTTCCTTTCTTCACCCAGGCCTCATAGGGATTTTTGTCAAATAGAACCGGGTAGTAGTGCTCCTTCCTAAAGTGGTCTTTAGTGTGGTTTAGGGCGAGGTAGTTTCCGCCTGGACCAACTTCATCAATTATGTCAAGAGCTAGAGTGTCATCACAGATGTTTATCCCTTCAAGAAGTCGAATAATCATCCCGATTAAATCATTATCCAGCACGGCTTTTTCGTAGCTTATAGCCATGATACCTGGTTCAATTCCGCCCGCTGCGTATATGTAATTATTTCCAGCTAGTGCACTCGCCAGTAGTGCAAAAGAAGTTTCGTATCCAGCTTGAATGTCAGGAATCTTCGAGTCTGCCCCCTCTCCAACTCCACGACTGGGCAGACCATAGTAATCGGCCATCTGAGCTGAAGCAATGTTCAATAATGCAGTCTCAGGACCTCCCAACACGGGACTTGCTGTTCTCATGTCCATAATCGTTGAGATTGTACCATAAATTATTGGTGGTCTTCTTTTAGGAGAGGCTGTCTCAGCACCGAGCTGAGCGATCACAATCCCGCCTAGGTTCTCGGCGTTTTGCTGGACCAGTGTACCAGCTAACGTCACTGGACCCGTAGCGCCTGCTTGAACTTCAGAACCGAAGTGAATTGGAAGCCCAAGCTTGGCATATACTAGAAAGCTTCTAGTTTGTCTCTCGTCGTATGTAAGAGGGCTTACAGGGTTTACGTGGGACCACCAAAATGGCTTTGCTACCAGTTCGTCAAGACTGCCTCTAACAATTGCTTGCAATCTAAGGTAGTCCTCCACAAAAGCGCGCGTGCCTTTCGCGCCAACGGTAACCGGTCCCTCGGTATTTTCCATTGCTATGAGTAAACGCTTAACAGGCCATTCAACGTCTGAAGAACAAGGCGGCCATACAGCGAAATCTGCAACATGTATATTCTCTAAACCTTCACTTAATATGAAGAAGTTCTTCACATCTTCCCACGTTGCGCCTCTGCGTTTTCCATCCAAATCTATCACGTTGGGAGGGACACCTGCCATCCCAAAATGTACTTTGTTATCCTCTAACCTTACAAGGTGCTTTGGATTTCTTCCGTACAAAGTGAAACCGGACGGACATTTATTGATTGCTTCTTTAACCAAATAACGCGGTATTCTCACATGCTGTTTTTTGAAATCAACAAATGCCCCTGCCTCGTCCAATATTTTTAATGCTTCTTCTTCCTTAACAACAACACCTGTGCGTTCAAGGACACTTACGCTTGCGTCATGAATATCGGCGATTTGATCGTTCCTAAGTACCTTAACTTGCCCACCCTTAACAACTTTCTTATTCATTAATGACCAACCCATTTTTAGTGAAATAAAATAAAAAGGGCGTATGCGCTATTTAAATTTTAGCCTAGCGCGCGCGAACGTTTAGCTCTATCAAGATATTCCCTTTTCAACTAGTTTCTTTGCGACTTCTGCTGCTTCGATGGCGTCTCCGGCGTAGCCGTCTGCTCCTATTTCTTCAGCCCATTCCTTTGATGTGGGTGCTCCGCCGATTATTACTTTGACCTTTTTCCTCAATCCTTCGCGTTCGAGGGCTTTTATGACGTCTGTCATTTTGAACATGGTTGTTGTCATCAGAGCGGACAGTCCAACGATTTCTGGTTTGGCTTCCTTTGTCTTTTCAATGAATTTTTCGGTTGGGACGTCGACGCCGAGGTCGACTATGTCGAAGCCTGCCACCATAAGCATTGTGCTTACGATGCTCTTTCCAATATCGTGGACGTCTCCTTCCACTGTGCCGATGACAACCTTGCCTAAGGTTTTCTTCGTTTTAGTGCTTTTAGATATGACGGGCTCTAAGACTTTCACGGCTTGTTTCATGGCCTCTCCCGCGATTGCAAGCTCCGTTAAGAAAACCTCTCCAGCGCCGAATCGCTCTCCAACAATCCGTGCACCTTTGGCGAGGCCCTCTTCGATAGCGTCAATAGGATCCACACCCTTTTCAACGGCTTCCTTAGCGGCCTTAACAGCCTCATTTACATCATAATTTATAACGGCGTTCATCAGCTTGTTCAAAATTTCTTCTTTCATCACACCACTAGCATCTATTTTTTCATGATTACTTAACAACAAATCTATATAAATCTGCTGCATGATAAGAAGCGCGCGCTTGCTTCAGGCTACACACACTCCTGCCGGGCCGCGCGTATATACGATTATTGGATTGAGGTCTAGTCCCTTGATTTCCAGGTGGGTTGATAAAGAGTTTTGAGGTGTTAACGAACATCTGAATTATTGCCGCGCTAGGCTGTTGCTAAATCGAATAGTTCGTGTCAATTTTTGAATAGCCTCTGGGCATGGTGGTGTTTTCCTAGCAATCTCACGTCCCAAGTCATGGTGTCTGGCCACGCCTGAGAACGGCAGAACAGGTTTATCTCAATCCCACGAATTTAGCAACACGCTGGCGCGCGCTCTTAGCCTCCAATTATTTTTTATAGTAGTTTCTCAACCTTCTCTAGAATGAGGATAAGAAATGCCTGTTGATGTTACTAAATATCTCAAAAGAGAGCTAGCTGAGGTCGGGGTTCCTGCGACAAGGCTTAAGCCTCCTCCTATACCTGGGCTGATTAACCTTGGCGGAGGAGACCCGGACTTCAATCAACCTAAGTTCATTGCAGATGCTGTGTACAAGGCCATCCTTGAGGGATATACTCACTACACCTTCGGTGGAGAACCGACCTGCGACCTGAAGCAAGCGATAGCTGATTATTATGGGCAGTGGGCTAAGGTTGGGGATCCCCAGAGACAGGTTATCATCACCTCAGGCGGGTCCCAGGGAGTCTTCCAATCCTTTGCTGCCATCCTAAACTCTGGGGATGAAGTAATTCTCTTTGATCCAACCTATGGAGGGTATAGTGGACCAATAGCGTTCTTCGGCGGAAAGATTGTTAGGTCCCCGATGTATAAGACCTCTGAGGGACATTTCAGACCTGATATAGAGGCTCTTAAGACTAATATCACTCCAAAGACTAAGGCTCTTGTACTCTGCTACCCGGACAACCCAACGGGCTGCGTCTTTACCGAGAAAGAGATAAAGGCGATGGCTGATTTGGCTAAGGACAAGGGCTTCATCCTCGTCTTAGATGAGATCTATACAGAGTTCATTTGGGGTGGAAGGAAGTTCACCTCCCCCCTAAACCTTCCAGACATGGAGGACAAAACCATAATCGTTTCCAGTTTCTCTAAGAACCTGGCTTGGACGGGTTGCAGGGGAGGTTTCATTATCTCAGGGCCTAACCTCGCATCCCACATAGGCAGAGTCCCCGTTGGAATAGTTTCGATGCCGGTTCCCTTCCAGAAAGCGGCGGTCGTTGCACTTAAGCAGGGTGAAGAGTTCATTAAGTATATGAGAAGCCAATATCTAGAGAGGGTAGAGTACTGCGTCAAAAGGATGAATGAAATGCCTAAAGTCAAATGCACCTTCCCCGAAGCCACCTATTATGTCTTTCCAGAAATCTCCGCCACAAGCCTAAAATCAGCAGACTTCGTAACGAGATTAGTTCAAGAAATGAAGGTGTGGACCGTCGCCGGAATTACATTTGGCCCAATGGGAGAGGGGCATGTCCGCTTAGCCTTGGTTGAACCTATGAAGGTCATAGTGGACGCAACAGATAGGTTTGAAATGTTCGTAAAGAAGCTGTAATCACTCTTTAGACGGAATGGCAACGGTTCTTGGCGCGCATCATGTTCTTCTAAGCTCCCTCTCACTTTAAGAGTGAACACACCAATTTATTAGCCAAATAAATATAACAGTCTGCAAATGAAGAAATTGGCTAATGAGAGTGATCAAGTGAAAGAAGAATCTCCCAATAGAATGCGCGAAAGTCAATTGGATATGAATCAAATCCTTGATTGTCTAAGAGAGGCTCTCGTAGACTGTGATACTGAAAAAGTTGTTAAAATCTCCAAGGAAATACTATGTACCCAAATTGATCCTTTTAGGGCCGTTGAGAAGTTGACAGAGGGAATACGTATCTTGGGGGGTAAGTTTGAGAGAGGTGAGGTCTTTCTATGTGAACTCATAGTTGCAGCCGAAATAATGAAGGAAGCAGTTGCTATTTTGGAGACAGTCGTACCGAAAGGGAAATCCCAAAAGTATATCGGCAAAATATTGATAGGCACCGTGGAAGGAGACCTTCATGACATCGGAAAGAATATTGTTGCAATCATGCTAAGTGCCTCTGGGTTTCAAGTCTATGATCTAGGAGTCGACGTTTCAACATCAACCTTCATTGAAAAGGTTAGAGAAGCGAAACCAGATATGCTTGCGATGTCGGCGCTACTAACTACGACTATGCCGAAGATAAAAGAGGTCATAGAAGCCCTTAAGAAATTAAACTTAAGAGACAAAGTGCAAGTTATGATCGGTGGATCCCCAGTTTCCGAGGAATGGGCAGAGGAAATCGGAGCTGATGGATATGCAGCAGACATGGTAAGTGCCGTTGCAGTCGCTAAAAAGTTACTTAAAGCCTAATCCATACACGGAGTCATCGAAATTCCCATTATTTCAATAAGCATCAAAAGCTTCGGTAACATAAAGAAAAGTACACCAGAATCTTGCACAATCGGGAGATTGTCAAGTATCTGTTTGAATTAGTAGTTACGCATGCTCGCAATTTGACTTTGGATTGCTAAAGGTCTAATCTGAAAGAGAGAGATATTGAGGCAACAAATAGGTAAATCAATTACGTCTTAAGCCATTTAACAGAAGAACTGTAACCTTGATGAGCGCAACGAAAAACTTAAATTTTGGTATCGCTGTCTTTCACAAAAAGAGGAATTGTTTAATGACTGAAATTTTTCTTGATAGAATGACTTGGCCTGAGGTTAAGGAAAGATTAAGTGAGTCGGATATAGCTATCGTTGTTGTAGGTTGTACTGAGCAACATGGTCCGCATCTTCCTCTTGGAACGGACTCGTTTGAAGTTTGGGAAATTACCGTTAGAGCTGCAAGAAAAGTTGCTGATGAAGTAAAACCTGTTATAGCGCCTTTGATTCCTTACGGACCTAACATCGGCTTTGGTTCCTGGGCTCAACCTTTCAAATGCCAACAACCCGGAACTATACATGTACGCGCAAGTGTGATGAAGAATCTTATAAAAGATGTGTGTAGAAGCTTGATCTACCACGGGTTCAGAAAGATATTGGTTATGGACGGATGTGGTTGGCACTATGTAGCTACTGATGTTGCCGTCAAGGAGGTAGCAGAGGAATCAAAGGAGAAGGTCTTATTGATGTGCATTAGATGGCATGGAGAGTTCGGCGAGGACGTATGCGAGAAAGTGACGGATTCTCACGAGATATCTCATGCTGATGAAGCTGAGACATCGATAGCATGGGCTTGTGGAGCGGAGGTTAGAATAGATAAAATGGTGAAGCCCCCAAAGCAAGCGTCAAAATTCAAGACGTTGAAGCCGCGTTACCCCAAACCCAGCTATCCTCGTGCGATCATCGCTTGTGGAGGTTCGACTAAGCCGATGTGGGAAACAGGGGTTCCTCCAGGCTCAGACCCTACCAAAGCGTCTAAAGAAAAAGGTGAAAGGATAGTTGAAGAAATATCTAACAGGCTGGCTGATCTATTGAAAGAACTTAAGGATAGGCATCTCTAAGGCTTAGTAGACAGACCTGATACGGTGATGAGTTCTGAAAGAGTACACTTCTAAAGAAAGGATGTTAGCTGCTCTAAACTTGGAAGAGCCGGATAAAATTCCAATAGCGCCTATGGGCGTAGGGGGAGGATGGTATCTTCCAAAGTTGTTTGGACTTGAAATCTCCAGGTACACGTTAGCGGATAACAAAACAAAGGCAAAGATGTACCTAGCAGCGCAGAAAAAATACGGCTACGATTGGATAGAGACCGAGCGCGCGCATTGGGGACGCGACTGGCGGAAAAAAGTTAAAATCAAACGGGTCAAAGGTGGTTATCTCATAACAAACTTGATGTCGTTTGATAGCGAAAACGGCTCTGAGGTATTCGTTCCTAGAAATGATTTACCACATGTCAAAGTGGGCACCTTGAAGCTTGAGTCGCTGGAAAAAATAGAGTTACTAGATCCTCAAACGATACTAAAGAGCGGTGTAATTGAACCAATAGAGATAGTATGCAAGGAGGTCGGAGATAAAGTTATGGTATCTGGTCATCTTAGCTCACCCTTCTTCAGATTGTCTATGTGGACGGGACTAAACGAACTTCTCTTAGGAATCTACAGGAAGCCGAGACTGGTTGAGAAAGGGTTGGAGTTGGCTCTGAAGTATGAAATCGAGTTTGCAAGGGCCTTATCAGAGGTTGGAATTGGTTGTTTTTTCGTTGAGGAGTGTTTCGCGTCATCTGATGTAATCTCGCGGAGCTTGTACGAGAGGTTCGCATTCCCCGCAGAGCGTTCTTTCATCAAACAACTCAAAGTTCTTGGCGTACCCGTCGTGTTCTCATTCCTCGGCGATGCTATGCCACTGCTCGAAAAAGTAGTAGAAGTCGGCGCTGACGCTTATCACTTCGAAGAAAGTAAGAAAAACTTTATTGTAGATCCAGTAAAGCTGAAGGAAGCAGTAAGCGGTAAGGCCTGTCTATTCGCGCCCCTAGATTCGTTGAAGCTAAGAACGGCTGACGTTGGAACCGTGGATAAGATGGTGAAGGAGATGATCAATCAGGTTGCAGTCGGGGGTGGTGTTGTGCTGTCTTTCGGATCCGTACTTATGAAAGACACTCCACTGGAGAATTTTGAGACAGTGATCAAGACGGCGAGATCCATAGGAACATATCCTTTCATCCCTTAACTTGTCGCCTAGTTGTTTTTGTTCTTCTTATAGTACGCGCAAACCTTCTGATGCTGCCTCTAATGGCGTAGCCACTGTCTATTTTCCATTCCAGTCATGAAGTAGACCGAGGCTCCTAGGTACTTTTAAGCCTCGGATTTAGCACTTCCTCCATTCCACGTCCCACCATTGTAAACGCTGTGACCACGGTCAATAACATCAGCCCTGGTGGGATGAAGTTCCACCAGGCGCCAGCACTGAAGCTCCCCCTAGCAAAGGCGTAATAGAGGATCATACCCCAGCTCACACGGGTTGGATCCCCAAGCCCGAGCCATGAGAGGAAAGCTTCCGAAGGTATGGCCCAGCCCATGGCTAAAACCATCGTTGCAAACCCTATAGGCAAAACGTTTGGAGCTATATATCTGACTAATATGCGCGTGTTGCTATCTCCTAGAACCCTAGCCCTTGTTATGTATAGCCTCTCCTTCAGCGAGAGAACTGTTGAGCGGATGACCCTTACTGGCGACGTCCAGACGACAATAGTTATGGCCAGAATAACGTTCCAGAGGTTTGGCTTCAATACGAAGGCGATGACCACCATCAGCGGCAAGCTTGGTATCGAGAGGAAGAAATCGGTTATCCTCATGAGTATCGCATCTACTATCCCACCTTTGAAGCCTGAGACCATCCCAACTACAATTCCTATTAGAAATGATAGAAAAGACGCAACGAAGCCGACTATCATAGAGGTTCTGGTCCCGTAAACCAGCTGTGACCACATGTCCCTGCCCATATCATCTGTTCCCAAGACGTGCGCAAGGCTAGGGGGTTGCAAGGGCCTGGTAAATATCTCATATGGGTCATATGTGGTGAAAAGTTGGGGGAAGACGGACATTAAGATGAGCACGATAATAACTCCAAGCCCAGCGAGCGCGCTCTTACTCCTACGATAGTCGATCCAGAAGTTTTTCACAGCCTTCCGGTATACTTTGAGCCTCCACTTTAAGAGGTCGATTGAAGATACTTTCCTTGCCCCTGACCTGGACGATTCGCTCATCTAAGCCTCACCCTCGGGTCCAGGTAAGTGTAGAGTATGTCCACAAGCAAGATCATCAGTATCATTCCCACTGTGAAGATGAGGAAGGCCCCTTGCAGTACAGGGTAGTCATGATAGAAGATGGCATCGTAAAAAAGCCTCCCAACACCAGGCCAATTGAAAACGGTTTCCACAGTTATCGAACCTAGGGCTAAGTGTCCAACGCTCATCCCTATCAGCGTTACCAGCGGAAGCGAAGCGTTCTTCAGGGCATGCCTCCTGAGCAGCTGAGAGCCTGTGCATCCCTTGGCCCTAGCCATCAGTATGTAATCCTCCGAGAGGACGCCAGACAGGGCGTTCCTAAGCACAAGCGCATACTCACCTGAGTACATGGCGCTGTAGGTTATCATGGGAAGTAAAGCGTGGTACAATATGTCTGCAGCATTGCTCCACCAATTGGAATTGAATACGTTATAACCCATCATGCCACTTGTTGGAAAGAAGCGGAAGTAAACAGCGAAGAGGTAAATCATAACCATGCCACCCCAGAAGGAAGGGGCGGACCAGGACAGGATTGCGGCTGAGGTCAACAAGGTGTCTATTCTCTTCCCCCGGAACCAGCCAGCCATCATCCCCATGGTTATGCCCAGCAAAACTGATAGCACAGTAGCTGGTACCAAAAGAATCAGGGTATTCAAAAGCCGCGTTCCTAGAATTTGAGACACAGGAACCTTGTACTGATAGGACACTCCGAAATTTCCCTGAAACACGTTTAAGAGGTACATGTAGAACTGTGTAGAGATAGGCTGATCTAGGCCAAACTGCATTCTGAGCAACTGCTTAGTCGCGGCTGGAAGCCTCGGATCACCGGTTATAGCCATTGTCGGGTCTCCCGGAATCACCCTGAAGAGGAAAAAGCTGAAGGCAAACGCTATAACTATCGTAATGAAAGCCTGAATCAGCCTCGAAATCACATAGGTTCTCATTTCTGATCCCATGCGCAATCGATCGGATTGCTATCCCACTAGACTTCCCAAGTGGAGCTACGTATTTATAAGCGTATGTTTGGATGTCTTTTGCACGCGTAACGTTAACCTATGTAGAGAGTAGGCACCTAACGAAATGCTTCGATTCTGTTTCAACCAGTTGGGGCTCCAACTTGGAGCACCTGTCGGAGGCCACCGGACAGCGCGGGTGGAACCTGCAGCCTGAGGGCATGTCGATGGGGTTGGGTATCTCCCCCCTGAGGAGTATTTTTTCTCTTCTTCTCTGCGACGGAGCAACTGATATTAGTGCTTGGGCATAGGGGTGCATAGGGCTCCTAATTACATCGTCCATCTCGCCGAGTTCTACTATTTGACCGAGGTACAATATAGCAATGTGTGTTGATATGCACTTGGCCAGGGCGAGGTCGTGTAGGACGAATATGTACGCCAGCCCGAACTGTGCTCTAAGGTCCATAAAGAGTTTTATAATGTCCCAGCGTAAGGATACGTCTATCATCGAGACAGGCTCGTCTGCAACCACGAGTTCCGGATGGAGGATAAGCACTGAGGCTATGGCGATCCTTTGCCTCTGGCCCCCGCTCAGCTGGTGCGGATACTTGTCAACGTACTGCTCAGGTGGAACTATCCCAACCTGTTCTAGGGCCTTAGCTACTATGTCAAACTTCTCCGCTGCGGAGCCAGCTAACCTATAGAGGTCTATCCCTTCACCCAATATGTCGAACACGGTCATGTGGGGCGGCAGAGACTCGAATGGGTCTTGGAATATCATTTGAATCTTCCGCCTGAGCTCTTTAGCTGTCTTCCTATCAGCATTGTGGACGTCTATCCCATTGAACAATATTCTTCCCTCCGTGGGCTTGTAGACGTCCACTATGGACAGGCCTGTAGTGGTCTTTCCAGCCCCAGACTCACCGACTAAGCTGAAACTCCCCCCCTTATCTATGTCGAACGATACGCCATCCACTGCGCGCACATACTTCCTCTCCTTCCTGAACATGGAGAGAAGGCTGCTCCTTCCGACCGGGAACCAGACCTTAAGGTTCTCCACCCTTAGAAGCGGAGGACTCTCTTTGCCCATCTCCCTTACCTCTTTGCAAGTTGGGGGCATCCAACGTAGTGGCCCTTGGAGATCTCGACTAGCTGGGGCTCCTCCCTCTCGCAGAGACTACACCTGTGTTGGCACCTCGGATGGAACCTGCAGCCAAGTGGGGGGTTCACTAGACTGGGTGGAAAGCCTGGTATAGATCTACAATCGGACACCGAGCCATCTATCGAGGGCATGGCGCCTAGAAGCCCCGCGGTGTAGGGGTGCATGGGTGATTTGATCACCTCCTCTAGGTCGCCGTACTCCATCATCTTCCCTGCGTACATTACTAGTATTTTGCTGCACAGCTCACTGATAACATTAATGTCGTGTGTGATGAGCATGAAGGAGCCCTTTATCCTTTTTCGTATCTCGTTGAGTAGCTCGATTAGCTGAGCCTGCACCATGACATCCAGCGCTGTGAAGGGCTCATCCGCGATTATCAATTTAGGCTCTAAGGCTATGGCCATTGCGATGGCGATCCTCTGCTTCTGGCCCCCGCTCAGCTGGTGGGGGTAGTCCCTACCTTTGTGGACAGGGAGGCCAACCATCTCTAGGAGCTTCCTACTTCTCCCCACAGCCTCCTCTTTTGACACGTCCCTATCGTGGAGCAATATTAACTCGGAGATCTGATTTTCTATCTTCACCAGAGGGTTAAGCATGTTCATGCAGCCCTGAAATATCATGGAAATCTCCTTGAACCTTACTCTCCTCAGCACATCTTCGCTCGCCTTAGCAAGGTCCAGCCGACCCTCGAAGACCACTTTACCCTTCACTCGCCAAGCGTTTGGGGGGAGAAGACCCATTATGGTGTGAGCGACGGTAGACTTTCCGCACCCGGACTCACCCACTATGGCGAGGGCCTCGTTGGCGCCTATCTCAAAGGATATACCCCCGACTGCCTTGACGACCTGACCTCCTCTAATACGGTAATGAGTGTGGAGCTCATCAACCTTCAACAACGACTGCCCGAGCGTCTCTACACTAGAAGATTTATACGCCATCCTACGTCTCATCCTCGTCTTCATGTCTACAGGCATCTGTAGCCAATTCGAATATAGACAATCGCCTTATTTCACTCGTACCAACTTTCTAGCCTTTTGTGGGCACGCTTGAAGACACCAGCCGCAGCCCCCACACCGCTCAGTATCGACTAGTCCCAGTCCATTTTCCATGTATGAGGCCATGCAGCATGGAAGATCCGCGCATATCCCACATCCTGTACACTGCGAAGTGTCTGTCTGCGCGACATACTTTACATCTTCAGTTCCGTAAACGAGTTCGGTGTCCTGCAAATACTGTTGATGAAGCCCTACCAAATCTTTGACCGAACCATAGCCCTGTTCCTTCAGGAAGTTTTTAAGAAAAGCGACTTCCCTTCTGAACAAACCTCTGCCCGCCGTACAGACTGCAGTAACTTGTTCGGTGGCCTTCGCGCCAAGCATCAGGAACTCCACAACATGTTCAGGAGTTGAGATACCGCCAACCGCTATTATATCAATGCCTGGCACATGCTTTGCAATACTTCCAACCAACCCATAGTTCTCTAGTCTGAGGGTTGGACCGCCTACACCGCAGATCACGTTTCCGCTAATATGAGGCGTAATAGGCTTGCCACGGTTGTAAATGTCTGGAGGTATTATCGTTGATGTTGCATTCATAGTCGTGATGAACTTTGCTCCAGCGTCTCTACATCGTTTGGCCACCACTACACTGAGAGGGAACCCAACGCCTGCTGAAAGCTTAACGCCAACCGGGACGTGTACAGCCTTGGCAGACTCCTTGACTATTTTTTCGAAAATATCCGGTAGACACAATAGGCCGACTCCTGGATATCTTGCAGGCCATTTCTGTTCAATAAACCAGTCCACGTACTCGCCAAACCCTGCAGGTATCGGGCACGAGGCATTCAGTTCAATTAAGTCAGCACCCCATTCCTCCGCGGTCCTGACACAAGGTAACCAACCCTCAGGGAGACTTCCATAGCCGGTGACGCTCCCAATGATCGGGACATCATCCGGGAGCTTTTCTTTCAGTATGGCCATAACTTTTTTCTTCAGATAGCCGGTTTTTTCCTCATAGTCGTACCCCCTGCTTTCGGGGTCCATTCTGACTCCCGGTATAAACAAATCCATCGCCGTTCCATCTAAACTGTGCGTTGGCGACAAGAGGTGAAGCCTAGAACGGTCAGTTTTCGGAAAGATGGATGGTTTTTGTTTTTGCCAAGCGGGCACACGGTATTCTTCTTTTTCTGATCTTACCAGCTCCATTAACTCTTTCTGTTCTTCTGGCGTCATGAAACTAGTAGTTGCAATAGTTACTTGACCTGAGCCTGCATCCACAGTTTTCAAAAGCATTTCTGCCCATTCCTCAGCATTTCTTTTCCCATAAAAACCCTTGTCAACAACCGCTCCGAGACCTATCGGTGTGCGCATCTTTATCCCTGCAACTTCAGTCTCTAGCCCTTCAAAACTCATATGAATTTTCACCTAAACCTCCAAGTTTGTAGGAATAGTGATTGGAGATCCGCAAATAAAACTTTTGTGATTTGGAAGGGCGGGTTGAAAAAAATAGCGCGCGCGGGCGGATTAAGTAATTCTATGATTTATAGTGGGAGAGCCCGATCTCAACAAATTGATGGAAAATGAAGAGATCAGGTTCTCCCATGATTTTGTTCGAGAACTTGGATTTAAGTCCTCTCCGTTCCATCCTCTGGAAGGGTCTTCACCGCGAAGGCCCTGGGCGACCAGTAAAATATGATCCCGAATGTGACCTCCGAGCGCTCTTGCTACGCCAGCTGGAGCAGATACCCTACATGAAG
>Ga0315288_10002323_pt1 | contig 24626 bp, 17 predicted proteins | sample YL17G11_20_MG_FD_203454 | JGI IMG/M metagenome (GOLD analysis project Ga0315288, IMG submission 203454) | Sediment microbial communities from Yellowstone Lake, YNP, Wyoming, USA - YL17G11_20 | ecosystem: Environmental > Aquatic > Freshwater > Lake > Sediment | place: USA: Wyoming | collected... | reverse complement strand
GATCTTCCGGCGTCTGGGTACCGCCGCCGTGCCGGGCCTGCGCGGGAAATCCGGCAAGGCAAACCGCAATCAGCAAAGAGACTGCCTGCATAGATGGTGAAATTCTTGCCCGCGTCATTTTTCGACCTCCGTTCCCAATTTTGCAGAAGCCTTAATTTTCAGCAACAGGATACATTCCTGCCTCCCGGCCGCCTCACTGCACAAGTGGAATTGAACCGGCAGGATGTTGGCTTACGCTTAACGATATGTAGTATAACAAATGGTAGCTGCCTTCGTCAAGCGCGATCCTGCAAGAAGAATGATGGGCGCGACAAATCTGTTATAGAGTTATAAACAATGCAGGAATGGGCCGGTTCAGGGCCAGAAAGCAGCGACGGCTACTATCAGCCAGATGATAATGCCGGCAGTGACTTTCGCTGTAATACCGAGCAGCTCGCCGAGCCCGGCGCCGACGGCGCAGCGAACCGATTCTTCCATTTTCCTGCCGCGGGATACTTCAATCGCCCACGCGCCCAATCCCGCCCCGATGCAGGCGCCCAGCACAGTTCCAAAGAACAGCACGGGAATCATAAATGTGCCGAGTATGGCGCCCGCGATCGCGCCTGCCAGGGCGGCAATCGAGCCTCGCCAGCTAGCTCCGGCCCGTTTGGCTCCGTGCATGCCTCCGAGGAATTCGAACAATTCGCCCAGGACGGCCAGAACCGCTATGGCGATTAGAGTGTAAATGGAAAAGACGCCGTCTTCCCATCGCCACCAGGCGAACAGGCACGTCGAGGTTACAATAAGCCAGTTGCCCGGCAGGCCGAAGAGAACCAGCACAAGCCAGGCAATGTTAAGCAAAATCAGTAAAATGAGCAAAAGGTAAAGCATGAGCGGATTCTATTCGAAAAGTTTCAAAACGCAAAATGAAACTTCTCCGCTCACCCTTCGACTCGGCTCACCCTTCGACTCCGCTCAGGGTGAAGGGGGGACATCGCTGCTGTTACGCAACCTCGGCAAGAGCGCTATTGATGCGCTTGATGGCTTCGTCGATTTCCGCGGGACTCTTGAAACCGATCACGACCGCGTCCGTCAGGCCGGACTGCATGGTGAATCGGATGGACTTCTCGCGGTCCTCGGGGCTGGTAAAGTCGCCGTTGCCGATTATTTTCATGCCGATAACGCCGTGGTTGTTTTGCCGCATGACCTTGATTTGCTTAAGCACGCCAGGCAGATGAGAATTGTCGCTCTTGGCGTCCCAAGTCTCGGCCGGCGTGTCCATGTGAGCGCCCTGCGGATTGATTCGCACGAGGTTGACGTCCACCCAGTCGAGCTCGGCCGCCCTGGTCAGGGCCGGCAGCGAGTGACATGAAATACCGTGGGCGAGAATGATCTTCTTGTCCTTGGCCTCATCGAGGGCGTCCAGCACTCTCCGGCGTTCATCGTCCCAGTTGGCCGTGACGCCGCAGTGGGTCAGAAGGCTGTCGATGTAATCGACACCCAGCTCCTTGCGAAAACGGTCGAGCACTTCCAGCGGCTTTTCGGGCACGCCGGACATCTTTGACTGGATGAACAGCTTCTCTCGCGGCAGGCCCTTGATCGCCTCACGAACCATCGTATGGGTATTGTAGCTTTCGGCCGTGTCGATGTACGTAATGCCCTGGTCGTACGCATAGTGTATCAGCCGGTCGAAGCCGTCGGCTCCCAGCCCTCGCTGGACGCTGCCGCCCTCGCTGCCGGCCCCGATGCCGAGCCGGCTCAGCTTCAATCCCGTCTTGCCTAACGTGACCTGGTCCACAGCCGTTGGCGTTTGTTTTTTGGCGAGCGGGCCGGTGCTGCAGGATGACAACAAAACGGTGCCGGCCAAAGCAGCCGTGCCCTTTATGAACTCACGCCGTGTGATTCTTTCTCTATTCATGTTCATACTCCTTCATGTAACTTCGAGCCATAGTCGCTTTACGACGAATCGGTACGTGACTAATTTGATTTAAGTTCATATCCTACCCAATGGACACCTGCCGGGCAAGCCCTTTTTTCTGCCGCTTTTATCATGTCCAGGCGTGTCCAGGCCGCCTCTTTCGGGGCACGAATTTCGACCAAAAGCGATGGTAGTTGAAAACAAAAATCGGGAATTAGAAAATTTTTTTTATTCCTCTTTAGAAAAGCACTTACGGCAAAAATCCCGTCTACATTTTTGTAGATTTTCGCATCAAACGCGCAGGTAGCTCCAATTATAGAGGCGCTGCTTTTTCGCCTCCGGCACAAAACTGCCAAATACTAATATCTCAGGATTTTGGATTTGCTTCTGATCCATCAGAATTGGGGCGGGATAATCATAAGGGTGATTATTAACATTCCGAAATGGCTGGCCGGGCCGTTAATTTCGTTCATGCTTTTCTATCGCAGGCTTCGCTACGGCTGCGCCTTCAGGAAAATCCCGCTGACGCAGGGCAAATTCGCGATAGTCGATCCGGAAGATTACGAGCGCCTCGCAAAATATAAATGGTTCCTCAGCGAAAGTCCGACCAGTTCATACGCCGCCCGCTGGCAGCGCAGCCGGCCGGGCGGCCTAAGAAAGAAAATATGGATGCACCGCGAGGTAATAGACATACCGAAACACCTGCTCTGCGACCATATAAACGGCAACGGCCTCGACAATCGAGCGGCCAATCTCCGCCCCGCCACCGTTTCGCAAAATCTCTGCAACCGGCCCAAGACAAAAGCGAAAACACGCTCGAAATACAAAGGCCTCGAATGGGACAAAATCCAAAGAAAGTGGAAAGTGAGAATCCAATGTAACGGCAGGAAAATATACCTCGGTTCATTCTCAAAAGAAATCGACGCCGCAATGGCCTACGACAAAAAAGCAAAAGCTCTCTTCGGCCAATTCGTATCCCTCAACTTTCCCGATGCAGGCAGCGGCTTGCCCAACACGTCATTTTGAGCGCAGCAGCCTGCCCTGGGCGAAGTCAAACGGGAAGTGGAGTCGAAATATTTGGCTACCAAACGTAAACCAACTTTATTTTTTCACTTTTGGCTTTCTGTTGGCCTGGCTTTCGTTTTTAGCATTTCGGGAAACAGGTCATGGTCCGGCCAGGTCGATATGGACCTGGCGGTTTTCGAAAGTAATGGATCGATCTTTGCGAAACCGGGTCCCCTTTTATTGAACAGGACGACGCAGTTGACGCCGTTCGACCATCTTGCCATAAAGGTGTAGCATCCGGGCAGGCTGCCGGTGTGCCAGGTGTTCCGGCGACCGTTGCCGTAATCTCTTACCTCCCAGCCGCAGGCATAATAGTACTCGCCGGGCTTATAATCCTCGCGGGTAATCGTTGCCGGGAGCGCGAAAATCGTTTCGATGGACGCCGCCGAAAGGATGAGGCTGACATCCGGCTTGTCGAACGAAGTGGCAAATCGCGCCATCTCCGGCGCCGAAGCAATCCATCCACCATGTGAATCCATATTCTCCAGGTTGAATGCGCCGTAAACGGACTCTTTCTTTGACTCATACGTCATTTCTGTCGGCGCGCGGTCCTCAAGGTTGGAGTGTCCGATTTGCATTCTGGTTATTCCAAGCGGCGACAAGACAGTCCTTTTGATATATTCCTCGTAGCTCAGGCCGGTTTTCTGCTCAATCACGCGTCCCAAAAGGCAATAGCCGTAATTGCTGTAAGCGAGTTTTGTGCCGGGCTCGTACTGGAGCGGCTGGCCGTTCATATATGTGATGATATCGGCCTGAGTCACCGGAAGCGGTACGCCAAGGTCTTTGCTTATTTTTTTGTCCGCGAACATCGGGTCGAACGATTTGCCACGGTCCCACCCGCCGAGATGTTCGAGCAGGTGGAGAATCGTTACTTTCCCGAGGTTGGGATCGGGGATTTGTCCCATAAGTGTACCATAGGGCAGGATATCCATCACTTTATCATCGAGACTCAGCTGACCGTCCTCTATCAATTTAAATATCCCGGCCGACGTTATCGGCTTCGAAAGGCTTGCTAACCGGAAAAGTGATGTGGGCTCGGTCGCCGGCGAGTCTGCTTTCGACCATGTATAACCTCGTGCGAAAACGAGCCTGCCCTGATACGTTATCGCCAGCGAGCCCGCCGAGACCTTATTCGACACCATGAATTCCTTCATGGTCTCATCGAACACCGACAGCTCGAAGACTTCCGGACCCGTCTGTCGCCATACCCGCGGGCCGGTCAAAACGGAGCAGCCTGTCAAAACAGGGCAATTTATCAGTAGTGCTATTATCTTGATGATATTTTCAACCTGCCATTTTTCGTAGATACGAAGCATTTATATTCTTCCTTTTCGATCTGTTACTGAAGATATCCTGAAATTCTAACTTACTTAAACTGACTGATCAAAATGCAAAGATGTTCACAATTTCTTCTTGTACAGGTACTTGGCTCAATTTGTCATTCCGAGCGAAACGCAGTGTAGCGAAGGATCTGGTTTGGGAATAATCAATCCGCTGCCCAGATGCTTCGCCTTCGGCTCAGCATGACAACACAAATTCGGTCAGTTTGAATAACTTAAGCTCGGTACACTATTCTAAAACGTGCCGGTTGTCAAAACCAAACACCTCGAACTGACGGATTTTCGTCATCCTGAGCGCAGCGAAGGATCTCAACGTTGCCGGTGTTATAGCAACGCATCGGTTAATTACGTGCCCGCGGCGTTTGGATTCGTCGCTTCACCCTTCGACTCCGCTCACCCTTCGACTCCACTCAGGGTGAAGCGGGGAAGTTCTTCATGCCGAGCGAAGACGAGGCACGACCAGATGCATCGCCTTGGCTCTCCTTAAGTTCCGGAAAGGACGCTTGATTTGCCGGGCGAGTCGCGTAAGATGGTCGTATGAATATTCTGGCACTCGAACCATATTACGGCGGCAGTCACAGGGCCTTTCTTGACGGGCTTTTAAGGGCGAGCGGACACACCTGGACGCTGCTCACATTGCCGGCCCATAAGTGGAAATGGCGCATGCGTCACTCGGCGATAACTTTTGCTTCCCAGGCGGCGGAGCTGACGGAGAAAAACCGGAGCTGGGATCTGTTGTTTTGCAGCGACATGCTGAATCTTGCCGAATTTGCCGCCCTGGCCCCCGCCGAAGTTGCCGGTCTGCCGAAAGTCATTTACTTTCACGAGAACCAGTTAACTTATCCGGTTCGCGTGGAAGATGAGCGGGATTATCAGTTCGCGATGACCAACCTGACCGGCGCCCTTGCGGCCGACGCCGTCTGGTTCAATTCACAATTTCACCTGGACTCGTTCCTCGATGCACTCGCGAGGTTTCTCAAATCCATGCCGGACCATCAGCCTCTCGAAGCGATTGAAAAGATTCGGGTCAAATCATCGGTATATCCGCCCGGCATAGCGGATTTTCCCGCCCGGGGGGCACAAAAGCCGGGGCCTCTGCGTATCCTTTGGGCAGCGAGATGGGAGCATGATAAAAATCCGGAAGATTTTTTCGAAGCTCTCGAAATTCTCAAGGCCAAAAACGTGCCGTTCCGACTCAGCGTCATCGGCCAGAGCTTCCGAGACCGGCCGGAAATCTTCGAACAGGCACATCGCAGCTTTCAACATCTTATCGACTATTGGGGCTACCAGCAGAGCAGGGATGACTATGAGCGCGCCCTGTGTGAAGCCGATGTTGTGGTCTCTACTGCGAATCACGAATTCTTCGGCATTAGCGTTGTCGAAGCTGTCGCCGCCGGCGCTTATCCCCTTGTGCCGAATCGCCTTTCGTATCCGGAAATTCTCGGCCTCGGGCGAATCGAAGATGCCGGGCAATTCTTCTACGACGGCACGGCCCGAAACCTTGCCGATAAGCTAAGCCGGCTTGCGGCCCGCATAGAAAAAGATGCTCTCTGGCCCGCGACAATCAGTCCGGCGACGCTTACCGACCATTTAAGATGGCAGGACCTCGCACACCAATACGATAAAGCTCTCGAATTGCTAAGATGATGCTTTCATTCAATGAAGCCAGATCGATAACAGCACGAGCCGGGCCTTCCTTTCGAGAAAGCAGTCTTTATAAATGTTGTCTTTGGATGTTCGAAGGTTCGGCCCTGCCGCAGGTGCCGGCCTTGGCTTTCAAAGGAGTGTATACATTCGGTGTAACAGAAAAGCTTTTACTTGCCGGCGGAAAAAACAATTTCCCACCTGGATACGCCGGCAACGAAAAGTCGGGCGGTTTTGCCCGCGAGCTTGTCGGTTTGCCGCTCCGCCGAATCGGTCCCCATGACCTGCGGATACCATTTGGACTTTTCGAGGTCCTTTGCATCCAGAATTTTAACAGGTTTCGTCCAGCCGGTGGCATCCGAAAGTTCAGGATTGAAGCTGATATAGATTCCCTCCTGCGCCCAGTCCTTGTCTTTGGCGCGGTTCAGCAGCATTACCCATACTTTAAGGTGAGTGTTCCAGTGGATCGAAGGGCCCCAGAACGCGTCGGCATCCTGCCTGTGCCAGTCGATTCGGCCGGGAAATATTGTCGTGACATGCCCGCCCGAGCCGGGCTCGTTCCACGCCCCTTTGTGCCATTTGAAAACCTTGCCCGACGGACTGTCACGGTCGTCGTAGCGCATTCGTGCAACGGCAACACCCTGTTCTGCCATGTCCTTATTATATGTGCTTGTGAAAAAGTACAGATATTCTTTGTTGCTGTCTGCTATTACGGCAAAGTCTCCGTTGCCCCCGACGAAATATTTGTTGGCCGACTCCAGGTTATTGGAGCCCTGCGGCGCCTCGAGCACTATTCCCAGGTCGCGCCAGTTAAGGCCGTTATCCGTCGAGACCATTGCTCCGACGCGCGGCGCCGTCCTGCCTGCGGCCAATGGCGGCTCGTTGTGATACCACATGTACAGCTTGCCGTCCCCGGCTTTGTGGGTTGACTCGATCCATCGGCCGCCCATAGTCCAGCCGGCTTCGTTGTCGAACTTTACCCGCTGCGAAGGCCGGCTCAGATGAAAAATGTCAGGCCCGAAAGAGCGAAACGGGTGCCCCGTGGAATAGAACATATATAACTCCTGCCCGTCCCAGTGGGCCGGGCTGCTGCAATCGATATCTCCCGGCGAATTTGGATCCGTGTTTCCGTGGACCACCCCGGGAAACTGCAAGCGCGGAGCTTGGCGCAGCACGACATCGTATGCCGACAGCGATTGGGGAAAAACATTAACCAGAACGAACAGGATAACGCACAGCTTAGCGACTTTCATAAATTTTCCTTTCCCGGCGGCAAACTCGAACGATTCCGGCACGCCGTTGGTGTCTTTTGACTGCCTGCTATTTCAACAATCCAGTTGATACTATTATCACTCAAATCTTTTTAAGAATTATCATCATTAGCCTGAAAATTGTAAAGACAAATGGCAATTCAGGTCGCAAATCATAACCGGGGGATTTCAGTGCAGGGTGGGGCTTGCTCTATCGATTTGCTTCAGGGGGTTCGGCGGTCTTTCGAATTGCTGAGGTGATTGATTTTGGGCAGCAGGTCGGTGCGGTGCTGCTCTCGCAGAAAATCGCCGATGAGTTTTTTGTTCCGGGGCTGATAGTATTGCAGGAGTGCCGCCTGGAGGCGTTTTTCTTTTCGGGACCGTGAGATGTGGATGGTTCGCCCGCCTGAGTCCGTGCCGGAGACGTACATCGCCGTCGAGAGGGTCAGCGGGATAGGGACAAAGTCCTGGACCTGCCGCGGCCGCCATGAGCGCGACACCAGGTACTCGGTCAGCTTCAGCGCATCTTCGGGCCGGCAGCCCGGATGCGCGCTGATGAAGTACGGCACGAGATACGCCTGCTTTCCGGCCCGGCGGCAGGCTTCGGCGAACCGCTGCTCGAACTGCTCGAAAACGTCAAACCGCGGCTTGCCCATCAAGTCCAGCACGTTCGGGCAATAATGCTCCGGGGCGACCTTCAAATGTCCCCCGACGAAATACCGCACGAGCAGGTCGAGATACTCGCGATTTTTCAGGGCCAGGTCGTGGCGGATGCCGGATGCCACGAAGACGTTGGTTCGTTTCGTCGTCCCACCGCCGCTCCATCGGACAAACGCCTCCATCATCTCGAGCATGGGCCCATGATCGAACGCCGCCCGTTTGCACAGCGATGGTGACATGCAGCCGGTTCGGGTGCAGGGCTGCTCCTGCGGGCACTCCATGCCGTACATGTTGGCGGACGGCCCGCCGACGTCGACAATCGTGCCGCGAAATTGCGGGTGCCGTCGAATCGTTTCCGCTTCGTTCAACAGCGACTCCGTCGACCTCGACCGGATTTGCCTGCCCTGGTGACAGCTTATCGAGCAGAACGCACATCCGCCGAAGCAGCCCCGATGGGTCGTGATGGAAAACTGCACCGGCGTCAGCGCGGGCACGCCCCCCTGCCGGTCGTAACGCGGATGCCATCGCCGCGAGAACGGCAGATCGTACAAGGCGTCCAATTCGCCGCCGCTCAAGGGCTCGCCGGGCGGCAGGACGACAAGCGTGCCGGGGTCCTGCTCCTGCACGACCGCCCGCCCACCCGGCCGGGCCTGGGCCTCGTATTGCAGATGTGCGTCCATAACAGTTCGAGTGTCCGCCTGCTGCAGGCCGAGCGACGGCAGCCTCAATGCATCATCCGGGATTGCAGCCCCCTTGTGTGCGACGTACGCCGTGCCGGGGATGTCAGTCAGGTCATGGATCGATTGCCCAGCATCCAGCCGGCGGGCGACTTCGACGACGGCCCGCTCGGCCATGCCGTGCAGCAGCAGGTCCGCCTTGGCATCGACGAGCACCGAGCGTTTGAGCCTGTCCTCGATGTAATCGTAGTGCACGAGCCGGCGAAGACTGGCCTCCAGGCCGCCGAGGACAATCGGCACTTCCGGATAAGCCTCTCTGGCCCTGGCCGAATAGACTAACAGAGGCCGGCCCGGACGCAGGCCCACCGCCCCGCCGGGGCTGTAAACATCCTGCCTTCGACGATGGCCCAGTGAAGCATAGTCGTTCAGGCGCGAATCGATGCAGCCGCTGGTGATGCCCCAGAACAGCCGTGGCCGGCCGAGAGAGCGGAACGGCTCGACGCTTCGCCAATCCGGCTGGGCGAGAACCGCGACGCGATAGCCGAGCTTTTCGAGCCATCGGCCGATCATCGCTGCGCCGAACGAGGGATGGTCCACGTAGGCGTCGGCGGTGACAAGGATAACGTCGGCCTGGTTCCAGCCGCATTGCCCAAGCTCCTCGTGTGTGGTCGGCAGAAATTCATTTGCACCGATTTTTGTTTTTGTCATGTAGGCATTATACCACAGTTGCCCGGGATTTGTTCAAAAACGGGGCCGGTTTGTTTCCTGCCCCGGCGGACGGCTGAAGAACATCATGCCCCCACAAGCTTGTGGCGAAACAGAAAGAACACGGCCCCTAAAATACACAGGCCGGCCCATAGATAGTCCAGGCGAAGCTGCTCTTTTAGATAGAGGAGCGAGAAGGGAACAAAAACGCACAGCGTGATCACTTCCTGGATAATTTTGAGCTGGCCCACGCTCATGACCTGGTGGCCGATCCTGTTGGCCGGCACCTGGAGCATGTATTCGAAAAACGCGATGCCCCAGCTTACGATGGCGGCGATGAACCATGGCTTGTGCGAGAGGTTCTTCAAATGGCCGTACCAGGCAAACGTCATAAACATGTTACTGAAGCACAGAAGAATCACGGTGGTAAGAATAGTACGCATATACATCTCCTTATTTTTATCTTAAAGGCTTCTGCAAAACCTTCACCTCCGGGGGTAATGTGAACTGCCCCGCTCTTATTCAGGCCTTATGTTCAAGTCCCGGAGTGTGCGGCGCAGCCAGGCGAGGGATTTTTCGATCATTGGCCCGCCGGCGCCTTCGCATTCCATGCTCAGCACGCCGTCATACCCGATGTCCCGCAATATGGTCAGGACCTTCTTTATGTTCTCGGTATTGACGCCGTCGCCGATGGCGCACTGGCTTACGGCGATGCCGGTCTGCGCGCCGCGGACCGCGGCGGCAAGCGATTGGCTGACGTCCTTGACGTGCACGTGTGTGACCTTTTTCTTAAAGCGCTCACAAAAGGCCACCGGGTCCTGTCCGGCGATGAACGTGTTGCCGGTATCCATGTTCATTCGCAGGTATGGCGAATCGCAGAAGGCCAGCATTTTCTCCATCATGTCGGGCTTAGTCGTGAAGTAGCCGTGCACCTCGATACTGATAATCATCCCGTATGCCTCGGCGACCTCGATGATTTGGCCGTAGCTGCGTTTCATCGATTCCATGGCTTCGGCTTCGGACAATCCTTCGGGTTTGTGCAGGCCGTCGGTGGTGGCAATCCGTTCACAGCCGGCGTGCTTTGCCCAGGGGATTGTTTTCAGGACGTAAGGCACGCCGTAGAGCGGCCCTTCCTTGCCCGACAGCGGAAATGCGGCATCCACCTGCGAGAATCTCACGCCGTACTTCTCCATCTTCCGGCGAAGCAGCAGCGGGTCTTCATATAACGCTACGTGCGGCTGGTATCCGAGGCCGTGAATCCAGCTCACCCCGTCGATCACGCCGCACTCGATGTGGTGGACATCGTTTTTCTGCGCCCACTGGAGGCATTTTTCGAAGTTCCAGTAAGATGAGTTGAATGCGTCGGTATGAAAGCTGATTTTCATTGTAATATCGTCCTTCCTTTCGGTCGCGGAGCTTGCCGCCGCCGCGCCAAGAAGTGTTACTGAAGTGGCTGCCATGAACTCGCGTCGTGTATAATGTGTGCCGCTCTGGTGCATGTCGATATACTCCCTATAATACCAATAATTTTGATTATGATTTGTGTTTTCGTCATTTCGACCATAGGGCCACAAAGTGGCCCGAAGTGGAGAAATCTATTAAAGAAGATCTCTCAACTCCGCTTCGCTGCGCTCGAAATGACACAAACAAGCGCATTGATTATGCACAATTGGTATAATTATACTAACGGCCCGATCATAATATTATTCCCTATACAGTGAAGAAAAAGTTTAGGCTGGGCAATACGTTTTGTCCAGTACCTCTAATTCCTTGCGTGCGGAGCGTGCAAAGGTTATGCTATATTCAGCCATTTAGTTTTCCCGCACGACACAACCGTTTTTTCACCGAGTTGAGCGATTCGCGAGGCTCTTTACGTCTCTGATGTGCAATTAAGCAGTCATAAAAATCTTCCCACAAATCGGCGTACTTGTTTAAATCAATGATGACTGCAGATTTAGCACCTTTGTCGTCAATAACAAATTGAATACCGCTCATAAAAACACCTTTTTATTTATTTCTCCACAAAATTGCTATTCTATATATTTTACAAATCAAGAACCTATATTTCAAACAATTTCGATTTAGATTGAGAAAAAGAAAAGATCGAAAGGTTTTAACATTCGTTCTTATTATTTCAATCGCTCCCCATTGCAACATTCAACTTCTCCCATACGGCACGGAATTTACCCGGATTGTACCGTCCGTACAAATCCGCCACGTCCTTACCCTCGCCTCGTGCCTCTTCCGGCAAATCTCCTAAAAATTTCACTAACGGATCCTGTATCTTTGGCCAAGTATAATGCATATTTTTATCCTCGGAAGCTTTTTTCAAACACCGTAGTGCCAATAATTCGTTTCCATGTCCTAAGTCGCATATTCCTTCAATAAATTCTTTTGCATCTCTCAACTCTCCGATTTTCCCGCCACTCAAATTCAAGGTCTTTTCTAATAGCTCTAATGTCTCTTTTGCCGGCAATACCGAATCCTCCACCCATCCTGTAAGTTCTATCGCCTCTTTCTCATTTTCTTTTGGCTTATCCTTAATCGCCGCAAGCCGCTCATTCCAGTAATTTCTCATTCTCTCTGCAACTTCGCCTTTTATTCTTCCATCTTCTTCGTTCACTGATTTGAATCCTGTTGTCAGGAATTTCGATGCGTTGGCACGTAGCTCTGCGGATGCCTTATTAAAGAATATTTTCAATATCTCGCTCTCGAAGCAACTCCATCCGTTGAAGTACCCTATCATTAGATGCTCCATTAAACCCTCGTTGGGCTTTTTCCTAAACTGATATTTGTTACCTGCCTCAATGCGTTCCACTGCACGGATATATATGCCCTTTTCAATCAGAAATTTGAAACATGCCGGTGAAGGTCTTCCCCATGATACATATGTCCCCCAAACTGCATCCCACAACTCTTCGTGAAATATACTCTCGGGATTCGATTCTACCCATTCCTTATCAAGCCAGTATATTCTGGCAAAATCGCTGCCAAAGGTGCAATTTACTTCCGACCGTTTTACTTCTTCGGCTACGAATTTATAAACTTCTTCAATCTCTTTTCTGAGAAAACTCTCGAAAAGCGTCAAGAATTTGTTCTTACATACTGTCGCAAGCGAAACAACCTGACCAAAAGCGCTGCCCTGAACAGACCGCAATCGTCGTTCAAATGGATCCTCTTCCGATTCTGACTTCTCATCATAATTATATCTGACTAGCTCTTTCAAAATGATCCAGAATTTCCTGATAATCGTCTCGTTGAATTCTATCCTGTTACTTTCCTCATCGAACCCATCATGCAATACCCAGAGAATTGCTAAAAAGCATTCTTTCCATTCTCTTTCTTTATTTTTTGTTCTAACAATTTCGCAGGCCAAGTCTATCATACGTTCCCAACCCTCCTTTTTGAAACTACCGTCCCGAACCGTTTCGCTAACACCGTAAAACAGCTTATCAATAAATTCTGGTTCTAAACGCCCTAATTTTTTCAAATCTTGATTCAGATATTCCATAGGGCGTTTCTTAACGTTGGTCTTGAAACTTGACGCCAGCGCATCCTTAGCAGTCCCCCACCCGCTGACTTTCTCTGATCCTTTATAATTCTTTGGCACTAAGAGATAATTCACCACGTCTTCTACATTATCCCTACTTATTTTCTCAGAAGAATATGGACTGCCTTCTTCCGGCGAAACAAACTCCGTTTTACTACTGAACATTGGTCGAGGCGCAAGAGCCGCGTCTGCTAATCCTGATTTGGTCTTATATTCCTCATAAAGCTCTTTAAACCCCTCTCTTTCACGCACAAGATACAATTCTTCCGCTTTTTTCTGATTCTCCCATTTTTCAAAATCAGGCAATTCTTTATAATTCTTTTGGCACCACTGACTTACTTCCTCTTTCGTCTTTTCTGTTAATTTCGGCTGGCTGATCCATTCGATAAATTTTTCGCGTGTTTTGTCGCTGACTTCGTCGAACTTGTCATTCAATAAGTGCCGGTGCTCATACTTATAAAAAGGACTTTCAATAAACTTCTGATTCACGACGAGTTTGTTTATCCTTTCTATCTCGGTTCCTGTCGACACGAAACGCAGCAGATACATATCAACCCTGTGGAAAACACCTTTGTTTCGTTTCTCCAAATTTCCCAGCAATTCGCTAACCTTTTCTGGCTCTTTTTCGATAACCACCCGGCCTGATTCACACATCGCCTTCACTATGATTGCCTCTATATCACGGTCTAAGTGATAATCATCCTCCAAGTCCCTCAAACTCACACCAAGATATTCGCTCACATCGTAATTCTTCTCCTTGAAGAATTCGTCAAGATACTTATCATATATGTCCACCAATATGCTTATCGACTCAAATGGTCGCTTCTCCCAAACTTTGCTGTAATAATTGAAAATCAATTCCTTGTATTCGTGCGTTGCAAATTTGCTTCTGATTCTTTCAAATACTCCGGCTTCTTTCTCTCCCAGCCGCCATATATCAAGCAATGCTTTCGCTATTTTAATCGCCTCCTCTGGGTAATTCTCAACCAGTTTCATCATTAACTTCGCTGTTTCTTCACCAGCAAAAAACCAAACAATATTTTCACGTTTCCCAACATAATCCAATACAACAGGTACGCCCTCTACTGCAATTTGTTCCGGCATCTTCGATATCGCGCCGACCAGCTTGCCTTGTACCCACACATCTTTAGCCACCACACCCTTTATTATCCTTAGAACCACTTCAGGATTTACTTCTGCGCACTCCAATAAAAACGCTGCCTTATATCTTTCAACAAGACCAGCTTCTTTTACATCCAATCCTTCAAACTCTTTCGCGCATTCGAGCATCTCTAACCAACTTGAATTTAGCTTGTCGTAGAAGTATTGAGTCAACTCCTCATCATCCTTGATTATTCTAAGTACATTGTCCAAATCTAACTTAGAAGGAACAGAAAGTTCTCTCAACTTTTCCAGTTTTATCAAATTTTCAAAATAAACCTTCATGTTCTTCCTACCTAATTCTAAGTCACACGCACTGTTTTTTCTTCGCAAGCATTTTTCAATTCGTTCACCATGTCTTTTATCGCGTTTTTATCTTTTTGGTTGAAATAATTGAACTTCACCCCATACACTTCTTCATCACTGGGGTCGATTTGCCTTTTCTCGCTTTCAGGGCGAAGTACACAACAAAATTTGCGCTCATTTCTTCTGTCTCTGTCATGAATGCCTCTTGCCTCGAACAATTTATTCATAAACCAAGTATCCGACAAACTCGCACCAAGTATTAAAAATGGCCTGTAAAAAAGATCATCGTAAATTCTTCTTATTTCACTGCTTTCGTAAAATTTGCAGTATTGACGTGTCATTAACATAATATTTTCAGAATCAAGACGTCCTGCATGATATAGACAACCGTGCATATGCAGAATAAATCGCCGCCTATCATAAATACCATCTAAACTTTTAACTTGCGCATGTTTATGCTGTGGGAAACAAAACCATCTATTATTCACCATTTCCTCCGCCCCGGCTACTCCTACGCATGCTGCCTCTATACTCCTGTCATAATTGGTAGTCACATACCCGGCGAAAGACATGTTAATCAACATTGTATGTGTGTCGCTCGTTTTTTCTTGTTCAAAGTTTTGTCTAAGTATTTTAACAATTGCGTCTTCGCCTGGATTCCCGAGAGCCATTAAATGGTCGAGTATATTTAAATTACCATCAGCAACCAAACTGTCCATTACACAATTGATTTTTGAGTCGCAACCTGGCAGTTCCCCATAAGCGTTCGCAAACTGCTGGAGTAAATCCTTCCACGAAGGGTACCCAGCCAAGCAAGACAATCCAGCGCCAGCAAATAAATACAAATCTTGCTTCTTAAGATGCCATACAATCTCGCTCAATACCTCTGGCTGCCAATACGATCCCATTAAGAATCCTTGCTTGATTCCATTTTATTTTTCACAATCATAAATTCTGGATCTGTCTTTTCACCAAACCAATTAAACGACAGTGCATCGCCTTTTGGATTGACATTCAATTTACCCCCAAAATCCAGCTAATAAAAGTAAAAAATTACAATTATTTTCAATATTCACAAATCCCCCATTATCAAATTATTCAATTATTTAAAGGATCAACTCCAAAAAGGTTGGTAACAAATAATATCTTTATGTTTTAAATCCCTTGGATTTAACGCTTTAAGGGCAACAGCATGTTTGTATATAATACGACTGTTATAGTAGAGGATAGGGCAACGCTGGGAAGCGACCCGAGCGCTACTATAACGGCACACAGCATAGGGCGGTGTCCTTTGTGGTATCGCCCTTTTATAACAAATATATGCTGTTGCCACCAATGCGATAAATCCATCTTTTTCAAGGATTCGGTGTGTAAACTAACCTTGATTGGACCAACTTTTTTGGAGTTGATCCTATTTAAAAAAGGAAAAGGCCGGCTTCTCTCGAAACCGGCCTTTATAATTCCTGGCGATGACTACTCTCGTTATGTGCTGATTTTTTATTTTTGCTTTTTGATTTGGTTGCGGAACTACTTTCGGCCACTCAGACTGAATCTTTAAGGACTTTATGGAACAAATACGTTCTATCATCCTTCATAGACAACCTCAGCCTCTTGAAGCACCTGATTCCTAAAATATTTGCTAATAGCCTGTGGGGTCAGCAAGTCGACTTTTTTCCCGAGAGCTTCGGAGAAGTTCTCTTGTATATCGATATACTTGAACAATCCGACTATCGACTGTGGATAAAAATCTATTAAAACATCAATATCGCTGTCTTCACGCGGTGTTCCATTAACATAGGAACCAAAAAGAGCCACATACTTGATGTCCACAGAATTAGGATCATTCTTTATTGCTGATAATAACCGCTTTTTTATTTCCAGCTTTGTCATATACGAAAGTCTAAGTCATGTAAAATACAGTGTCAAATGAAATGAGGGGCAAAAGGAAAAGGCCGGCATCTTTCGAAACCGGCCTTTATAATTCCTGGCGATGACCTACTCTCGCCCTTACGGACTACCATCGGCCTGAAGAGCTTAGCTTCTGAGTTCGGAATGGGATCAGGCGTTTCCTCTCCAGTATAGTCACCAGGAAGATCGTTATCCCCGCCAAAGGCGGGTACATATTCACTTGTTAAAAAGAGATTCTTCGCTTTGCTCAGAATGACAAAGAGAGCAAAAAATATGCAGATGCGTATATGAGCGTTGCAATAAAGCAATTGTTCAACCAATGATTGATATGGTCAAGTAATCGAGCGTTAGTACCGGTTAGCTTAACACATTTCTGTGCTTACACATCCGGCCTATCAACCTGGTAGTCTACCAGGGCTCTTCAGGTCCGAAGACCATGGAATCCTTATCTTGGAGGGGGCTTCCCACTTAGATGCTTTCAGCGGTTATCCTTTCCCGACTTAGCTACCCGGCGATGCCCCTAGCGGGACAACCGGTACACCAGCGGTCAGTACTTCCCAGTCCTCTCGTACTAGGGAAGTATCTCCTCAAGATTCCTACGCCCACAGCAGATAGGGACCGACCTGGCTCGCGCCGGTCTGAACCCAGCTCGCGTACCGCTTTAATGGGCGAACAGCCCAACCCTTGGGACCGCCTACAGCCCCAGGATGCGATGAGCCGACATCGAGGTGCCAAACCTCCCCGCCGCTATGAACGCTCGGGGGAGATAAGCCTGTTATCCCCGGAGTACCTTTTATCTGTTGAGCGATGGCCCTTCCACACGGAACCACCGGATCATTAGGTCCTGCTTTCGCACCTGCTCGACTGATAAGTCTCGCAGTTAAGCACACTTATACCCTTATGCTCTAAACGTGATTGCCAACCACGCTGAGTGTACCTTTGAACTCCTCCGTTACTCTTTAGGAGGAGACCGCCCCAGTCAAACTGCCCACCTGACACTGTTCTGCGCCCGGATTCACGGGTCGCAGTTAGGTGACTAACATAGCAAGGGTGGTATTTCAAGGTTGGCTCCGCCCCGACCGAAATCGGGGCCTCAACGCCTCCCACCTATCCTACGCAAGATATGCCAGGCATCAATATCAGGATACAGTAAAGGTTCACGGGGTCTTTCCGTCTTGCTGCGGGTATGCGGTATCTTCACCGCAAATACAATTTCACCGAGTCCGTCCTTGAGACAGTGCTCCAGTCGTTACGCTGTTCATGCACGTCGGAACTTACCCGACAAGGAACTTCGCTACCTTAGGACCGTCATAGTTACGGCCGCCGTTTACCGGGGCTTCGGTCGCAAGCTTCGCCCCCGAAGGAGCTAACCTACTTCTTTAACCTTCCGGCACCGAGCAAGCGTCATTCTGTATACATCCTCTTTAAGAGTTAGCACAGAACTGTGTTTTTGGTAAACAGTCGCCAGAGCCACTTCACTGCGCCCTCAGCATGCACTCAATCGAAATTAAATACACCTGTAGGGACCCCTTATCGCTAACTTACGGGGTCAAATTGCCTAGTTCCTTAAAGACGGTTTTCTCGAGCGCCTGAGGATATTCTCCTCGCCTACCTGTGTCAGTTTTAGTACGGATACGCTGCCTTCAACCTCCACAAGCTATTTCTCGGCATTCTCTCCAGCCACTTCGGCATCTTAAATTGGCCTCGAGATTTCTCAACCCGTACTACTAATCACGGGATGACCCTTGAGAATGCGTCACTTGTTTCGTCCAGCAACATAGTGCAGGAATATTAACCTGCTGTCCATCGTCTACGCCTTTCAGCCTCGACTAAGGGGCCGACTAACCCTGGGCGGATTTACCTTCCCCAGGAAACCTTAGGCTTTCGGCGAACAGGATTCTCACCTGTTTTATCGTTACTCATGCCGGCATAATCACTTGCTGTCGCTCCACGGCTCGTTTCCGTACCGCTTCGTCGCTGACAGCAACGCTCTCCTACCACCTTCCTTCAGGCGAACCTGTTGGAAGATCCGCAGCTTCGGTGTTCTGCTTATTCCCGATCATTATCGGCGCCAAACTGCTCGACCAGTAAGCTATTACGCACTTTTTAAATGGTGGCTGCTTCTAAGCCAACATCCTGGCTGTCACGGCAATTCAACTTCCTTAAGAACTTAGCAAAACTTCGGGACCTTAGCTGGCGATCTGGGTTGTTTCCCTCTCGACCATGAAGGTTATCCCCCACAGTCTGACTCCTGAGATAGTCTTTACGGTATTCGGAGTTTGGTTGGGGTGGGTAGGCTGGTGGCCCCCCATCCCCATTCAGTAGCTCTACCCCCGTAAAGTAGTGGCTCAAGGCTAGCCCTAAAGCTATTTCGGAGAGAACGAGATATCTCCAAGTTTGATTAGACTTTTACTCCTCCCCACAGCTCATCCCATAACTTTTCAACGTTAATGAGTTCGGTCGTCCAGGGATTTTTACATCCCCTTCCACCTGGCCATGGGTAGATCACTTGGCTTCGCGTCTACCACCTGCGACTAATTCGCCCTATTAAGACTCGCTTTCGCTACGGCTCCATCCCTGAGGGACTTAACCTTGCCACAAACGGTAACTCGCCGGCTCATTATGCAAAAGGCACGCGGTCACCCGTTGAATCCCGCCGAAGCGGAAAACCATAGGGCTCCCACAGCTTGTAAGTGTATGGTTTCAGGTACTTTTAACTCCCCTAATAGGGGTACTTTTCATCGTTCGCTCGCGCTACTTTTCACTATCGGTCGTCGAGTAGTACTTAGCCTTGGAGGGTGGACCCCCCAGCTTCACACAGAGTTCCACGAGCTCCGTGCTACTCTGGTACGCCGGCAGTAACACAGGGCTCTCGCTTTCGCATACAGGACTATCACCTTCTACGGTTGGACTTTCCAGACCATTCTGCTTGCGATGCCTTTGTAACTGTTTGCCGGCGCCCGCAACCCCAAAGAGCAAGCTCTCTGGTTTGGGCTGATCCGCTTTCGCTCGCCGCTACTTACGGAGTCTCGGTTGATTTCTACTCCTGCAGGTACTTAGATGTTTCAGTTCCCTGCGTTCGCTTCACATGGCCTATGAATTCAGCCATGGATGACGCCATCTGGTTGCCCAGTGACGTCGGGTTTCCCCATTCGGAAATCCCGGGATTAGCGGTTGTTCGGCACCTGCCCCGGGCTTATCGCAGCCTACCACGTCCTTCTTCGCCTCTCGACGCCTAGACATCCCCCATACACTCTTAGTAACTTGACCATATCAATCTTTGATTGAACAAGGTCATAAAAATTTGCCTATTGAGCGCTCATATTCACAAACTCTTCGCCTCGGCAGGCGAAAAGCTTGATCGGAATTATATTGTATAATCCCACGCATCTGCATATTAACTTATAAAAGAACCAATTAGTATTTAGTCATTGGTCTTTAGCATTTAGTGCCGCCAGGGGCGGCTTCAACCAACTATTCACTATCCACTAACGACTATTCACTAACCAATGGAGACGACCGGGCTCGGACCGGCAACCTCCGGCTTGCAAAGCCGGCGCTCTCCCAGTTGAGCTACGTCCCCGGGCCTGCTTCTCAGGAATTTCAAATCTCAAATTTGAGATCTCAAATTACTCGAAATGGGCCCGGGAAGATTCGGACTTCCGACCTCACGCTTATCAGGCGTGCGCTCTAACCAACTGAGCTACGAGCCCCAGGGCAATCTTCGATTTCCGATCTTCGTTTGACGATTTTAATTAAGAAATCGCAAATTGGCAACCGTAAACCGACAATCCTGCCGGGCTCGTCGGTTATAACTATATACTTAAAAAAGAGCAACAAAAAAAACCGCTGCTCGAAACTGCCAGCGGCCTTAAATACGGACATTAACGATCGTCCGTCATGCAGTTCAGAGCAAATCAAAGATTCTTAAAATCTCTTTCAAAACCCTAACCAAATCCTTTCTTAATGGTTTGGTACAATCATCATCCCACACCCAAAATCTTAATATACTACGCTATCGACATACCGTCAATATAAATTTTAAATATTTTTTAATTTTTTCTCCCTAACCATCCTACTACGTTCATCCCGGCCAAAAGTTCGTTTCCAGTTCAAAAAGCCGAATTAGCCGCAGACGCTGCAGAGAAATCGATAAATTTATAAAAAGAACCACGAAGAAAATCAAATAATCAAATTCTTTAACCGCGGATTAACGCGGATATACGCGGATTTTTATAGCCACAGAGGACACAGAGAGTACAGAGATATTAATTCATGTGGGGTGGGCCTTGGCCCACCGATAAAAGATAAGATTCACCACGAAGAAACTCGAATAAACTCCGAGAAAACGACAATCGCAAATAACAAAGCCTTTTTACTTCATCCCTTCGAATTCCTCAGGGCAGGCTCTAAGCGCAGTCGAAGGGTCCTGCTTCGGCCAATAAAAAACTCTATTTACCTGAATAAAAGAAAATTAATAGGTATGGTGTCCCCAGATATCCACCCTAGTTAAATCCTGCGAGATATGAATTCGGCAACCGAAAATATAAAAATATAAACACTCATCGATATTTATGCTTTGCAAGCAGAGGATCTTTTATATGATTATGTTAAGTTTCTGATATGATTCAAGATATTGTTGACCGGAAAGTTGAGATACGATAACGTATTGTCATGTTTGAGAAATGTAAAATATTCGACCAGTTTTCAACCTCACGACTTATTGTCGTGTATCCGGGCGACTGCCTTGACTTGCTCCACCGTATTCCCGATGAATCGATGCAACTCATCGTAACTTCACCTCCCTACAACATAGGAAAAGAATACGAGAAGAAACTCAAGCTAAAGGTCTATCTTGATCAACAGGCAGCAGTTATTCGTGAATGTGTCAGGACCCTATCTCCACATGGGAGCATTTGTTGGCAAGTGGGAAATTATGTTAATAATGGATCAATAATACCCCTGGATGCGGTTCTATATCCGATATTCACTGAGCTTGGATTGACGATGCGAAACCGTATCATTTGGCATTTCGAGCATGGTCTGCATTGCAGCAAACGTTTTTCCGGTCGTTACGAAACGATAATTTGGCTTACCAAAACTGCGGATTACGTATTCAATCTCGATCCTGTCAGGGTCCCCCAGAAGTATCCCGGGAAGAAATACTTCAAGGGGCCAAAGGCGGGAAAATACTCCTGCAACCCCTTGGGAAAGAATCCAGGCGATTTGTGGGTGATTCCAAACGTCAAGAGCAATCATGTCGAAAAGACTGAGCATCCATGTCAGTTCCCTGTAGAGCTTATCGAACGTCTTGTCCTATCCTTGACGAACGAAGGCGATTGGGTCTTCGATCCATTCCTCGGGACCGGTACAACTATCGTCGCTGCCATACGACACAACAGGCGTGGTGCTGGTGCGGAAACAGTTGACAAATATGTCGACCTCGCCCGTGACAGGATTCAGCAGGAGATGGCTGGTATTCTGCGTACCCGGCCAATGCACAAGCCGGTATATGATCCGGAGGAAGCCGGAAACAAACTAACCGTGGCGCCCTGGTCCACAAAACGAGATGCGGAACAGATGTCGTTCCTATAGAAGAAGCGCAAGAAAGATCAACAGGTGGCCGATGAAAATATCCGAGACATATTCACACCTGAACGGACTTGAGTTTTTGCTTGTTCACAAACCAAAGCTCTGGGCAGAGATTCAGGCTGTCATTCAAGCGGTCGACGCCCAGAAATGCAAGACAAAGGTTTCAGAAGAAAAGACTATGAAGGGCAAGCTCTTGTATAGCCCTATTGATATGAACAAGATGTTCAAAAAGCTCCTCAAGAAGAAGAAATGGGAAGAAAGCCGGGTAAGCTATTGGGTAACGAAAAGCGAGAAACTCATCCGAAAAACCTTGACCATGCTACCGGATGAGCAGAAACGAGAGATAGAAGAAGCCGGTGAAAAACCAATTTACAGCTACAACCAAACTGACTTCGTTAAAGACCGTGTTGCAATAGAGGTTCAGTTCGGTAAATACTCTTTCGTTGCATACGATCTGTTCGTCAAACATCTGGCCTTCTTTATCGGAGACCAGATCGACGTGGGTATTGAAATCCTTGCCATGAAATCCCTCCAAGCCCAAATGAGCTCCGGCGTCGGCTATTATGAAGGAGAATTCTACAACGTCGTCAGACAAGGGCGTGGCGTTCCTGCTGTTCCTCTAGTACTCATCGGGATTACACCTTGACCAGACCATACGGAAATCAATTCCGGGGATACGATACTTAATTCCAGCCGATGTTTGCGTCCCAAAGCTCCACAGTAATTCACGTCACCCGCAGTCCTCTATCAAAACCTGTCATTATCAAGCACAACTCATCGAAAAATGTACCGGGGACATTTAATTTTCTCGGTGTTGATTTAGCAATCCATCCATCTGCGCAAAAACAGGGTGATAAATAGGAACAAGCTTAATGCAGTTGGAAGCCATTCACCAAAGTATAACCATAGGTCCCGCTCATTTTTAGTATCCTTAAGATCCTGAACCATAACTGTCGGATAGCCGAAAGATCCACGTTCAAGAGGTAAGCTGGCACGATAGCAAGGCCAGAACAAATCAATAAGTGTCCACCACGAGAAGCAGTCCTGAATCCGGTTCTCATAGGGTTTAAGTTCATCCATTGTAGGATTGGCAATTATCCATCTTGCCATTACCCGACGTATTCCAGCGTCCTGTTTTGCTGCAAATCTTCTGAAGCGAAGTTCCCAACGCATATACCAATGGATCGGTAACCATATTCCGGTTGCTACAATAAGAAAGATCAGCTTTGTTTCTGTGGCTACAGTCCAGACGTCTTTCGACATCGCCCAGCCAAAAATTGCTATTTCAAGCACTACACAGGCATGAGCCATTGTCTCTTTGTGATTGTGATATCTACAGTTGTTGGCGATAAGACATTCTGCAAACTTCCGAGCATGATTTCCCATTTCATGATTTCCCATTTGATTCCCGTTAGCCATTTTTTTCTCCAAAAAAATCTTTTTGTTTTTTAGCTAATTCCGGGGCTACCATACTTAATTCCAGCCAATATCTACATCCCAAAGTCAACAGTAATTCAGCCCGGCCGCTGTCCTCTATCAAAACCTGTCATTAGCAACCACAACTCATCGAAAAATGTACCGGGGACCTTTAATTATTCCCGCTGCCTTCCGGTTTATTAAGGGTTTATTAGGAACAGTCACCCATTTCTGTGTACTGTCCCCAGCCATTAATAGGTGACTGTCCCTAGTTGTTTCCTACGATGATTCTCGGCTTTTTCATTGCATTATTTTTGGATCGCAAACGCATTTTCGTCCACTTATTTGTTGACCAAACAATAGTTGGAAATAACATTGCAGTAATAATCCATTGCCAATATGAGTTTATGAAAGATGCAAAGTATTTACGCCAAGTTACCTTTATGCTGATTTCCCGCTCAAAGGTTTTAATAGCGTATTGAGTTACATGGTTATTGACATACAGATTTGTTGACAATGTCAAATGTAGTTTTTGACTTCCTCCCTTGATTGCCTTGACATCCCACTTCCATAGTGTTGAAGTCGAAGTAGAGATTGCTTGTTCTTGAGGCATTATTGCTTTGCATTGGAATCCTCGTCCCCATAAGCATGCCTGCATATCATTTGCGATACGGATTCTATATCCTTCTTTCTCACCAACTGCTATCAAGCTTTGCTTTAATTCGTCTATTGATGTTTCGCATGCCAACAGTAATTCTATTATTGTTTCATCCCCTAACATCAATGTTGAGGGGACATTGAAAGCAATATTGCCGAATTCCATACTGGAGATAATGTCATCAACGAAATCCAAGGACAAATTAGTGAAATTAGGTTGTTCCGAGCCTCCAGTATTGGTTGGGACTGACAAATATTTGAACAATATACAGAACAATATGCAGATAAAACAGGCAAGATAAAGTGAGCGTTTTCTTTGTATGACTTCCGCAATAAAGTCCTGATCATTAAGTCGACGAGCGGCCTCTGCGCGAACCAATTCATGCTTGTCATTTTGGACAACCCAGCTAAGGTCTTTTATTTCAGACAAATCTGCGACCGCCTTTATACGGACTTCCCAATCTGAATGCTTCCACTTCGGCCTTATGTAATTCAACAATTTCATGTATAGTACTCAAGTTTCAAGTGTGTGGATAACATGTTATTATATGCTTTTACCGAGAACACCGGATAAGATATTCTTGAAATTTAATTTTATTGGGGACAGTCAACTTTTTCTGTGTACTGTCCCAAACCATTAATAGTGGCTGTCCCTAGTTTTATCCATATAGCATCATTTCTGCGGCTTCTTGTCTTTTGTGGCGGCCAATCTTAATGGGCCAACTTCCTCATTAGTTAATTTCAAAGTGTCTTGTCTCGTTAGGTTCTTGATGGTCAGATTCTCCTCTATTTGCTTGG
>Ga0315288_10002319_pt1 | contig 24637 bp, 12 predicted proteins | sample YL17G11_20_MG_FD_203454 | JGI IMG/M metagenome (GOLD analysis project Ga0315288, IMG submission 203454) | Sediment microbial communities from Yellowstone Lake, YNP, Wyoming, USA - YL17G11_20 | ecosystem: Environmental > Aquatic > Freshwater > Lake > Sediment | place: USA: Wyoming | collected... | reverse complement strand
AGCCGCAAGCCGCTGCTGGACGCGCTGAACAGGGTTTTCGAGCGGCTGATGGTTCGGGAGGCGGCGGAGATCGAATATGACGAGTCGCACCGGCTGTTCGCGAAGGCCGACTATCCGGCGGCGGAGGGGGTGGCGTGTTTCATCGGAGCGCCGATTGAGCTGCATTACCTGCCGGCGAAGCTCGATGAGGATGATGAAGATGCACCTGAGGTGGAGCTTGAGCGGGCGGAGCGTGAGGCATTGCTGGTGGCCGACCGGATCGAGGAGATGATGGGGCGGGACGGGGGGCCGCGGATGCAGGTGATGGAGCGTGGGGCGGACGGGTCGCGCCGGCCGCGGGCCATCGAGTACCGCGACATGGTGATCCTGCTTCGGGCGACGCGATATCACGCGGACGAATACGCGAGCATGCTGCGGTGGCGCGGGATACCGGTGTACAACACGGGGGGGTCTGGGTATTTCGACTCGATGGAGGTGCGGGACATTCTGGCGGTGCTGCGACTGCTGGACAACCAGCGGCAGGACATTCCGATGGCGGCGGTGCTGCGGAGCCCGCTGTGCGGGCTGGCAGAGCCGGACGATAGCCTGGCGCGCATTCGGATCGCATATCCACATTCGGGTCCGGGCGATCGGGAGGCGGCGGTTCCGTTCCACGAGGCGGTGGTTCGCTATGCCGGCGAGAAGGGCGACGAGCTCGGGGCGTCGTTGCGCGGCTTTCTGGAGAGGGTGGGTCACTGGCGGACGTTGGCGCGGCACCGGCCGGTGGCGGACCTGATCTGGGCGATCTACGAGGAGAGCGGGTACCTGGCGTTCTGCAACGGGCTGGAGAACGGGCCGCAGCGGTGCGCGAATCTGATGCGGCTGCACGAGCGAGCGCGGCAGTTCGGGGCGTTCTCGCGGCAGGGGCTGTATCGGTTCATCCGATTCCTGGAGAGCCTGCGGGAGGAGACGGACCCCGCGCAGGCGTCGGACCTGAGCGAGGCGGAGAACGTGGTCCGCGTGATGAGCATCCACAAGTCGAAGGGGCTGGAGTTTCCGGTCGTGTTCCTGCCGGCGTTGGGCAAGCGGATCAACTTCCAGGGGTGCACGAGCAACATCATGGCGGATCGTCACGCGGGGCTGGGGCTGTATGCGGTCGACGAGCGGAAGCAGATCCGGTATCCGTCGCTGGCGTCGATGCTGGTGTCGGATCGGCTGAGGCGGCAGACGATCGCGGAGGAGTTGCGGATCCTGTACGTGGCGATGACGCGTGCGAAGGAGCATCTGGTATTGGTGGGGACGTGCAAGTCGGGCGCGGCGGAGGGGTGGCATCGGGCGTGGGACATGCACCGGGGGGCGCTTCCGCCGAACACGATTCTGAGCGGGAAGACGATGTTGGACTGGCTGGGTCCGGTGGCTGCGGCGTTTTCGGGGGAGGATGAGCCGCCGATTCAGATTTACGATCATCCGGCGGAGGAGGTCGAGGAGTGGGCCGGGGCGGCGGCGAAGCCGGCGGCGAAGGGCCATGGTGCGGCGGAGTTGGTCGGCCTGAAGTCGCTGGAGCGTGAGCCGGCCCTCGATTCGACGGCGGCCGATGTTATCGAGAGATTGCGGACTGTTTACCCGTATCCGGCGTTCACGTCTCTGCGGGCGTCGGTGTCGGTGACCGAATGGGCCAAGCAGGGTCCTGCCGGGAGCGGAGGGGGTGGTGCAGGGGGAGGTGCGGGGCTGGAGGAGGCGGGATACCTGATGGAGCAGCCGCTGTCGGCGGCGGATCGGGGGACGGCGGCTCACCTGTTCCTTGAGCATCTGGATTTCTCGGGATGCGAGACGGATGGGCAGTTGCAGGATCAGCTCAGCGGGCTGGTTAAGAAGAAGCTGATGACGGATGCGCAGGCGGCGGCGATTGAGATGCCGATGATCCGTTGGTTCCTGGAGAGCGACGTTGGGCGGCTGCTTCGCGAGGGGGCGGGGCGGCTGCTTCGCGAGCTGCCGCTCAACTACGCCTTAGCGCCGGACCGATTCATCGGCGTGGGCAGTTCGGATCCGGTCGATGGGGTGATGGTGCGTGGGCGGATCGATCTGCTGCTGAGCGACGAGGACGGGTTCACGCTCATCGATTACAAGACGGATGCGGTGTGGGGCGACGGGATCGCCCAGCGGTGCGAGCTGTATCGGCCGCAGGTGGATCTGTATCGGGAAGCGATTCAGCGGATCACCGGGCGGGCCGTTCACACGGTGTACCTTGTGTTTCTGACTCCGCGGCGGAACGTCGCGATCTGAGAGGGGAATCAGCGGATGATCTGGCCCAGGAGGTGTTTCTGCGAGCATGGAGGCAACGGGAGCGTTACCGCCCCGAGGCGAGGGTCACGACCTATCTGCTGGCGATTGCGAGGAATGTGCTCCGCGAATCATGGGATTCGACGATGCGAAGGGCAGCGGGGCTGGAGCAGCTTACGGACCTGCAGCGTCAGGCGGTTGAGAGGGTGGACCTGAACGGCATGTCGCCTGTTGAGGCGGGCGCGGCGGCGCAGACCAAAGTGTCAAAACGGAAGGTGATCACAGGCCGATGGCTGGCAACCAGAGGGGATCGCCGAGTGGATCAACGATCCCGGCGTCTATTTCGACTCCAACAAGGGCGACAACATGGAAGGGCATCATCTCACCTACATGCACGGCCTGACGCACGGGGCGGCGTACAGCGCCGTCGATCACGCGGAGAGCGACTACACCGCGACGAGCCAGTGGCGAGACACGCCGGTCGTTGACCATGCCTGGGATGACGTGCCGGACGTTTACGGCAGCGTGGCGGGCATCTACAGCAGCAGGGAGTGCTGCGACGATGCCACCGACTGCGAGACTTGGAGTCACAGGGCCCATCGCTGAATCAGGACGGGCCCGAGTCTTGATAGGAGGAGTTTTGAGCGTACGAAGCCGGGCGAGGGGCGGGAGCGAAAGGAAAGCCGCGAGGCGGTTGGTGAGAAGCGGGATCGCGCGATCGCCGCGACCCGGCCCAAGGTCGCCGACGCGCCTGGGGGTCAGGATGCGTTTCGGCATATGACCGAGACGACGTTCCGCGGCAAGGATCTGCTTGAGGCGCGGGCCGCTCTGGAGAAGGTGGGAGACTCGTCGCTGGGCGTGATGATGCTCATGGCTCGCCAGCCGGATGGGGGCCTGTAGCAATACGCCAAGAGCTACAGCGGAGTGAGCGCTCCTCTGTCCCGGGAGGATGCGGCCAGCGAGCTGACGGCGGAGTACCTGCGGATGGTGCAGGACGTGGCTGGCCGGCCGGAGCCCAAGGACCAGAAGGAGCTGATCGAGAGCGGGAGATTCGCCATGCGGTTCACGGTGATCGAGTCGCTGCTGGCCTCGGACGCGGCCCAGGCGCAGATCAGTCGAGAGGGCAAGAAGCAGTTTGTGGCGGCGGTGATTCACTCGCTGGATGAACGACAGGCGTATGATGCAAAGGCAAAGAAGCCGCTTCATGGGCAGGGCACATGGAAATGGTCGGCGATGCTCATCGCGGTGCTGGGGATCTGCGCTGCCGTCGGGAGCATCGGGTGCAAGGGCGGGAGGAGCAGCACGCATGAGTCGCCAGCCGTTCCTCGGCTGGTGGCTCCCGTGACCGAGCGAAACGCGAGACTCGCGGACAACACGAAGATCATCGAGGATGACTTCCCGCTGCGGAACCAAGGCTCGGCGCCGCTGGAGATCGAGCGGGTGATCTCGTCAGGCAGGTGCACGGTGCCAGAGCTTTCGGATCGCACGATTCAGCCTGGCGCTCACGCTCAGGGCGGACGCGGTGGAACGGATGCGCCTCAGTCCGGCATCGGTGGCGTTCCTCCCGTCTGCCAGACCATATCTCGCTGAGCATGGTGACTGTGAGATCCTGGTGTGCGCGCCGTTTGGGGCGCCTCGGGTGCAATCCGCGTCTATCGCGCGCGACTTGTAGCGCGGCCCGGTTTCACGGACGATGGGGGCGGGGAGGGACTGTTATGATCACAGGGTCACATGTCTCGTGGTTGTGTTTCGCGTTGGTCCTGAGCGGCGGGGCGTGTTGTGCGCTGGCGGCTCAAGGGCCGGGGACGAGGCCGATGGGAAAACTCATGTGGTGTCCGGATACGAGAAGTGACGAGGCGGATTACTACGTGGCTTTCCGCGGGCGGTTTGACATGCCTGCGGAGGGGGAGATTGAGCTGCGGGCGCTGGGGGCTTCGTGGTACGTGGTGTGGTTGGACGGGGCGTATGTGACGGAGGGGCCGCCGCGGTTTCCGGCGGGGTTCCCGGAGTATCAGAGCAGGCGTGTGCGCGTTTCGGCGGGAAAGCACGTGCTGGCGGTGCAGGTTCATCACATCGGGTTGGCGACGCGGATGCTGGAGAGCATCGAGCCATTTCTGTTCTGCCAGGTGGTGACGGAGCAGAAGGAGTTGGCGGTGAGATGGTCGTGCATGCGTCTGGGAGGATACGGCTCGAAGGTTCGGCGGATCAACGCGCAGCTTGGGTGGATCGAATGGTGCGACACGCGGCAGACGCCAGCGAGTTGGCAGTCGCCGGGATTCGACGACGGCGCGTGGAAAGCACCGGCGGAGGTTGAGCGGAAGCTTGGGAGGTTGCAGCCGGCGTCGATCGCGGAGGTGCGGAGCTTTGTTCATCTGCTGAAGGCGATGGCAGAGGGGCCGCTGGCGGAGACGTTCGGGTATGAGCAGGACAACATCGCGGCGCGGTTTTTTCTGCGCGATCAGGCATGTGAGAAGCTGCCTGCGCAGGGGGTGTGGCGGCGATATGACCTTGGGCGTGTGCGACTGGGTCGGCCGCGGCTGGTGATGGATCTGCCGGCGGGGGCGGTCGTGGAGTTCGCGTACAGCGAGGCGCTGAGCCGCGGGCGTGTGGCGGCGTGGATTACGCTGTCGGCCAGCGACTCGTGCAATCTGGATCACTACGTTGCGCGGGGAGGCGAGCAGGAGTTTTTCCCGCTGACGCCGAAGGGGGGGCGGTTTGTGGAGGTGCATGTGCTGGCCAGGCCGGAGCAGGTCCGCTTTGTCAAAGAGGAGTACGTGGAGCGGTGTTACTATGACAGGCCGGAGGGGTCGTTTGCGTGCGGGGATGAGCTGCTGGAGCGGATCTGGATGACGGGGATCGAAACGCATCGGGGCTGCGCGGAGGACGCGTTGATTGACAACCCGACGCGCGAGCGTGGGCAATGGGCGGGGGATGTGGTGGCGGTGGGGATGGATATCGCGGCGGCGGGATATTCGGATCTGCGGCTGTGCAGGCGTGGGCTGGTTCAGTGTGCACAGTGCGCGCGGGAGGACGGGCTGGTATCGGGGATGTGCCCTGGCGGCGGCACGTACCTGTCGACGTATGCGGCGCAGTGGATTTCCGCGTGCGTGCATTACTGGGAGCTGACGGGCGACCGGGCGTTGCTGGAGGAGCTGTTTACGGCGGCGGAGCGTAATGTTGCGGCGTTCGAGCGGTTCATGACGGCCGACGGGCTGCGCGACGATCTGGGGTGGGGGTTTGTGGATTGGGGCTATGTACGGAACGCGGGGCCGGTGGATATGGCGGTGAACCTGCATTACCTGGCCGGGCTGCGCGGCATGGTTCGGTGGTGCCGGGCATTGGGCAGGAATGAGCGGACCGACTACTACCAGGGTTTGGAGAAGCGGCTGGCCGGGATTGTCCAGAGGCACTATCAGTCGCAGACGAGAGAGGGGCAGGCAGACTGGGGGCAGATCGGGTATCACCGGGCGGTGCTTGGTCTGCGGCTCGGGTTTTTCAAAGGCGATGAGCAGCGGCGCTGCATCGAGTTCATCAAGGCGCACATGCTGAGCTGTTTTCCGAATGATGCGGCTGCGCCGCGGCTGAGCGATCCGGGAGCGAACAACAGCCGGCTGATCACGCCGTACTTCGCGCACTATGCAATGCCGGCGCTGATCGAGCATGGGCAGATGGATTTCGTGCTTGGCCAATACCGGAAGTGCTGGGGGTGGGCGCTGGAGGACGGCAGGACGACGTGGGTGGAGGTTTTTGACACGCGATGGTCGCATAGCCATCAGTGGGCGGGGTGTCCGACGTGGCAGTTGTCGCGTTATGTGCTGGGGCTGCATCCGCGGTTCGACCTGGGGGAGAACCACTTTGTGTTGAATCTGCAGGCGGGGTCTTTGCCGGGGGCGTCCGGAGCCGTGCCGTTGCCTGGGCAGGGATCGCAGGTTCGTGTGGAATGGAAGAGGGAGGCGGACGGGGTTCATTACAGCTTGCAGACGGAGCGGGCGATCTGGGTACACCTGCCGGCGTCTGTGGCCGGAGCCGCGGAGAAGCCGGTGAAGGTCGAGGGGCGGCACGACGCCGTGCTGCGGTAGCGTGGGACGGACGCGGGGAGTGCGGAGGGTGTTGCTGGCCATCGCGGCGGGGCGGGGTTTTGTGCGGCTTGCGGGCAGGCACCGTGGATCGCATACTAGGGGGTGTTTTGTCGCGTGGTTTCCGTTGACGTGCCGGGCGGTCCGGCTGGAGGTTGGCGGGAGCGTGGGGCAGCTCGGGAGAGACGGCCGATGGAAGTCATCATCGCAAAGACGTTCGAGGACATGAGCCGGGCCGCGGCGAAGGAAGTGGCGGACATTCTGAACGCGAAGCCCAACGCGGTGCTGGGGATGGCGACGGGGACGACGCCGCTGGGGTTGTACAAGGAACTGGCGGCGATGAACAAGCGGGGGCAGCTTGATTTTTCGCACGTGATGACGTTCAACCTGGATGAATACGTTGGGCTGCCGGTGACGCATTCGCAGAGCTACCACTATTTCATGCACGAGAACTTTTTCAAGCACGTGAACATTCCGCCGCAGAACATCAACATCCCGTCGGGGACGACGACCAACTACCGGGCGTTCTGCGAGTGGTACGAGCGGCGTATCCAGGAGGCGGGCGGGATTGACCTGCAGATACTGGGGATCGGGTCGGATGGGCGGATCGGGTTCAACGAGCCGGGGAGTTCGCTGAACTCACGGACGCGGCTGAAGACGCTGGCAAAGAGGACGATTGATGACAACGCGCGGCTATTCGGAGATCGGAGCGAGGTGCCGATTCACGCGATCACGATGGGCGTAGGGACGATTCTGGAGGCGCGGAGGTGCATTCTGCTGGCCAGCGGGAAGAAGAAGGCGGCGGCGATTGCCGCGGCGGTGGAGGGGCCGGTGGCCGGGACGGTTGCTGCGAGCGCGCTGCAGATGCATCCGAGCACGAAGGTTTTTCTGGATGAGGAGGCGGCGGGCGAGTTGAAGATGCGGGACTACTACGAGTGGATTCAGAAGAAGAAGCCTGGGGCGCCGGCGGTCTAGAACGGCTGCGCGCGGAATGTGACACGGTAGGCGCGGGCGGGATCGCAGAGGCGGGGGTTGGGAACAAGCACGAAATCGTCGGTGACGACGGGTTGGAGATCCTGTCCATCGATCACCTGCACCTGCTTGACGCGATGGGGGAGGAATTGGACGAACGGGCGGAAGCCGCGCTGCGAGCCGTTGGTGTTCACCGGTTGGAAGCTCTTGTCGCCGAGGCGGGGGCGGATCTCCAGGGTGTACAGGTCGCCGACGACAGAGAGCGACTGGTCGAACGGTTTGTCATGGTCGGCCATGCGAGCTGACCAGGCGGGGTCGCCGTAGAACGCGACGACATCGCGGTCGAAGAGGAGGCCGCGTCCGTCGTTGGCGGTGATCTTGTCGCGTTTTGCCGCATCGCTGAGCGTCACGGGGCCGGCGAAGGTGCTTTCGGGCTTGGGTTCGAGCTTGGCCAGATCGGGGAAGCAGGTGTTGAGCCGGTGGATCAGGGCATGGTGATTGGCATGGAAGGCTTCGGCGAAGGTATAGCGGCCGGGCTGTTCGAGGAAGTAGTCGAGGCAGCCCCAGCCTGCGTAGCCGAACCAACTGGGGACGGTGTAGCCGATCATCTGGTAAACGGCGGCGCTGTTCATCCATGCCAGGGCCATGGCGTCGGTGGAGTCGATGTGGCCCATCAGGCAGTTGCCGATGGGGAGATACACTTTGGGGTTGGGCGAGTCGACGGGGTAGGTTTTTCCCTGGGTATCGACGCCGAGGAGCTTACCGGCCTTGGAGCGGAAGGAGCCGTTGCGGTAGCGGTAGCCGATCTGCCAGTCGCGTTCGGTGGCGTGGCCGGAGGTGATGAAGAGGTCGGCGTGATCGTCGTTGAGGGTGTTGACCAAAGCCTGCGTGGTGTCGGGGGGGCCCTTGCTTTCCCTGGGGGACTGGCCCTTTTCTTTCCGGACCATGCGGCCCTGCGTGAGCTCGCAGTACCAGGCGCCTTCTTCGCAGAGATCGAGCGCGACGTCGGTGCCGGAGGCGACTTTGTGCACGATGAGGGGGTCGGTGTGTTTGGCGATCCGCAGGGCGTTGGCCGCGTCGAAGCCGGTCAGGATGCCCCAGATGGTGTCGGTATAGGGGTCATCGTCGAGCTTGCGGGTGAGGCGATGCACGTCGGCGACGAACTGGCGGGTGGCTTGGGCGGGAGTGGCGACGAAGCAGGTGTAACGGGGGAAGAGCTGCTTGAGCGGCGGCAGTGAGTCTCGGACGCTGGTCTCGTAGAGGATCAGTTGGCCGTTGTGTTTGGCCAGCAGCGTGTCGGCGACCTGCTTCCAGGCGGGGTCCTGAAAGGTCTGCCTGGAGACGACGACGGCGTAGGCGGGCGCATCGGCGAAGGCCGGTGTTGCACAGCAGACCAGGGACAGCAGAGCCACAGCGACGCGTATGTGTTTCTGCGGGGGTGCCATAGGACGGCGGTCTCCGTTGTGGTGACGAGGGGCCTCGGGGGCGCGAGGCCGCACTGTGAGCGTAACGAGGAGGGGGATTGGACGCCAGCGGGCGGCGATTTTGCCTATTGGGGGCGACCGAGGGAGAATGGCGGACGTCCAATCCCGCGGAGGCATGTCATGAGATCAAGGCTGGATCGCGCGGCGCTGTGTATGGTGGGCGTGGCGGCTCTTGTCTGCGGCTGCGCGGCCGGAGCGGCGGAGCGGGCGGATGCTGGCGGGCCTGTGTATCGGGTTTACCCCCTGCGGAATGGGGTGTGCGCCATCGCGGGGAACCACGCGTTTCACGGGGGCGACAATGGGCAGACCTTTGAGTATGCCTTGTACATGTGGCTGATTCTTGGGGGTGAGAAGCCCATGCTTGTGGATGCGGGCATCAGCGATATCGACGAGATGAACCGCGGTGCGGCGCATGTTCTCCGCCGGCCGATCACGCAGGACCGCCATGAGAGCAGCCGGGCGCAGCTCGCGAAGTTCGGGCTGCGGCCGGAGGACATCGGCCACATTTTCATCACCCACCTGCACTTTGATCACGTGGACGATCTGCTGCTGTACAGAAACGCGAAGGTTTACGTCGGCAAGAAGGAATGGGAATTGGCGACGAAGGGCGCGCCAACGTGGGGGCACGGGCGGATCATGGACGCGTTCAGCAATGATCCGGCGTGCAGGAAGCGGCTGGTTCTGCTGGAGGACCAGGAGGCGCTGGGGGGGATCGAGTCATTCTGGATCGGGGGACACACGCCGGGGTCGATGGCGTACGCGGTTAAGACCGCGTACGGCCGGGCGGTTCTGACGGGGGACACGGTGTCGCTGCTGGCCAACTATGCGCGGGAGACTCCGCCGGGGGTTTTCAGCAATCTGGACGAATGCGTTGCGGCGATCAAGAAGATCCGGGACAGGGCGGACATCGTTCTGGCAAGCCACGATCCCGCGTGTGCGGAGCGTTGGCCGCCCGTTGCGAAGGGGACGCCGAAGTACACGATCCGGGCGATCAAGGTGGGGCAGTGCGAGGTGCGGGATTACATTACGTTTCAGGACAGCGGCGCGCAGCAGACGAGCACGTATAACCTGTACATGTGGCTGATCGAGGGCGGGCCCAAGCCGATCCTGGTCGAGACGGGTCCGAAGTACCCCGAGGCGTTCAGCCGCGCGACGGCGCAGTACATACCGGGCGGCGTGAAGCAGTTGCCTGAGGAGTTGACGCTGGAGGCGTTGAAGCGTGTCGGCGTGAAGGCGGCGGACGTCAGCCATGTCATCGCGACGCATCTCCATGCGGATCATTACGACTACTTCGACGCGTTTCCCAATGCGCGGCTGGTCGTCAACCGGCAGGAGTACGAGGACAGCAAGCGTGGGCTGGCGGCAGACGTGAAAAAGGCGCTGAACGACAGGCCGGCGGCGCTGCAACTGGTGGAGGCGGACGAGATCGTGCCGGGCATTCGCGCGGTGCCTTTGGGATGTCACTCGTCGGGCAGCCAGGGGATACTGGTGCAGACGCACATGGGGCCCGTGATCATCACGGGGGACGTAGTCTACAAGTACGAGAACATCGAGAAGGACCGGCCCGCGCGGACGCCCGACGAGCGGAAGTGCCGGGAGGCGATGGTCAGGATACGAGCGATGGCGGACATCGTTCTGCCGGCGCACGATCCGCTCACGCTGGAGCGTTGGCCGGGGGGGATAATCGGCCGGGCGGGTGCGGCTGCGCCGTGATCAGTGCGGGGCGGGGCGCGGGCGGTAGCTGGCGCGGACGTCCTTCACGAACTTCTTGAGCTGAGCGAGGGCGTCGGGGGCGCTGATGAGGGGATGGCCGATGACGACGTACTCGGCTCCCGTCTGGACAGCGAGGACGGCATCGTCGATGCCGAAGCAGCCGACGCCGACGGGGATCGAGACGGCGGCGAGCACCTCATCGAGCCATTGGGTGGAATCGCGGGAGGGGTCGCTGCGGCGCTGATCGGCTCCGTAGTGGAGGTAGACGATATTGACTCCGAAGTCCTGGCATTGCTTGGCGCGAGCGGCCTGGTTTTTGGCGCCGATGGTGTCGGCGATGACCCAGATTCCTGTTCGGCGGCCCTCGGCAACAGCGGACTTGATGGTTTCATCGGGGGCATTGGCGCAGACGGTCATGATGTGGCCGCCGTAGGCGAGGGTGCGTTCGACGTTTTTGCCGCCGGAGTCCATCGTTTTGTAGTCGGCGAGAATGGGGTAGCCGGGGAATGCTCTGGCGAGCTGGCCGATCGGGGCGAGGCCTTGCGAGACGATCAGAGGGGTGCCGACCTCGAGCCAATCGACGCCGGCCTCGACACCGAGCTTGGCCATGGCGATGGCTTCCTCAATCGTCGCGTAATCGAGGGCGATCTGTATGACGGGCGGCTTGAACTGCATGGGTTCCTTTCGGTTAAGGTGAAGTGTCATTCTAACGCGGCGCATGCGAGGTAGCGACGGCCCTGGCCGGCTGTACAATCGGGCACATCGCTTCTGAAGGAGGACTATGCGGCACATGTGGAGCGTTGCGGCGGTGATCGCGGGGCTTCTCGCTGGCATATGTCTGCCCGCCGAGGCGGAGGAGGGTCGGGCTGTGCCGGTCATCTACAGCACGGACCTGTATCATCCGCACATCGACCTGGACGATCACTTCGACCTGGCGCAGCTATTCGCGATGGCGGAGCTGGACATCAAAGGGATCATCCTGGACATCAACGGCAAGGTTGAGAGATCCGGGCAGCCGGCGGTCGAGCAGATGATGGCGATGACGGGGCGGAGCGTTGCGTTGGCGGTGGGGCTCAAGACGCCGCTGAGAGGGTTGGATGATCGCGCGATGGATCAGCCGGCTGAGTTTCAGAAGGGGGTGGAACTGGTTCTGCGGGTGCTGAAGGAATCGGACGAGACGGTTGCGATCATCACGACGGGGAGCGTGCGGGACATTGTGGCGGCGTACAACCGCGAGGGGGAGATGTTCCGCAGGAAGGTGAGCGGGATTCACATCAACATAGGAAGCGCCGCGGTGGGTGGGGAGGAGTACAACGTGGGGCTGGACGTTGTGGCGTATCGGGCGATGGTGCAATCAGGTCTGCCCGTGTTTCTGTATCCGTGTTTTCCCGCGGACGGCAAGCTGGCAACGTACTGGCGGCTGGACTGGAAGCCGATTTTCGAGGACGGCGGTTTCCGGCGGGAGTTGCGCAACTACTTCGTGTACGCGATGGAGGGAGTCGATCCGGGCAAAGAGGCAGCGGCATCGATTCTCAGGCCGGGCTTCCGGCCAGAGAGCCGGGGGCGGGGGCAATACCCCAAGGAGATGTGGTGTACGCCGAGTTTGTTGGAGGTGGCGGGGCGGAAGGTGTACGCCGTCGGTCCGAACAAGTGGATAGCCAGCAGGACGGTTCCGGCCGGCGGGGTGGAGCAGGCGGTGTGGAGCCTGGCGCCGGCGCGGATCGAGCTGGACGAGCGCGGCCGGCCGACGAAGGTCGAGGTCGGCGCGGCGAACGCGAACATCAAGGTGTTTCAGCGGTCGGATCCGAAGCTGTACGAGCAGGTGATGCGCAGTTGCCTGCTGGATCTGTATCGGGGCTTTCCAATGGCGCGGAGATGAGCGGCGCGATGGGGGTGCCGCACTCCGGGCAGCGATCGGCGCTGAGCATGAGAAGCAGGTAGTCGCAGTTGGGGCAACGGGGTTCCTCGACGCGGATGTGGAAGCGGAGTTTGCAGTTGGCACATTGGGACTGGCCGACGGGGACGGTCTGCCGCTGGTGGCAGCCGGGACAGGTGACGGTGATCTGGCGGACCTCGGCCAGGGTCATTGCGCGGCTGATGCCTCGGTTGAGGCGGACGAAGATGCCCAGAGCCATGGTGGCGCAGCCGGCGATGAACCCAGCGGCGCCGGCCGATCGCATGAGCAGGCTGGACGGCCCGTGGGGAGTGAGAAACGATTCGAGGTCCACGGAGATCGCGGCCAGGAGGGCGCAGCCGATGGCGACGTAGCGGACCCAGTAATGCGGGGGCTTGAGGGGGCAGAGCACGACGATGTTGGCGTGGGCGATGACGACCGCGATGCTGGTGGTGATGATGAAGAGGGACTCGTGGTGCAGATCCGACCAGATCGCGACAAAGGCCATGGCGAAGCCGGCGATGGCGGCGACGGTGCCGAGGTGGCGCCAGAGGCGGCGATCGACGCCGACGCCGACGAGGCAGCCGAAGGCGAGGACGCCAAAGGCGGCCGAGGCGGCGCCGGTCTCGCTCATCTGGTAGCGCGGAGACCAGTTGTAGGAGCACCATGCCTCGGCGGCGAAAAGCACAAAGACGAGGGCGCTGAGCACCAGGGCAACCCGCGAGGCGAGGCGCGCCTGGGGAAGATGGAGAAGGCGAAGGAAAAGCAAGTCGGCCAGGGCGACCGGAGCGAGAGAGACGGCCGTCCCCAGAAGAGCGCTCCAGGTCGCTCCCCAGTCGGGTATCCATATCAGGTACGAGACGATGAGGTATTCGAGGGTGACGGCGCCCATGCCGAAGATGCCGGCGGCGCGCGTTTTTTCGCCGTCGACGAGGAAAGTGACCCCGAGCATGAGGCCGGCGGCGATGGCCGTGGTGATGCCGGTGGCGACGACGCGCCGGACGATGTCGTTGCCGGCGGCGAGTATGGTTGCTGCGCCGCAGACGGCGGCGACGGCGAGCGACCAAAGCATGACATGCAGGAGGATTTTGCGGATCTGCACCGAGGGCTCCTTAGGACACGGCGTGGATCACGGGCGTGTCGCAGGTTGACGCGTCGGCTGCTCCAAGACCGCCACGCCATAGGGGGGCAGGGAGATCTCGTGGCTGGTGGCGGAACCAGACAGGAGGTCCTTGCCCGGGTCGAGGCCAGTGACAGGGAGGGCCGCGGCACTGTGGTTGAGGAGGACAAGCCAGCGGCGAGAGGGGGTGTCGCGGGCGAGGGTCTCGATGTTCTGGTGTGCGATGGCGAGGGGGCGGATGTTCAGGGCGGGCAGGAGGAGATCGAGAAGGGGCGTGATGGCTCCGGCGGGCCAGTAGCCGCCGACGTAGTAGACGGCTCCTTTTCCGAGAGGGTTGCAGGTGAGGGCGGGCGCTGCGGCCAGGAGCGGGTCGTCGGAGGTCCAGCGTGCGAGGACCTTGGCGGAGATCGGTTTGAGGCGTTCGACGAAGACATTGAGAGGCAGGGAGGCGTGGTGGAAGGCGGTGCGATCGGCCGGATTTTTCGGCTGGACGCCGGGCACAGGCCCGAAGGAGGCAAGGGCGGCCGAGCGGGTTTCGCCGGGGGACAGGGTGGTCCAGTCCTCGATCTCGACGCCGGCAAGTGTACGCAGGAGGCCTGGGAGGGGCGATTCGACGGTGTGGCAGTTGATGTTCTTGAGTCCGGACTGGGCGCCGAGGACGAGCACGCCGCCGGCTTTCACGTAGGCGGCCAGTTTGGTTGCGATCTCTCTGGTTACGATTTTGAGGTGTGGGGCGAAGAGCAAGCGGTAGCCGGCGAGATCGGAGGACGGCCAGACGATGTCGGCGGGGACGTGGCGGCGGGCGAGCTGGGCGAGGAGTCGGGCGGCGTCATGGCGGCCGTCGCCGATGTAGGTATTGATGCGCCGGTCGTTGGCTTCGTTGTCGAAGTCGCGGAGGACGGCAATGCACCTGGTGAGAGGCGCGTCGAAGAACGCGGGGGGGAGCTTGCGGATTTCGGCGCCGAGGAGTTTCGCCTCGGCCAGGCGGCGGTTGTCGCGGTTGTCGGGGTCGAGCAGGCCATGCCAGTGCTGCTCGGAGCCGTAGGGGCAGGTGCGCCAGCGGAAGAAGGAGAGGAATCGCGCGCCGTGTGCGATGGACTGCCAGGCCCAAAGGCGCATCTCGCCGGGGCGGGGCGTGCGGTGGAGGTACTGCATCTGGCCGCCGGGTCCGGATTGCTGTTCGAGGATGGCGAAGGAGTGAGCCGGGGGGGCGTCTGGCTTTGCGCCCGGCGCGGGACGGCAGAGGGGAGCCAGGGATCGGGCCTGTTGGAGCGAGACGGCCGGGCCGGTCCATTCGCTGGCAAAGAGCGGATACTGGTCGTGGGAGAAGAAGTCGAGGACGTTCACGAGATGCGGGCCGTTGACGTTCGAGAAGAGTCCATTGTGGGTGATGAGCCACTTGGGGTTGTGGGCGCGGAGGGTGTCGGCCTGGCGTTTGGCGAAACGCACGACACCGTCGGAGATGAAGCGAGTCTCGTCGAGGAGCTGCGTGGGGTTCATGCATGCGGCGGTGGGGTGCGGAAGGTCAAGCTGGTCCCAGTCGGTGTAGGTCTGCGACCAGAAGGCGGCGCCCCAGGCCTTGTTCAAGCGATCAAGTGTCCTGTATTTCCGCCTGAGCCATTCGCGGAAGGCGATGGTGTCGGAGGGGGCGTAGGAGACGTCCATGTGGCAGTTGAACTCGTTGTCGAGCTGCCAGCCGATGATCTGTTTCTCGCCTTTGTAGTGTTGTGCGAGGGCGGTGCAGAGCTTGTCAGAGAGGTCGATGAACGTGGGCGAGGTGTAATTGAGGTTGCGCCGCGAGCCGTGCTTCATGGGGATGCGCTCGAAGTTCCAGCGGAGGACTTCGGGGTACTTGGCGGAAACCCAGGCGGGGGCGCAATAGGTCGGGGTGCCCATGATGACCTTGATGTCGTGTTTGCGGCAGAGGTCGATCACGCGGTCGAAGAGGTCGAACTGGTAGCGGCCTTCTTCGGGTTCCCACGAGGCCCAGGCGCCTTCGCCCATGCGGACGACGTTGAAGCCGGCCAGGGCCATGCGCTGGATGTCGGAGCGATGGCATTTCGGGTCCCAGTGTTCGGGGTAGTAGCAGACGCCGTAATAGAAGGTTCTCCACATGATGCGAGGCTCCTTGAGCGTGTCAGGACAGGTCGATGATACGCGGCTGCGGGACGGCGGCCAGCACGATAAAGCGAGCGAGGTTGAACCATCGGGCACAGCGGTCGAGGACGGCGCTGTCGGCGGTGGCGATGACCTCGTCCGAGGCGGCCAGGAGGGGGTCGGGGTTGTTGACGATCTCGACAGGCCAGTCCCAGCGATGCTGGGCGGCGATATCGAGGATGGCGGTTTTGAGGCGGCCGCTGTTGGAGACGGGGCTGTCGAGATACCAGACGCAGCGGGGGATGCCGAGGCGGGAAAGGACATGGCCGGCGAGTTGCAGGGCGGGGAGGGTTTCTTCGACCTTGCGATAGGTGCCGTGGATGGAGGCCATGTCGCGGAGGCAGCCGTCGTGGGCGATGAACAGCGCGCCGCCGGCCAGCGCGGCTTCGATGGTGGTGAGGACGTTGTAGCCGTCGATGAGGAGAAGGGGGGTGGGCATCTGCGAGGAGGGGATCTGGCGCGTGAGGCGGTATTCGAGCGATGCATCGGAGCAGGCGCATCGCATGACGGCGGTGCGTTGTCGCTGGGTGAGGTTGTAGCGGTCGCCGACGAGCTTGGTTGCGCCCGGGGAGGCGTAATTCCTGGTGAGCAGCCAGGACAGGTCGGCGACGGCGCTGCGCAGCGCGGGGACGGCTTCGGGTGCAAAGAGGATGTGGTCTTCGGGATGGGGGCCGCGGTGGTGGCGCTGGTCGGGCACGGGTGAATTGTCCGCGCGCGCAAGGCGGGGTGCAATGGCGCAACGACGCGCAAAAGAGGCCCCAGGGAGCACATTCCCCGGGGTCTGGCGGCCTGGCCGAATAGGCTGACTACAGGACGGGGGTGGTGGAGAACAGTTCCGCCGTGGCGCCGCTGTAGGGGGCCTGCTTTGTGGATCTGGCGATTGCGATGACGTCATCGGCGACAGCGGGCGAGGGACGGCCGGCGGCGAGGGAAGACGACTGGGCCAGGAATGCACTGTCGATGAGGAAATAGTCGTCGGCATTAACCGCGCCATCGTAGTTGAAGTCGCCGTCGTGGTAGGCGGCCTTCTGGCTGATGAAGCCGGCATCGATCAGGAAGTAGTCATCGGCGTTGACCATGCCGTCGAGGTTGGCATCTCCGTTCCAGGTATGTCGGACGAGGATGGCGGCGGCGTTCGCATCGAGGAGCATGACGCCGAGGCCCATGGAGGGGTCAGCCGCGGCGGCGCTGCTGGTGACGCCGCTGCCGGTCCAGAGGGCGGATTCGCTGTTACGGGCGTTGGCGATGAGGTTACGGATCTCAGCCAGCGCTGCGGCCGGCGCATCAGACGGCGCGCCGACGATGAGATCGTTGCCGCCGAGGTCGAGGGTGCCGTGGCCGCTGATGGAGAGGCCCTTGAGGCGGAGTATGCCGGGGACGTTGGTGCGGACGTTCACGCGAGCGGAGTCGTTGATGTCAAGGACGGCAACGCCGCTGGCGGTATGGATAGTGACGAGGGCATCGTTATTCACGGCGAGGGCGAAGGAGCCGGTGTGGATGGCAGGAAGAGAGACGGCGCCGCCATCGACGATGACGCGGTTGTCGCCGGTTCCGGGCAGCACGGTGAGGTTCACGTCGCTGGGCATGCCATCCGGGATATGGATGGTGTCATTGCCGGCGCCGGCGTCGTTCCTGGCGGCGTCAAGAATCAGCAGGGGCAACTCTTCGTCGATGTTGAGCGAGGCAATCGGCACCCCACCACTGCTGCCCCGCACGAGAGTCTCCCCTTCCCCTCCCTTGATGACGGTCAGATCATCATCCGGGTTGGGCGTGACAAGCGTAACGGTCGTGTCATGCTCCGGAGACACGTTCACATGTTCCATGCCATCGAAGAGAAGGTTGAACCTCCCGATGAACGGGGCCTCGGACTCGTAAACCCTCAGCATCCCACTCCCGGCGGCGCTGCCCCCGGGCTCATAGATGACGCTGGCTCCACTCAATCCCGTGAGCACGACCCGATCCCCGCCTTCGTCGCCGGCACCCTGCCCGCCGCCATCGAAACGCACCTGGCATTGACCCAGAGCTGTGCCCCCGATCCAGAAGGTGTCATTCCCATCACCGCCATGGAGGTTGAGCTTCGACACCTGGTCGTGAGGAATGGACCATGCGGGCTCCGTAGCGGAATTGAGGAACACCAGAATGCTCCGCGATTGGTGGCGGACGATGAAGGTATCGTCATCCGGGGTGCCCCGGAGGGTGGTTTGGCTGACCGTGAAGCTCTCGGTGGCATCGAGAGCGAGCGGCCGTTCGGTCAGGTCGGTGATACCGGAGTCGCCGGCGGTGAGGGTCAACGTGTACGAGCCTTCCAGGAAGGTCAGGCCGGACAGATTGTCGAGCGTCCAGGTGATTCCGTCGGTGGAGGTGAGCGTCTGATCGCTTGTGAGGAGATTATCCCCGCCGTTGCGGTTGAGTTTCAGGTCCGGCAAATCGAAGCCGCGGACCGGCTCCGGGAAGACGATTGTCATCTGCGACACACCGGTGGGTCGCGGGTCGGGCGCCACGTCGACGATGTCGGCGAGGAGGTCGGTTGAGGCTTGTCGGCTGCCGAAGGGAAGCTCGAAAACAGTGCCGGCCGCGGCGTCGATGGTGTAGTAACCGGCAGCGGGGACGGTTTGCGTCCAGCCAGTCTTGACGATATGCGCGATGCGATAGGTTCCTGGCCAGAGGTCGAACACATGGAACCTGCCCCACTCATCGCCCGTGTACGATCGTTCGCCGTCGTCGAGCTGCCCGTTGGCATTGTCGTCGACGAAGAAGGTGGAGCCTGACAGGCCGTCCTCGGCGGGGTAATCCCAGCGGCCGTTGGCATTCCGATCGTCGAAAGCGTAGAGCCAGATATCGGCCTGGTCGAAGAAGCCGGCATTCTGGGTGAGGTCGATCTGCCCGGCGGTCAATGTGAAGACGGGGGTGCGGAACGTGACCGGGTCCACATCGCTGTCCAGCGAATCATCAGTCCCCTGGTGCGGGTGGGTGAAGATCAAGCCGGTGGGCAGAACGAACTGGAGGTAGTACGGCTTGCCGGGCTGGAGGTCGTCGATGCGGTATCGCCTGCCATATTCGGAGGTGGGGCCGCTGACGAACTCGCCGGATTCGGTGTAGAGGCCGACATGCACGCCATCGATGCCCTTCTCATTCGTGTCGCGCACGCCGTTGCCATTGTCGTCGAGCCAATTGATGCCGCCGACCGATGCCATGCGGTCCGATCGCGTGTAGCGCTGGGCGTAGAGGCGCATGCGGCCGTTGTCGCGGTTCTCGGCCTGCCAGACAACGACGAAGTCGCCATCGGCGTCCATCGCTACGGCGGGGTTGCGTTGGCCGGCAGGTCTGGGCGCGCTGACGGGGAACTGGTTTCCTTCGGGGGCGCCCGCGGCGGTGTAGGACCGGGCGTAGATGCCATAGGGCGTGCTGCCGTCGGGGCAGACGCCGTCCCAGGTGACGATGAAATCTCCGTCGGCGTCCATGGCGAGGGCGGGGTAGCGTTGAGGGCCGGCGGTGAGGGTGTTGACGGTGAACTCGCGGCCCTGCGGCGTGCCGGAGGCGTCGTAACGGAGGGCACGGATGTCGGGTCCGGAGTCTGCGCCTTCGGTCCGGAAGTCCCAGGCGACGACGAAGTCGCCGTCGCGGTCCATGGCGATGGCGGGATTGCCCTGCCCGTGCGTGTCGGCGTTGACGTGGGCTTCGTCGCCCTGGGGCAGGCCGGCGGCGCTGTAGCGTCGAATGTGCACTTGGTACGGGTCGTCGGCGACTTCGTTGTACCAGGCGATAACGAAGCTGCTGTCGACGGCCATCGCGGCGACGGGGCAGAGTTGGAGGCCGTCGTTGCCGCTGTTGACGCGGAACTCGGGTCCGAGGGCCGATCCTTCGGCGTTGAACCGCTGCGCATAGATAGAGGACGCGTAGATGGAGGGGTCTTCGCCGGCCCGACGGGTGTCCTCCCATGCGAGGACGAAGGAGCCGTCGGCGGGGCTCATGGCGATGGAAGGCCGGTATTGGCTGCCTACGTGGCCGCCGGCAAGGAACTGGGGCCCTTGCGGGACGCCGGCGGAGTCAAAGCGCTGGGCGCAGATGTCAAAGCCGACGTCGCTGGGCGCGGTCCATGCGATGACGAAATGACCGTTGGCGTCCATGGCCACCGAAGGGCATTCCTGGTGGCCGGCGGTCACGGCGTTGACGCGGAACGGGGTGCTGCCGGCGGTTCCGTCCGCGTCAAAGAGCTGCGCGTAGATGTCTGTGCCGTTTTCCTCGGAGACGTAACCCGTCCAGACGACGACGAAGTTGCCCTCGGCGTCCATGGCGGTGGCGGGCGCGAACTGGGTCGTGCCGATGTCGCCGCCAACGCAGAACTCCGGCCCGACGGGCAGGACGACATTGGAGCTGGGAATCCAACTCCCAAAGGCGATGTCCACGGTCTGTTCGGAAGCGAGGGTGACGGCATGCCAGAAGCCAGGAGGCGATGTCTGCTCCCAGCCGTCTTTGCCGACGAGGCCGACGCGGTATGTTCCGGGCATGAGGCCATATATGTCGAAATGCCCCTGTGAGCTGGTGACCGAATTGAGTTCGGTGCCATTGAAGCGGCCGTCTCCGTCGAGATCGACGTAGACGATGCGATTGCTCAGGCCCTCTTCGCCGGCATCTTGCAGGCCGTTGCCGTTGAGGTCGTTGAAGACGATGCCGTTGATGGCGGCATGGCGAAGGACACCGGCATCCCAAGTGAGAAGGGTCTGGCCGCTGGCGAGTGTGAAGCTCGCGGTACGGCCAGAGATCGGGTCGGCATCGCTGTCATTGGCATCGTCGGCGCCCTGGTCCTGCTTGGTAAAGGGAAGGCCGGTCGCGGGATGGAAGACGAGGTACAGTTCGACTCCCGTGGGAGCGCCCTCGAAGCGGTATCGGCCGTCCTGGTCGGTGACGGTGGATTCGACGCAGACGTTGCCGGTGGCCATGAGGCTGACGGTGAAGCCGGCTACGCCGCGGTCCTGGGTCTGGCGGACGCCGTCATAGTCGTTGTCCATCCAGACCACGCCGCCGACGGTGGCGGGCTCGATGGGGACGGCGCGGTTGCCGAAGTGCGCCTCCGCCCAGCCGCCCGCTTCGAGTTGCAGAGTGCAGGAGCCGCCAGGGGGCGAAACCGGCGCCCAGCCATCGTAGACCCGCTCGGCAATGCGGCGAGTTCCCGGGCGCAACGGACCGAAGGAGTAGAATCCGTCGCTGTTGGTCTCGTAGCTCGGCTCATCCCCATCCATCTGGCCGTTGGCATTGGCATCGACGTAGACGGTCCAGTTCCCCAGCCTCTGCTCTCCTGCGTCGAGGTGGCCGTCGCTGTTGTAGTCCTCGTAGACCGTTCCCGACACGAAGGCCCCCAGCACCATCCCCGCGTCCTTGGTCAGATCGACCTGGCCGCTGGCCAGGGTGAACATGGGAGTCAGGCCGGTGAGCATATCCGGATCGCTGTCGAGGGTGTCGTCGGCGCCCTGGTCCTGTCTGGCAAATAGCCACCCTGTTCCTCCGTAGAATTGCAGGTAATACGGCTCGCCAGGAGTGAGACTGCCGAAGACGTACCGGCCGCTGTGGTCGCTGGTCGCCCAGGCCACCTGAACGCCATCCTGCGTGCAGAGGGAAGCGCCAAACCCCGAGAGGGGCGGCTCATCCGGGTCGCGCACGCCATTGTCATTCAGGTCATTCCAGATGATGCCACCCACGAGTCCAATGTTGCCGCCCACATTGCCAAAGTCGTTGTCCGGGCTGCTCTGATTGGAGGCAAGCTGCACGGCATGGTGGCCATCGGCGGGATGTGTCAGCTCGACGCCGGTCGGGACGATCTCTGTCACCCGGTAGGCGCCGGGTCGCAGGTGCGCAAACTCGTATCTGCCTACGGCATCGGTCCAGGCGTACGTCTCACCCCACTCAAGCTTGCCGTTGGCGTTGGCGTCGATGTAGACGGTCCTGGCAGGCAGGCCGGTTTCCCCGTCATCGCGCAGGCCGTCTTGGTCGAGGTCGTCGAAGACCACCCCGCCGATCGTGCCAGCCATGAGGAGCCCGGCGTCCTGGGTGAGGTCGGTCTGGGCGGACCAGAGGACGAACGCCGCCGTCTCGCCGGTCGCCGCGTCCACATCGCTGTCCAGCGCGTCGTCAGTCCCCTGATTCTGCAATGTGAAAAACGCGTCGGGCATGCCAGTGAGGTAGATCTGAATGTAGAGCCACTGGCCGGGTTGCAGGCCGTCGAAGCGATAGCGGCCGTCGGCGCCGGTGTGAGCCGTGGCGACCGGCGAGCCGCCGCCGGTATAGAGCCTGACCTCGACGGCGGGCCAAGGGGTCTCGCCAGTGTCGCGGATGCCGTCGGCGTCGGCGTCATGCCAGACGATGCCCCCGAGCGAGGCCGGCTGCGGCGATCGCGCAAATCGCTGGGCAAAGATGCCGTGTCCGCTTCCATCGCGTGACTCGTCCTGCCAGGCGACGATCAGATCGGCTGTGCCGGTCATCGTGGCCACGGGTTGCCCCTGGTTTCCGGTGCCAACGGCGCCGATGACGAATTCATCGCCCTGAGGCAGGCCGGCGGAATCGTAGAGTCGGCCTCTCGCGCCATAGAGGCGTCCGGTCCTGCTGCCGTAGCACCAGGTGACGAGGAATTCGCCGTCGGGGTCCATCGCGACGGCCGGCGCCCCATAGAACCAGGCTTCCTCCCCACCGACGCGGAACTCGGCGTCTTGCGGCGTGCCGGCCGCACTGAAACGCCGGGCATAGACCCCCTTCTGCGACCAGCTTTGCCAGGCGATGACGAAATTGCCGGCATCGTCCATGGCGGCTGCCGGCTCGCGATGCGCCACGTCGCTCGTTGTGCTGACGGCAAACTCGTCGCCCTGCGGCGTGCCATCGGCGCTGTATCGACGGGCACGGACGTCATAATGGGGCTGGCCGTCCCAGGTGTAGTTGTTCCAGGCAACCACGAAGTCCCCGTCGCCGTCCATGGCGACCACCGGGTAGTCCTGGTTGTTGGTGGTGGTGGTGTTGACGAGGAACTCGCCGGTGAGAGCCTCCCCGGAGGCATTGAATCGCCGGGCGAGGACCGACCATCCGTCGGCGTCGCCGGGACCCATCCACGCGATCACGATATTGCCGGCGTCGTCCATGGCAACGGAGGGGGCGGCTTGGGTGAAGCTTGTGGCGACATTGACGAGGAATTCGCCGCCTTGCGGCACCCCGCTGGCGTCGTATCGTTGAGCATAAACGCCCCAACCGTCCCGCCCATCCTGGTAACAACTCGCCCAGGTGACGACGAAATCGCCGTCGGCATCCATCGCCACAGCGGCTTGCGACTGCAGGCTCGCCGTGCAGGTGTTGACGCGGAACTCGGGGCCCTGCTTCTCGTCGGCAGCGTTGTAGCGTTGGGCATAGACACCGGAGTTATCGCCATCCTGCCCGATACTCTCCCAGACGACGACATAGTCGCCTTCGTGGTCCATGGCCAGGTTCGGCAACCACTGATCGCCGGGCGTGAACGTATTGACCTGGAAACTGGGATGCAGGGGCGCCGGCGCGAAAGGCAGCCATCGGTTGCCGAAGTCGTTGCCGACGGAAGAGTCGTCGGACTGCAATGTGACAAGGTGATAGCCGGTCGCGGGGGAAGTGCGTTGCCAGCCGCTTTTCAGCACTTCCGCCACGCGATAGACGCCGGGGCGCAAGTCGGCCAGGACGTATTGCCCGGTCTGGTCTGTGGTCGCAGACTGCTCGCCGGCGTCGAGAATGCCGTTGGCGTTGGTGTCGATGAAGGCTGTCCAGCCGGGCAGGGCGGACTCTGATGGGTCCTTGGCGCCATCTGCATCGACGTCGTTGAAGATCGAGCCGTAGATGAACGAGGGCGATAGCAGGCCGGCGTCTTGGGTGAGATCGACCTGGCCAGGCTGGAGGGCAAACACGGCTGTGCGGCCGGTGACGATGTCGGCGTCGCTGTCGCGCGTATCGTCGGTCCCCTGATCCTGCGCGGTGAAGAAGTAGCCGGCCACTTCCGGAAACTGCACGTAGTACCGTTGATCATCGTGCAGGCCCGTAAACTGATATCGCCCATTGGCATCGGTGGTGGTCACGGCGAACAGGGCGCCGGCTTCGGTGAAGAGCTTGACGGTCTGTCCTTCCACCGCTAGATCGTCTGCGTCCCTTACGCCATTCCCGTCGGAGTCAATCCAGAACATGCCGCCCACGCTCGTGGGTCGGGCCGTCAACTTGTACCTCTGGGCATACACGCCCGTTCCGCTGACGTCCTGTTGCTCGCTGGTCCAGGCGATCACGACATCGCCATCATCATCGGCCGCAACAGAAGGGTTGTATTGCCAACCGGCGGTGCGGCTGTTGACGAGGAACTCGCTGCCGGACGGAACTCCGGCGGCATTGTACCGGCGGGCATAGTTGCCATACCCGCCGCCATCCGGGTCACGGTTTTCCCAGGAGATCACGAAATCGCCCTCGCCGTCGAATGCGACCGAAGGGCCGTGTGATCCAGCCGGGAAGGTATCGACACGGAAGCCCGGTCCGAGCGCCTCGCCGGCGGCATTGTAGCGCCGAGCATAAATGCCCGCCCCCACCACCCAGGAGATGATGAAGTCGCCGTTGGGGTCCATGGCGGCCTCGGCCTCCTGCGCGTGGCCGGCGCTCTCAGAATTGACGAGGAAGGTCGGCCCGAGTGCCTCACCGCTGGGGCTGTACCTTTGGGCATAGAGCAGCCAGGCGGATTCCCCGCCATTGGTCCAGGTGACCACGAACGCGCCATCGTCGGCCATCGCCACCGCCGGATAGGCCAGATGCTCTTCACCGGTGGGGACAACGCGTATCGCCGCGCCTTGAGGCACGCCGGCAGCGTTGAAGCGCTGCGTGACGACCTCGAAATAGCTGTAACGGGGCATGTGCATCCACGTGACGACGAAATCGCCGTCCCGATCCATCGCCGCATCGACCCAGAAGATCGACCCGCCCA
>Ga0315288_10002317_pt1 | contig 24644 bp, 14 predicted proteins | sample YL17G11_20_MG_FD_203454 | JGI IMG/M metagenome (GOLD analysis project Ga0315288, IMG submission 203454) | Sediment microbial communities from Yellowstone Lake, YNP, Wyoming, USA - YL17G11_20 | ecosystem: Environmental > Aquatic > Freshwater > Lake > Sediment | place: USA: Wyoming | collected... | reverse complement strand
GCAAAAGCCGGCCTGTCACGGCGATGTCCTTGAACACCACGCTGCGGACGGTGCCGCGCTGGTCATCCTTCGAATAATTCGTACCGGTGATGTGGATGACCAGAAGGTCCGGGCAGAAACTACTTTTCGGGTCCGGCGCATACTTTTGGTCCTTGACGCGTTGCATGCGTGGGGGCGGCGTAAAATCGTCGATCTCCACCCGGATGTTCTCGAAGCGGATGTCGCGCACCGCCGCGCGGTCGCCATGCTGGATGTCCATGGCAATGTGGACCGTGCGGATGATGTCGCAATCGCGGAAAGCCACCTGGGCGATTTCCGGCGCGCAGGTCTCGGCGCCAATCTCCAGGGCACGACCCCAGTCGTTCCATATGACGCAGCCGCTGACGTCCACGTTCTGCACGGGCCGATCGTCATACCCGTTCTTCCACTTCAGGCCCTTGAGCACGATGCAGTCATCGAACGCCCGGACAAAGCAGTCGCGGACGGTGATGTCGCGGCTGTTGCAGAGGTCGATGCCGTCGGCGTTGTAGCGCCACAGCCCGACCAGCTTGACGTTGGCGATGAGCGCGCTTCGGCAACCGAAGAGCGAGCAGCACCAGACGTCCGGATCGCGCATCACCACGCCGTCGATGACGATATCGGAGCAGTCCGAGAAGCGGATGACTCCGCCGCCCTGGCCGCGCTCGAAGCCGCTGGCGTCGATGATCCCTCGCCCCAGAACACGGACATGGGAGGCGCCGACCGCGTGGACCGCCCCATAGACCACCGCGCCGCCGGCAACGTACACGGTCTGGTTGCTTTCCAGCACGATCTTGCCCGGCCGATGGACGCCGGGCCCGAAGTATCGCACCCCCGGATCCGTCGGCTTGGGAGCGTTCTTCTCTGGCGGGCTGGCGAACAAGTGCAGGGCGTGATGCGGGCCGTTGATCTCCACCGTGGTAAAACAGGGACGGGGCAGGCGGAACGTGATCGTGTTGCCGCTCACCACTGGCTTGATCCCCAGCGACGTAGGCCGGACCGCGACCGTCTGCACGGGCCGTCGCGAAAAGACCTTGACTTCGGCTTCGCCGGCCATGTCCCAGTAGGCGAACGAGGCCAACTCTGTCTGGTCCAGGGGCCGCTGATAGCCCGGCCACACCTGGTTCAGCGGCACGGCGGAGACGCGGCACCGGTAGACGGGTGCCGCCTGGCCCTCGACGTTTACTTCAAAGTCGTCAGAGATTTGCTCGCCGGTCGGCGCCGGGGCGATCGTCACCGGTCCCTTCGCCGATCCTGCACTGGAACCTGCCGACACAGCGAGCAACGCCGCTGTGACCAGAAATCCGAATCTTGTGCTCATTCGCGTCTCCTTGTGATACTTCCGCGGCAATCGAACAGATCGTGCCCTCGATCGATCAATGCCCTTTGTGCCGGGCGTCCAGTCCGCCGGGTTTGCAGAAGCCCATCGACCAGGCATCCCCGTTGAGGGAACCGATGGGGAACTGCATCTCGGTGCGGTTTCCAGCAGGTTTGAAGTTGTGGTTCAGTATCTGACCCTCACGACGACTGTGCCGGTCAGGCCTTTCAGTTCGATCGTTTCCTTATCCTTGTTGAAGTCCCGCCAGACCTTTCCGTTCACCGTTACGCTCCGGATCGGCGCCGATTGGGGATGACGGAGTCGCAGAAGCACGGTCTTGGGCGGATTGCGAGACGGCATCTCGGCCGTCGCCTGGATCTCGTCGTTGTCCACGTCGGAGACAATCTCGTAAGCCAGTGTGCCGAAGTGGGTCGGGGCGTTTCTGACGCTGATCTTCTTGCCTTGCTGCAACCATGCGCGCGGCGTACCCCTGGCAATCCACAGGCAGTCGCCTTGTTCCATGACCAGCATGTTGCGGAACCGCTCCAGGAATGCCGCTTCCTCGAAGATCTTGTCCGGCGGCCCGCGGGTGGCGTGTTCATTGAAGATGTAGCCGCTGTTCGGGAGGATGTCGATGGCATAGCCGTTCAGCAGCGATCGCAGAAAAGCGGGGATGTCGTCGCCCGCCAGGTGGACATTGGCCGTGCGCTCCAGTCCGCCCTGGTACTGCCAGCCGGCGGCAAACCAGTCGCGATTGCCGATGTTGGGATTCTCCAGGAGCAAACGGTCCTCCAGTACTTCGAGGTACCCTTGCACGCGCACGTCGTCCGTGGAGAGCAACCCTGCCGGACTGATCAGCGGCGCTGCCGACTGGACGGTCTCCCAGTACATGGGGCCCACGTGGCCGCCGGAGCCATCTCGCTTCCAGCCCCACGCGCCCGTGGACAGGCCGCGCACGTAACAGCCGAAGGGAATCACGGAGTGGAACGTGCCGTCGCGCACGGGCACCACCGGCGACAGCGCGATGGACCGCTCCACTGCGGCCAGCAGGTCCTTGCGGTACGCTTCGGCCTCGACCTTCAGTCGGGTCCCCTCGGCCGGATCAATAGTCGCCATCGCCTTGGCGAAGTGCGATAGAAACACCCAGTAATACGCCTCGCACTCGTAGAACTGCATCCACAGGCCGCCGCTGTCCGGCGTGACCTGGAGCGCCGGCTGAAGGCCCTTGCACCATAGGCGATCGCCGCCCGGGACCATGTTCTTGACGACCTGCCGCTGACGCAGCATCCAGTCGGCATTAGCCTTGATTCGCGGCGCCGACGCCCTGAACCACTGCTCGTCGTCGGTGAGCCAATAATGCTCGACCAAGGCCCAGCCGATGGAGCCCGGCCCGAACGCGTGGACTCCGTCCATGTGGCCGCCGGCGCCCGGCGGACCGACGGCGTGCGTCATGCACCCGTGGCCTTCGGAAAAGAGGCCGTTGGGGCGGTCGGGCAGCGCCCAATCATGATGCCCTTTTGAACTGGGGTCCGTCGGCAGCGAAACCCATTGATCGAGTCCGTCCTCAGCCGCCTGATGCGACCCCATCAGGTCCAACGCCGCCAGGATCATGTAGGTTTCGGCGGCGAGGATGCCATAGGGATGATCGTTGAACCACAGCCGCCCGGTATTCGGGTTCTTCTGGCAATGCCGGACCAGGTGCCAGGCGCCCAGCTTCCACTGGGCGGTCAGACGCGGACAAGGGACCTGCACCTGCATCTTCGGCTCAGAGCCTGCCGGGGGCGTCGGATGCGGCGGCAGATCGGCGCCGCGCATCGCGGTGACAGCGCCTTCCCATGTCTGCTCCTCGTGCGCACGGATCTGCTGACGGATCGTGCTCAATTTCCTGTCCCGGAGTTCCCTCAAGAACACTTGAGCACTCGGCGCCTGCGAGGCCAATTCGATCGGCGGCTGCGCGGGCAAGACCGGCTGGGTCGCCGTGGACGGCTGCGAATAGAAATGCCAGACCCCCGCATTGCCCTGGCCATTGGCATGCGGGTTGGCCGCGTGCAGCGTGCCGATGACGTCCTGCGTCAGGTTCCAGGCTCGCTGGTGTGCGCCCACCTCGGCGATGACCAGGTCAACAACGGTCGTATCGCACTGGTGGGCGCCGTTGGGGCCGACGACCAGCGAGATCATGTCGCCGATCTCGACGGCCAGTTTGCCCAACGTCTGCGATTCGGCCTCCGCCGGAATGGTCGGCGAACCGCGCCCGTCCGTGGTGCCATGCGCCAGGTTCTTCCGACCCGCCTTGGTTTCATGGGTGATCCACCACTCGATGCCGTTGCTCCCGACTTGAGCATGCGCTGCGCTGGCCTTGACTTTCACAATCCCGCCCACGGGGCTGCACCACCCCACGGCCACATCCCGGGCGGCGCCGGGATGCATGGCCAAACTCCGGGGCGGTACCGTGATGCCTGACACGGAAACCGCTCTGTCGGCAGGGTTGCCGCCAAACCAGGGGCAATCGTCGCTGCCCCAGCCGAGCAACTCCTTGCCGCCAGCGATCGAGTTCATCTTCGGGCCCAGCGGAGTGTGTGCCGGCCGCGTTTCGGCGGTCGGCTTTGGCGGCGCGGGGGCCAGCGCCGAGGTCCGTCGCACAAAGAACCCGTATTCGGGCGCGAGGATTGGCCCGTTCTCCAGGTCCGCCGCCAGGAAGGAGAAGTTGCCCGACTTGGTCCACACCGTGACGATGGTTCTCGCCACGTCATCTGCCTGAGCGGTAAACGGATACACTTTGCGCCATTTCGACGTACCCAGATAGAGCAGAGTGGCCTTCACTCCACGACGGGGCCCAGCCTTGCCCGCCGAACGCCAGGAAGCTGGTAATGTCGTCGTCGTTGCCGTGTCGCCATCCAGTGGGGCCAAACCCGCCAAAACGCCGTCATAGGCTTCGATCCGGCCGCTGTAGTCCTTCTCCACGGTGTCCCGCTGGTAGCCCCACTCGATTTCAACATCCATCTTCTTCCAGGTGTCTGCCACGAGAACGCGCACCGTTGGCACGGCATATTCGGCAGCAGTCTTGGCGCCGACGACGCTGATCACCATGCCGCACGTATCTGCTCCAAGATCGTACAGATAGGTGCGTCCGTCTGCGGAGAGAGTAGCATGAACATCCTTTTTGCCCGCCTTCAGGTTGTTCCACCATGAGCTGGCGGTGCCTTGGTTGTCCAGCGTCGTAATGGTCAGCTCTTCCGGCGCCGGGCGGTCCTTTGCGTCCGCGGGCCAGGTCAGTTCCACTTGCCGTACGGGACGAATCTCCTCCCAGACGAGCGCGCACAGCACCTGGATGATCGCCGGGTCGCTCACACCCGCCGGCTTATTCAGCGGCATGTTTGCGTACCGCATCAGCGCCAGCCAGCTTTCCGGCGAATTGTCCTCGGATCTGCGGTCTGCTCGGTAGTGATAAGCGCTGGATGCGATGTCGGCCGGTCGTCCAACCAGGTTCTCCAGTTCCGCCCTGGACAGCGTCCGCGCGGCTTTGGCGTCTTGCGGTTGGGCGGCAGGGGCAACCGAAAGCAGGCCCAAACCCAAGGCAACAGCAACGGCCAGTGTACTCTGTACCGACGTTGCGCTCATAGTGGCTGTTCTCCTTTCATTCTGCCCTTCTTGCGCGCACAACACGCAAAGGTGCGTGTGGTGACGTCGATGCGGCGCATGACCAACCCCCCAAGCTCCTCGCCGCCGTAGCGCCAGTCAATCTGCACGTCTTTCGCTGGCGTGATCGAGACCACTCGAGCGCGGAATGTCAGGTCGGCCGGCAGCCCGGATTGTTCCGCCTTCACGTCCCCCAGGTCGATCTGCGTCGTATCGCGCCTCGCCGGCCGTGGCGAACTGCCGGCCCATGCGGCGATGCCGCCCATGCACAAGACCACCGCGCCGACCCACCACACCAGGCCGCAGCGCCGTCGTCCGACCATCTCGCCATCTCCATTCCGCGGACGTCGTTGCCCGCATCCGTTGTACCCACGCGAGCGACTCGCGCTGAGTGGATTCGCCGATTACGTGGGCGTCGCACTCATTGTGCTGGAGATGATTGCCTTGGGCGCGGTTCACGGCGTCGCGTCCGGTTTGCCCAAATCGCCGGCATGCATGACAATCAGCAGGCATGAAGACGCTCATCGCTTTCGCCGCGGGCTGGGTTTTGGGGGCGGGGTCGCTGTTGGCACTGGGCCAGCCGACCGCACTGCCTGCGTCGTTTGCGCCACCGGCCTCTTGGCAGTACTCGGCGCCCCTGATTTCGCCGGAAAAGCGGGAGGAGGAGCCAAGCCAGGCGCAGAAGGACCCGACCGTGGTGTTCCACGACGGCACATGGCACGTCTTCATGACCGTCAAGCTGCCTGGGCGATCGGCGATCGAATACTGCTCGTTTGACAAGTGGGAAAGCGCCGATCGTTCGCGTCGAACGATCCTGCCGGTAAGTTCCAGCAAGTATTACTGTGCCCCGGAGGTGTTCTACTTCGCGCCGCAGAAGAAGTGGTATCTGATCTACCAGATGGGCGTGCCGGGCGCGACGAAGATGTGGGTGGCGTATTCGACCACGGAGAAGATCGAAGATCCGAACTCGTGGACACAGGCCCAGCCGATCCTGGACGGCGGCGACAGCGACCCGCGGACCGTGGGCGGGCTGGATTACTGGATCATCGGTGACGACCAACGCATGTACCTGTTCTTCACGAGCCTCGACGGCAGGATGTGGCGGATGTGGACGAAGCTGGAGGACTTCCCTAAGGGATTTGACCATTGCGAATTGGCGCTCCAGGCGAAGATCTTTGAGGCCAGTCACACTTACAGGCTGAAGGGGACATCGCAGTATCTGACGATTATCGAGGAGAATGGCCGCAGGTTCTACAAGGCGTATGTTGCGGACCGGCTGGACGGCCGGTGGGTCCCGCTGGCCGACACGGCGGAAAAGCCGTTCGCGGGCTGGACCAACATTCGTCCTGCGCCTGGGGTTGTGGCGTGGACGGACAATGTGAGCCACGGCGAGCTGGTGCGTGACAACAACGACCAGACGATGACGGTGGATCCAGGCAATCTGCGGTTTGTCTTCCAGGGGATGTTGGACAACGACAAGACGGGCAAGGGGTACGGGCAGTTCTCGTGGCGCATCGGGATGCTGACGCCAGCGGGCGCGCCGGAGAAGGCGGGGCGGTGAACGTCGGGCAAGGTGACCGGGCGGGGTTCACTGGCCCTGGTTGGGCGGGTCTTGCAGGACCGCCGCGCACGCGCGGCGCAGGTACTCCTCAAATTCCCAGTTGCCGCTGCTGCCGGTCTGCCGCGTCAACACCAGATCCAGGCTCGGCACGAAGGCGATGAATTGGTCGCCCGAACCTGGCTTGGCGCGGGCGTCGGCCGGAAGACCCTTGCCGCTGCGGCCGCCCGCACCGTCGAGCAGTGACGGCCGCTCCCAGCCCAGCACAAACGTCTGCGGGTTAAGCTTCCATCGCAGCTCGGGCGTCTTCACATCATGAGATGAGCCGCCGGTCTGTTCGACAAACCACTTGGGGATCACCTGCCGATCGTTCCATTGGCCGCCGCGGAGCATGCAATAACAGATCCGCGCCAGGTCGCGCGCTGGCATGCCCAGACCGTGGGAGGGGTGGCGCCCGTACCCGGGCGGGCCATCGTAATACTGAAACCACCAGTGTTCGATGCCCAGCGGCTTGAAGAGCGACTCGATGGCGAACTGATCGTACGGCTTGCCGGTGACCGTCTCGCACACCAGCGCAGCGTGGGCCAGCGCGTGTGTCGAGTAGCCGCAACCCGTTCCGGGATCGAATGCCAGCTTGGCTGTGCGCGCATCGCCGCTGTGCCCGAGGATGTAGTCCCAGGTCCCGTCGTTGGGCGCGCCGGTCGCCTCGGGGCAGATGCCGGAGCTGTGGTTGAGCAGTTGCCGGACCGTGATTCCGGCCTTGCGCGGATCGCTCAGCGGCTGCGCCCAGGGAATGAAGTCGAAGGCGGGATCGTCGAAGCTCATCTTCCTGGCCGTCAGCCCCTTCTGGCTCTGCTCCGAGGCGATCGCCAGCACCGTGGCGCACACCGCCTTGGACACCGACGCCACGCGGCGGGCGTCGGTCTTGGCGCTGTTGCCGCGCTCGACCTCGAGCACGATATGGCCATTTCTGATGACGACGGCGGCGAAGTCGCGCTTGTCGCTGGCCAGCAGCCACTGCTGAAGCTGCTCCAGCTTGGCCGGGTCCATGCCGCCGAGGCGTCGGATCTCCTCCGGCTTCTCGAGCTTTCGCCAGCCGCCTTTGGATTCCGGGGGCGGAAAGTAGGCTGAAGTGTCCTTGGCATCGGCTTGGAGGCCGAGCCCCGCCAGAACAAGAAAGGCCACCGCGCTCAAGCGGCGGCCGCGCGCAGATTCATGTCGCATAGCTCGTCCTTTCGCTTGTTCAGTCTCTCAATCGGCCGCAGGCAGAGCGAAGCCGGGTCTTTCCATTGGATCAATACCGCGTGACGCCGAAGTTGGTTGTGCTGTGCGACCGCCGGGCAGCGAGTGGGCGACATCAACCGCTTCTGACGCAACGACATGGTCGGCGCAACTGTAGTATATTTAGCCATTTCCGATACGACATCCGCGAACTGCCATCCGCACCGCGAGCGGAATCTCGCCAGGGTCATGTAGGCAGTGGGCGCTCGGTCGCTCAGCAGGTCGCCTTGCCATCGGAGCACAAAGCGCGGTGAAGCCCTTGGAGCAGAGAAGGGAGCCTGCCGATGAAACAGCTAGCGATCGTGGTATCCGTGTTGGCGGCGAGCTGGACGACGGCCGCGTCTCCGACCGTGACGATTCGCGCGGACCGCCGCCACCAGACCATTTTGGGCTGGGGCGGAATGCCCTGGTATCCGAACGTAACGGCCGACGTAAGGGACCAGGTCCTGGATGAGGCTGTAGGCGATCTGGGACTGACCCGGCTGCACTGGACGGTTCCCAGCGGGAATCGAAGCGAAGGGAGGAGCTGGGAATGGACCAACGACGATGCCGATCCGCTGCATGTCCACTGGCCGGGCTTCGCCACGGGTGTTGTCGATCGATCCGTCGGCACCTGGGTGCTTCCTTTCAAGCAGCGCGTCGAGGCACAAGGCGAGCGTCTTGGTCTGGCGATCACGCAGACATTTCACAACGGCGGCAGCACCGGCTCCGTGCCAGTCTGGCTGCTGGGGAGCCCCGCGGAATTCGCGGAGTATGCGACGTCGCTGCTGCTGTACTTGAAGAACACCCATCGCCTCCAGGCCGACTACTACGTCATCTGCAAAGACGCCGGCGACAGCGCGGACAATCCGTTTGAGGTGCCTGTCGTGGCGAAGCTTACCAAGGCGTTTGGCACCAGACTCCGGGCACTGGGCCTGTCCACGAAGGTGCTCTTTCCCGAATGCCACGATGCAAACCCCTGCTGGAAGTTCATCCATGCCGTGCGCGATGACAAGGAGCTCTGGTCCTCCGTGGGAATGGTCGGATATCACTTGTACGGCGGTGAAGCGCGGAACACCGATCGGCCAAACATCCGCGACTTCGCTCTCGCCAAGGGCCTGCCCATCGGGCATGCCGGATCGGACGGGATCAACCTCGATACCTTGTACGATGATCTGGCGTTGGGCGACGTTTCGTACTGGTCGATAGTTGGATTGGGCGGGCCGCAGACCGGCGGGGCCTTCTACATCCATCTTGATAACGCATCCTTCAGCCGAGGCGGCCAATACTGGCAGTATCGCCAGGTGATGCACTACGTGCGTCCGGGGGCCGTGCGCATTGAGGCCGTCTCCGACACACCTGCCATCCGCGCGCTCGCCTTTGTCCACAAGGATCGGACGACGGTGGTGCTGATCAACAACACGCCCCCGCTCCAGCCCCGCACCGTGAAGCTCCAGAACCTGCCACCTGGCGATTATGGCGTGTGCCGCTGCGTCGGCTCAAGACCGTATGAGGAACTGGGGATCAAACACGTCGGCGATGACGGGGCCCTAACCGTGGACCTGCCTGCCGACTGCGTGCTGACGGTCTATCCGCATCCGACCAAGAACCTGCCACCGACTGTTGTGGAGTGGAAGGCCGAACCGAATTTCCTCAAGACTCCCGCCAGCCGGGTGAGGCTCTGGGCGGCGGCCCAGGACCCGGAGCTGGATCGGCTCTCGTACTCCTGGTCGGTGACGAAGCAGCCGCTGGGGGCCAATGCTGTGTTGGTCGACCCGCGATCGGCCACAACCGAGGCTAGCAGATTGACCGTGCCGGGCCGGTATACCTTCACCGTGACCGTCAGCGATGGCGTGAACGAAGTCAGGCGGGAGGTGTTGCTGAACGTATACGCGGGGAATCAGCCGCCGATGCTGATTGACGTGCACAATCGCCTGCCGGTGCTGGTGACGTTGCCGCAGAGCCAGACCGAGCTGCGCGGGGGAGCGTTGGACTTGGAGGGGGATAAGCTGACGTACCGGTGGAGCGTGGTGAGCCAGCCGGCCGGCTCGGCGGTCGTGCTCGAGACGCCGCAGGAGGGCAAGTGCCGCCTGAGCGATATCAGCAAGGCCGGCGATCACGTGTTCAAGTTCGAGGCCAGCGACGGGACCAGCATGGTTTCGGAGAAACTCACGGTGACGGTCTATCCTGCCAATTCCGCTCCCGTCATCGACGCGATCACCGCTGTCCCCGTGGTGCTGACGCTGCCCGAGAGCACTGCCTTTCTATCGGCATCGACGAGCGATCCAGACGGCGACGTCATCAGCCATTGGTGGCGGGTGAAAAGGAGCCCTGCAGGGGCCAAGGTCGTCCTGGCGAAACCGGGAGGCCGCGACACCAAAGTGAGCGGGCTGACGGTCGCGGGCACGTACGTGTTCGAGTTGACGGTCGTGGATCGCACCAAGTTCGCAACTAAGGAGGTGGTGATCGTGGTGCAAGCGAGAAGGGACGGTGCTCGATGAAATCTCTACGCGTGCTGCTCGGAGTTGCGACCTTTGGCCATGAGCGGAGATCTCGAGGGTAATACCTGAGTCCACACAGCGTTTCGAGCGCTCCTCGGATCGAAGGGAGATGCGCCATGCGGATATTGATGCGGCCGGCTCGGATGCTGTGCACCGTGGCCTGCTTAGCCGGGTTGGTCGCAACGGCGAGCTACATTATTCCCACCGCCTTTGCGGCCGACGCCGCGACTGCTGGGGGAGAGCTTCTGGGTTCGGCGGACCTCAAGCCCACGCCCCAGCGCCCAATTGGCTGGCGCGGCGACTGGACCGGGCGGTTTCTCGGTGCTACCCCGCCAACCCAGTGGAGCCGCCGGATCAAGGGGATTACCAGCCAGATGAGGTACCAAGCCGATAAGCCGTCCGGCGAACCCGACACCGACAGCCATCCACTGGAGTACTTCACGGTAAAGGAATGGCTGGTGGCCGGGCCCTTTGCCGTCGAAAACCCAGCCAAGGACATCGACAAGGACTTTCTCGGTGGCGAAGCCAAGGTCGAGCCGGCCAAGGATGCGAGCGCTGGCGAGGCGACATGGAAGCCGCTTCGCGTCGGCATCGATACCCAGAGCACGCACTATCACAACGAAGGCACCTGCGGCGATCTTAACGTCGATTTCGTATACGTCTTCGGCAACCTGCCCCAGCGTGGCATGGCCAAGGCTCCCCGATTGCTGGACAACAAGGTGGCCTACGCGCACACCTATATTCATTCGCCCACCGCCAGCGAGGTCATGCTCCGGATCAACTGCACGGCCGCGGCCTTCAAGATTCTGCTCAACGGCCAGCCGGTCGTCATCAAGCGCGGCGAGCCGGTCAAGATCCCGCTTCAAGAGGGATGGAATCGCCTGCTGGTGAAGGCCACAAGCAACGAGGCCGCAGTGCCCGAGGGACAGAACGCATGGGTCAGCCACTGGCGCTTCGCGGCCTATCTGGAGCCTGTGCCCCCGGTCTCTTACGAAAGCAAGAACATACGGTGGATGACCAAGATGACCGGCCGGAGCATGTCCCAGCCGATTATCGTGGGCGAGCGGATCTACATCGGCTCGGGCACGACCGACCTTCTGTGCCTCGACAAGAATACCGGCAAAGTCCTTTGGTTGCGGTCGAACACGCCGTATGACGCCATGACGGACGAGCAGCGCGCGGCCATTCCCGGTATCAAGGAGAAAATCGAGCCACTGGTCGCCAAGCTCAACGCGCTCAACGAGGAAACAATGAAGGCGCTCAACGCGGCCGTCTCCCCGGCAGGTTTATCTTCGGACAAGCAGGCAGAACTGGACAGGACAATCAAGGTCAAAGCGGAAGCCGAGCGCGCTGTGCATCTGGCCTTCCGGGCCATCGACCGTAAGAAGTACCCGCCGATGTACGACAACGAGGTCTCCGCCAGCAACGCCACGCCCCTCAGCGACGGCCAATTCATCTATTGGGTCTGTGGCGGCGGGATGAAAGGCCCGGGTGCCCAGGTCATCGCCTGTTTCGACCTAGATGGCAAACGCGTCTGGAGCCGCCACGACGCCTCTGTCGGATCGCCGGAGCACGGCAATCACATCTCCCCAAACTTGGTTGACGGCAAGCTGATCTATGCGGCCACCGGGACGCTGATCGCCTTCGATGCCAGGACTGGTCGGGAACTGTGGCGCAATCACCCCAACGATTGGCAGAACGAAGGCCATGGCAGCACCTCGCCCCTCGTCGTCAGGATCGGCGACGCCAGCGCCATCGTCGAGATGAGGTACATTCACCGCGCCTCCGACGGGACGGTGATCTGCCCCAGCAACGTGGACATCTGGGGGGTGCTGACGCCCATCGTCGAGAACGGCGTTATCTACAATCCCTGTCGTTGGCATGGCTTCAAGGACCCGGTCTCGTTTGTGGGCGTCAAGCTCCCCGCCGGACTCAGTGCCGGAGCCAAAGTTCAGACGGTTTTGGACCTGGATGGAAGGGATGCCACGATGCCTGCCCGGGTGGATGGCCCCATCTTCATGGTGGCTTCTCCGCTGTACGTGGACGGGGTGGTGTATTCGGTTGAAATGGGCGGTGGGCTGGCCGTGGTAGACACCGTCGCCGGGAAGGTGCTCTATCGCCAATACCTCGACGGCTACAATCGCTTCAACCGCTTCCTCTACGGCGTGGCCGCCAGCCCCACGCTGGCGGGCAGGAACATCTACATCACCGATGACGCTGGCTACACACACATCATCCAGCCGGGGCCGCAACTGGTGGAATTGGGCCGCAACGTCATCGAGAACATCCACCTTTCGGGCCTGGGCGGCAACCCATGCAAACAGGAATGCTTCTACACTTCTCCCTTTTTCGAGGGCAAGTGCATGTACCTGCGCGGCGAAGAGTACCTCTACTGCATCGGCCAGGATTGAGGAAGCATCGCAATGACACAGGCACTGAAATCGCTGTTGATGATTCTGGTTGCGGGCGCACTGGTCGGGGCCGATCGCCCTGTGGGCTTTCGAGGGGATGGCAGTGGACAGTATCCGTCGGCCGATCCGGCTACCAAGTGGTCGGCCAGAGAGAATGTCCTATGGAAGGCCGAGGTGGGCGCAGGCTCCTCTTCGCCTGTCGTGGTTGGTGGGCGCGTGTTTATCACCGCAGAGCCAGACCTGCTGATCTGTCTGGATGCCGAGACCGGCAAGGAACTCTGGCGCAAGGCCCACAAGGTCTCCGATATTCCGGCCGCATTGAACGCCAAGACACCCACCCGACCAAATCAGTACGGCGACGCCACGCCGACGCCCGTCAGCGACGGCAAACATGTCTGGGTCTTTTTCAACACCGGCGTCGTGGCCTGCTATGACCTGGACGGCAAGGCTCGCTGGATGAACTGGTATGACATGCGGCTGACCACCAACTACGGGCGAACTGCCTCGCCTGTGCTGGTCGGCGAGCGGTTGGTGGTGCACTTTGGCGCTTTGGTCTGCCTGGATGCGGCCACGGGGAAGTTGCTGTGGAAAAACGAAGACGCCAAGGCGACCTACGGCACGCCCGCCCCGGCCCGCATCGGCGGTGTCGACGTCCTCATCACTCCCGGGGGCCACGCCGTCCGCCTCGCCGACGGAAGGATCTTGGCGGCCGACCTGGGCCATTGCATGTATACCAGCCCGGTTGTGCAGGGGCGGATTGTCTACTTCATCGACACGAGCATCAGCGCCGTCCAGCTCCCGGAGAATGCTGGCGATCAGGTCGAGGGCAAGGAGTTGTGGTTCGAGGACCTAAGCGGGGAGTTCTTTGCTTCGCCGATCATCCACGGCGGCCGGATTTACGCCGTGGACCGGTCCGCCAACTATTCCGTGATCGACGCCAACACTGGCAAGCCCATTTTGAAGAAGACGCTCGAATTGCCACCCGCCGGGCGCAGCGAGAGCCCCAACATTTATCCCAGCCTTTGCCTGGCCGGAAAGCACCTGTTTGTGGGCAATGACGCCGGTGAATCGCTGCTCATCGAGCCGGGCGACAAGTGCACGGTTGTCGGCGCCAACTCGCTGCCGGGCGGTTCGGGCGGAACGCCCATCTTCAGCGACAAACGCATCTTTCTCCGGGGCGGCAAGCTGCTGTACTGCGTCGGCCGACCGCTGGTGCCCAGGCCCAACCATTGAGCAGTGCGATCAAGCTCAGCCATCTGGGCCGTCAAACAGCTCTGCGAGATGCCGGGCAACTGCCACCTCGATCGGAGCGGATCTTACTTCAGGAAGTCCGGCAGATATCCATTGCCGCTCTGTGTCTGGGGGGGCTTGATTTGCGATCGTTCCCGTTGGCGCAGGGCAATGTACGAGCCGCTTCGGAGGCGGTCTTCTTTTCCGTCGCCGGCGAAGATCTCGATGGCCGTGCGCTGGAGCAGATGCTTCTGTTTGACGTTGATGATGTGGCAGCGTGTCTGGCAGAGGCCGCAGCCGACGCACTTGTCGCTCAGGACAACAGGAGCGAGGAAGCCGCTGGTTTCGATGGCTTCTCCATTTTCGTCGAGGCGCACGCCGACGCGCCGGAACTCGATGGCGTTGTAGCCGGCGGCGTTGCATTCGTCGACGCACATCTGGCATGCCTCGCGCTGGACATGTGGAAGGCAGGTTTGCTCGTTGACTACAGCCAAAGCGATGCGTACGACGCGTTTCTCCTCAATGGGCAGGGGGCGGATGGCGGCGGTTGGGCAGATCTGCCCGCAGTTGTTGCAGGAGGGTTCGCAGCCGGACCAGTTGGCGACGACTTGGGGAGTCCAGAGGTTATTGAGGTTTTTTTCGAAGCCGACGGGCTGGAGGACGTTGTTGGGGCAGGCCTTGAAACACTCGCCGCAGCGGATGCAGAGGCGGAGGAAGTCGTCTTCGGGGACACTGCCGGGCGGGCGAACGATGAGGTCGGATCGGCTGGTGAATCGGATGCCGAGAGCCAGGGCCCCGCCACCGAGGGTTCCGGCGAGCAGGTTGCGGCGGGAGAAGGGCACGACGGGGGGCGCGTTGCTGGGGAGTTTCAGATCTACCGATTCCCAGCGAGAGACGAACTTGATGGAGTGCGTGGGGCAGACGCCGGCGCAGGTCTGGCAGAGCGTGCAGTCGGCGGTGCCGGTGGTGTAGTCGGTGGGCTTGATGGCGTCAAAGGGGCAGATCCGGACGCACTTGTCGCAGTTGATGCAGGAGGACTCGACTTTGCGTTCGGTGGCGCGGAGGAGGTTGGAGATGGAGAAGACCGCGCCGGTGGGGCAGACATAGCGGCACCAGAAGCGCGGCCGAAGGAATCCCAGAAGGAGAACGCCGAGGAGGAGGACGATGGAGCACCAGTGCCCGGCGTTCATCGGAGGATTGAGATACCAGCCCTTGGCGGCTCCCATTTGAACAGGAGCGAGAGTGAACTGAAGTCCGCGGGTGATGACGGGGATGGCGGCGACGAAGCCGGAGAGGAGGACGCCGAGGAAGCTGGAGATCAGGATGGCGGCCAGCAGGTAATACTTGAGGTGGACCCACCAGCCATCGCGGGTGGGGCGGAAGCGAGTGAAGCGATGGGAGATGGTCCAGTCGAACAGGTCGATGAGGGAGCCCAGGGGGCAGATGTATCCGCAGAAGCCGCGGGGGAAGAGGACACAGATGGCGATGATGGCGGCGGCCCAGGCGAGCGAGAAGACCCAGGTTCTGGCGGCGATGGCGGTGGAGAGGCTGACGAGGGGATCGATCGCCAGGAAAGACTCGGCCGGGATTTTCTCTTTGGCGGCCAGGTGCAGGGCGTAGTTGTGTAAACCGTATGGCCAGCAGACGTAGAAGAAGAGGAGGAGAAAGAGGATGAAGCAGACGGATTGGATGAGCCGGCGAGCGGGGGAGGAGGCCCAGGTGGGGCCGATGGCCTTGAGCCAGCGGCGCAGCGCATTGGGCTTCTTCCGGTACGGCATGAAGAGGTCTAGTGCTCTGTCACAGCTAGGACTTCGGGTTGCCCGAGCCGTTTCAGTCCGTGTTTGCAGGCGATTTGGACCATCTCAACCCGAAATCTTAAGTGTGACAAAGCACTAGTCGCATGGTGGTGAGCGGCGGCGGCCGGTTATTTCATACCACTGGCGAGGGCCTTGCCGGTGGCCTGGATGATTGCTTCGGAGGTCACGGTTGCGCCACTGGTGGCATCGACGCCCTTGAGGCTTTGCTTGCGGATGATCTGGCCGGTGGTGTCGGTGATGGAGGAGTAGAACTGTTTTTCGGTGTGCTTGGTGACGCGGACGGCCTCGATGCGGCCGGACTTGACGGTTACGGTCACTTCAAGGGGGCCTGTGAATGCATAGCTGCTGGCTTTGTACTGTCCATCGGGGATGCGGGCGAGATTGAGCGAGTCAAAGACCTTGATGGCTTCGATGCCGGCGCGGGCGCGTTCGGTGTTCATCTTGGCGTCGGTGGCGCGGGGGTTGTTGTCATTGGCGACGGCCTTTTCGTAATAGGCCAGGGCCTGCGGATACCGGCCGGCCTTGCGGCAGGCATCTGCGGCGGCCAGATAAGCGACGACAGGCCGGCCGCGGTCCGCCTCCTGCTGGGCGATTCGCAATGCCTTGTCCAGTTCTCCCATATCCGACCAGAGCTTGACGATGGTGCAATTGCGCGTGGGGTCGCCATTGATGCGGGAGAGAATTTCGGTGGCCATCACCTTGGATCCCATTTTCCAATAGCAGTCGGCGAGGAGGATGGGATCGCGGCCATGCTTGCGGGCCCAGAAAGCGGCGCGGGGGTAGTCCTCGAGCAGATGGGCGTACATGTGGCTGAGGGACTGCATGGCCTGGTTGATGGCTTCGGGGTTGTCTTTGTTGACGGAGAGGACGTGGTGAACGAGCTTGGCGCCTTCTTTCCAGCGGCCGGGATTGGGGTCGACGATGTCCCAGATGAACTGGCCCACGTTACGCTGGTTGTCCCAGTTGGGGGTTTTTCGCCAGCTCAGGTCGAGGGTAGGAGGGTAATTCAGTTGGACGGAATCCCACCAGGCGGGGGGCGTTTGGCCGGCTTCGGCGATGAGCGCGTCGACCTGGGCGCGCGTGCGAATCACAGGTCGAGTGGTGGGGTTTGGCTGGGCTGGCGTCGTGGCGGCAGAGGCACTGGGAACGACGGCGAGCATCGGAATGGCTATCGCGGCGGCAAGGCAGGAAACGAGCCAGTGCGAGGTTATTGGGGTGGCAAAGGGAGGAGCATTCATGGAGGACTTTCTATGCACGGGGTGCGAATCAGAGATTGACTGAGGGGAACGCTCTTGTGGCGCGGACGCGGCCATCCTTCAGGACGAGCAGGGCCTCAACGCCTGGTGTGTTTTCGATGAGCTGCAGGCCTTTTTCGTGGCCGAGCACGAAGACAGCCGTGGAGAGCGCGTCGGCCTCGGCGCCGGTGTTGGCGACGACGGTGACGCTGGAGAAGACCTCGGGCGAGTGGCCGCTGGCTGGGTCGAAGATGTGGTTGTGCTTGCGATCGTCGGAGAAGGTGGTTCCATAGTCGCCGCTGGTGGCCATGAAGCGGCCTTCGAGCCGAGCCAGGGCGACGTAAGCGTCCTTGGAGCGAGGATGCTGGATGCCGACGGTCCATTGCTGGCCGTCAGTACGGCGGCCGATTGCCCCGATCTCTCCGGTGTTGATGAGGGCGTGTTGGATGCCATGCTTGCGGAGGGTGGATGCGGCGCGGTCGGCGGCGTAGCCTTGCGCGATGCCGTTGAGCGTGACGGACATGCCAGCGGGAAGGGAGACACGATCGGCGGTGACCTGAAGCTTGCTCCAGTTGACCTTGGCCAGGGCGGCCTGGATGGCGGCGGGGTCGGGCAGCGTGGCCTGTTTTTGAGCACCGGCATAGAGGTCCCAGAGGGGCTGGACGGTGATGTCGAACGCGCCTGCGCTCTGCTGTGACATTGATTGGGCCTTGCGAAGGACCTCAAGGACCCAGGGGTGGGGGTTTGGCAGCGAGGCGGAGCGGTTCAGTTGGGAGACCTGGCTGTCCGGGCGGTATATGCTCATGAGCTGATCGACCTGGTCGAGCTGAGCGAAGGCGTTGGCAATCGCCTTCTCAGCATTGGTGCGATGCGGGTGCAGGACCGTCCTTGAGATCATGGAACCCAAAGCTCGGCCGGTGCGTTCGACATATTGCATTCCAACCGCTTCCATGCCGAGCGCCGGCTGCGGACGACCAAGCCAGTCGCAGGCCAGCCCCGAGGCCGCAAGGCCTCCGAGAATGGTGATGAAGCGGCGGCGGCTGAGCGCGAGGTGATGCGGATTCCTTTGGTGTGCAAGATCGAAGGGCATGACAATACCTCCTGTGGTCAGATACCGAGCGTTGCATGATTGCGTTGCCGTGGCTCGCACGATTGCATGACCACTCGATGGTATACTGTCGTGCGGGGTCAAGAGCCGCCCGCGTCGGAACCAGCGGAGGAGCCCAGACCATGAGCAGGAAACTCGGTTGCTGTTTTCTTGTCGCGTTTCTCGGCCTATTGAATCAGCGGACGAACGGCGACTTGCGTGTATGGACGACGACCCAGACCCGGCACGTGCTTCGAGGCGATGCCTCTGGCGTCGAGTTGGCAGTGAAACTCGGGGCGGGGCGTAATGAGTGCAGAGGCTTCCAGATTCTGTTGCGATCGGATGCGCCGTTGGCCGGCGTGCGCATCGAGCCGGGCGATCTTGCAGGCGCTGATGGGGCGGTGATGCGGTCCGGGGATGCGAGGATCTACCGCCAGCATCAGACGGAACTGGCCACCGGCACGTACCGCAATGACAAGTTCAAAGCTGATTGGTATCCGGACGCGCTGATTCCGCTGCGGCATCCGGTGACGGGCGAGGTGCTGACGGGCGGGCGATATGTCGCGATGCCCTTCGACCTGCCGGCCAACCAGACGCACGGGTTCTGGGTGGACCTGCCGGTGTCCGCCGGGGCGAAAGCGGGGGTATACCGCGGCAGCTTTCGTGTGACTGCGCCCGGCCAAACCGGCACGGAAATCCCGGTTGAAGTGACGGTATGGGACTTTGCGCTGCCGAGCGTTCCCACGCTGGTGACGGCATTTGGCTCGCCTGCCGGCCCCTTGCGCAGCTACTACGCCCAGCGCGCCAAGGAGGGCAAAGAGCCGGAGCCGAGAGACTGGGCGGCCGCGGAGGCCGAGTGCGCCCAGGTCCTCAGCGAGCATCGGATGAACGCCACGCCCAAGGCAGATCTGCTGCGGCCGATGGCCCAGCCCGATGGCTCGTTCCGCATCCCATCCGAGCGGGTGGGACAACTGCGGGAGTTCGTGGATCGCTACCACGTCAACGCACTGCAGACACCGCATCCATCCAACGCGGTCAAAGACCCCGAGCAGGAGGCGCCCAGGTTGCGCGCGTGGCTGGCTGCGTTTGACCAGGCGGCCAAGGAACTGGACCGGCCGCAGGTCGTCCTCTTCACCTATCTGAAGGATGAGCCGAACACGTTGGAGGATTACCGTTATGTGCAGAAGTGGGGCCGATCCGTTCGGCAAGCCAGGTCCGTGGTGAAGGTGATGGTGGTGGAGCAGCCGTGGACGGCTGCGGGGATGGGGGGCGCCGACAGCGCCTGGGGCGAGCTGTACGGGGCGGTGGACATCTGGTGCCCGCTCTTCTCGCTGCATCATCAGGATGGGGCCGCCAAACGACAGGCGCAGAGCGAGCTGATCTGGACGTACACCGCGCTATGTCAGGGCCAGCCGACGCCGTGGTGGCACAGCGACTACCCGCTGTTGAATTACCGCGTGCCGTCGTGGATCGCCTGGCGGTATCGCATGACCGGGCTGCTCTATTGGGGCGGCATGTCCTACTGGAAACAAGTGGGCGACCCCTGGGTTGAAGCGCCGTTTTACACTGACAATGGCGCTTCTCAGCAGGGCCGCAGGGGGATCATCTTCAATGGCGAAGGCGCGATGGTCTATCCGGCCCGCGCGGTCGGCTATGACGGAATCGCCCCGAGTTTGCGGCTGAAGGCGCTGCGCGATTCCATCGAGGACTATGAGTACCTGGCCATCTCCCAGCGGCTGGGCAAGGCAGCCGAGGCGGAGAAGATCGTCGCGCCCCTGGCCGAGTCGTTCTTTGCCTGGGAAAAGGACGCGGCGGCCTACGATATCGCCCGCGCGAAGCTGGCCGAGTTGATCGTGTCGTCAAAATGACCGGTGGTCGTCGCCTGACCAGAAGGTGGAGATCGAAGGAGCCGAGCGTATCGGCCCGCACTTGCCGGCCGAACGGAAAGGGAGCAATTCAATGCGCACTACGCTGTCCGGTCTTGCCGTGTTTCTAGTCTGCTCTGGTCTTGTGGCATCCGGGATAGCCGACGACGGCAGGCCGGCATCCAGCAACGTGGCTGGCCGCGAGTTTCCAAGGATCCACGACGACCTACGCGTCACCTTCCGCGTGAAGGCGCCCGATGCGCAGAAGGTCCAGGTTGCTCCGCGCGGCGATGACAGCGGTCTGGGCCGAGGCCCCTTCGACATGCAGCGCGATGCCAGCGGCGTGTGGACGGTGACCACGCCGCCGGCCCGGCCGGGCTTTCACTACTACGAGTTAATCATCGACGGTTTTCGCTGCAACGACCCGGCCAGCGAGACCTACTTTGGTTGGGTACAGCAGACCAGCGGGCTGGAAATACCCGACTCGAAGCTGGACTTCTATGATGCCAAGGATGTGCCCCATGGCGAGGTGCGCGTCCATTGGTATTACTCCAGGGTCACCGGCACCCTGCGACGGGCTTACGTTTACACTCCGCCGGATTACGAGCTGGACCTGAGACGGCGCTATCCCGTGCTCTACCTGCAGCATGGCGCCGGAGAGAGCGAGCGCGGCTGGACGGCGCAGGGCCGGGCGAACTTCATCCTCGACAACCTGATCGCCGCGGGAAAGGCCAAGCCGATGCTCATCGTCATGGAGAATGGCTATGCCACCAAAGGCGGCGGCGCCCCGGCTCCCGGAGGGCGCGGCAACGAGGCGTTCGGGGAATTGGTCGTGCGCGACCTCGTCCCCATGATCGATGCCGGGTACCGGACGATGCCCGACCGCGATCATCGCGCGATCGCCGGCCTGTCGATGAGAGCTGGTCAGGCAATGCAGGTCGGGGTGGGCAACCTCGACCTTTTCGCCAGCATCGGCGCCTTCAGCGGGGCAGGGCGCAACCTCGATCCAAAGACCTCGTTCGGCGGCGTCCTGGCTGACTCCGCCATCGCCAATCAGCGCATCAAGCTGCTCTGGATCGGCTGCGGCACCGAGGACCGCCTCTTTGCCTCTGGCAAGGCACTCCATGAATCGCTATCGGCGGCCGGCATCCGGCACGTGTGGTTTGAAGGCGCCGGCTCGCACGAATGGCAGGTGTGGCGAAAGGACCTGCATGAGCTGGCGCAGCACCTGTTTCGGGACTGACGGTCCTCCAAGACACGGTATGGCCCGAGCAGGGGAGGCAGGCACGGCGGGCCTTTCAGGAAGGTCCGCGGCTCCAGAGCTTGCACCGGGCGATCGCACACGCAGAATAGCAGGTGACTGGCCCCTCTGTAGCATCAAGTAACCGCCGCCGACGGCGGCGCATCGCGAGGTCACCATCATGAGACACTTTCTGCTCCTTGTCGTAATCGCCACGGTGTCCTGTTTCGAGTGCGGCGGCCCGCGCCTGTCGTCTGCCGCGGCGGGGGCGGCAGCCCAGCCGGCCCTCGCTCTCACGGTCACGGACACCATCTTCTTCCGCGAAGGCGGCGGCCAACTGCGGCAAGTGTTGCACGCGACCGTCGCCGGGAACTGGGACAAGAAGGGAACGTTTCGAGTTGATGTCGGAGGGCAGCAATTCGAACTCGACGCCCAGAACGCACCGCTCGATGAGAATCGGTACATCATCGGCATCCCTCCGGTCGCGGCCGAGGTGCCGGTTTCCATTGAATTACGGACAGCCTCCGGGCAGACTGCCACGGCATCGACCAAAGCGCGGCCGCACCGGCAATGGCGGGTCTACGTCGCGATGAAGACACACTATGACCTCGGCTACACCGAGCCGATCGACGCGATGCTGAATCGGACCTCCGGGCCGATGCTCGACAAGGTCTACGCCTTCTGCGATGCAGCGAAGGACAACTCGCCCGGCCACCGCTTCGTGTGGGCATACCCGAGCTGGCTGATCGATCACATCCGCGACCGAAAGGACGAAAGGGGCAAGGCCAGGTTCGACGATTACATCGCGCGCGGCGCGATCACTTGGCACGCCTTGCCGATCACGCTGCACTCGTACTTCTGCGGCCTGGAGGACATCTCCCGCGCGATGTATCCGTCGAAAGAACTGGAGCAGCGTTACCACACCAAGGCAACATGGGCAAAACAGACCGATGTCCCCGGCGATACGCGGATTCTGCCGCAAATCCTCGCCCGCAGCGGCGTGCGGCTCCTGCAGATCGGTGCGAATAATGGCGTGCGAGGCGTCGAGGTGCCACTGGTCTTCTGGTGGGAATCGCCCGATGGCAGCCGCGTGCTCACCCAGCTCACGCCCGGCTACGGCTGGGGCTGGGATGAGGGCATGCTGGCGAAGCTGGAGAACGATCCGAAGTATCCATACGACGCTCACCTGGCCCTTTACGTGACCGGCGACAATCAGGGCCCGGAGAACCTCATCGAGGTCGCCCAACAAGCCGAGCGACTGGGCAAGCTGTACGCATACCCGAAGATTCAGATCGGACATATCGAGGACTTTGCCGACTGGATGGAATCGCATCATAAGGATCGCATTCCGGTATTGCGAACCGAGCTGTCCGACTGGTGGATTCACGGCGTCGCCAGCCAGGCGCAGATGACCGCGCAGGCCCGCTGGGCGCGCGACGCGCTGACCTGGAGCGAGCGATTCCATGCCGCCGGCATGCTCGCTGGGGTCCTGCCCGCTCAAGCGTACCCGGCCCGCGAGTTCCGCGAGGCCTATATCCAGTCCCTGCTCTACAGCGAGCACACCTGGGGCATCGCCGGCTTCAAGCCCGAGCCCAAGCCCAAGGCGGCGGACGATCTGGCGAAGAATCCCGCCTACGAGCCGATGAAAAAGTCCTGGCGGCTGAAAGGCGACTTCGCGCGGCGAGCGGCCGAGACCGCGGCAAAGACGCTGGAGAGCGCTCTGCAGCAGATCGCGTCCGTGGCGGCGCCGGCCGATGGTGGGATCGTCGTTTTCAACCCGACCGCGTGGCCGCGGTCGGATGTCGTAAGACTTGCGGACGGCGATTTCCCGCAAGCGGGGGCTTTTGTCCCCGCCGACGGTTCTGCACCGGCCGCGCCGGTCCAGCGGGTGGGCAACGAGCGCGTATTCATCGCCAGCGCCGTCCCCGGCGTCGGCTATCGCGTCTACAAGCCTGTCATGGACGCCAAACCCGCCGAAGTCCTCAAGGACCGCGCTCGGAGCATGGAGAGCCCGCGCTATCGGATCAAGATCCGCGAGGATGGAGAGATCGAGTCGATTGCCGACACACAATCCAACCTCGAACTGCTCGATTCCAAGGCGCCGTTCCCGTTCAACCAATATGTATACGAAGCCTATGCTAAAATCGGCTCGGCCGGATGGCATGAGTCAAAATACAAGGGCACGGGCACGGGAAAAGTCACGCCACGGACGACACAATGGTCTGTGGAATCCGGCCCGCTCTGCGACAGGCTCGTGATTGAGGGCAAGCTCGAGGTCCCGGATTTCCCGGTGCAGGTCGGCGAGGTGGAAAAGGTCCTCCGGACTGTCACGCTCTGGAAGCAGCTCGACCGGATCGACTGCGAGGTGCGGCTGATCGGGAAAAAGGAAAGCGCCATGATCGAGGCCGGCCATGTCGCGTTTCCGTTCGCCATCCCGGGGTTCCGCTTCCGCATGGAACTGCTGGGAGCAGTGACGGACCCTTCCGCGGACGTGCTGGTCAACGGCAACCGCGACACGTTCGCCGTGCAACGCTGGGTGGATGTGTCGGGCCAGAACGGCGGCGTCACCTGGGCGACGGTTGATGCGCCGCTCGTCTCGGTCGGCGACATCCGCATTTTCTCGTGGGACGCCAATTACGTCCCGTCGCGCGCGTACATCTACTCCGGCGTGCTGAACAACGGCTGGTCAACCAATTTCCAGGAGTTTCAGGGCGGCGACTTTGTCTTCCGCTATAGCCTGCGCACTCACGCGGGCACGGAGCCGGACGCGCGTTTCGGATGGGAGACCGCCAGCCCGTTTCTGGCGCGCGTGCCGAAATTGGTCCCGCCGCCGGCATCGCGACTTGCTTCAACCGTGGGCTTTTTTGAGGTTTCACCCGGCAATGTCGTCTTGGTCAATGCCAAACGGGCTGAGGACGGGCGAGGCCTTGTGATTCGGCTCTTCGAGACCGCCGGGAAAAAGGTCCAAGCTCGCGTGAAGTGTGGCCTGAAGCTTCCGGGCAATGCCGCCGTGGTGCAACTGACGGAGGACGCACCGGCGGGCGGGGCCAAGGTCTTGGCCATCGATAAGGACACCATCATCAGCGAGATCGGGCCATACGAGATCCAGACGATTCGCGTTGGCCCATAGCAGAGGCGACTATGATGGACATGCGGCCATTTCAGTTGCGCAGGTGCGGTCTCGCGGTGTTCCTGGTCTTGCCGGCGCTGGCGGCGGCGAGCGATGCTCACGCCGCGCCACCGGATTTTCTGCAAGTCGTGCGCCGCTACGCCGATACCATGATCGAGCGCGGCCGGGACACGTATGGCCCTCAAAAAACCGGCTTGTTCCTCAGCTCCCTGGATCGCATGACGGTCGCGCCGCTCACGGTCCGTCCCGCGCCGCCCGCGGGCATCCGCCGCGGCGACCGCGCCGGCCGGCCTTGGGTCGAGATGAACGGCGCGAACCCCCATCTCGACCAGAACCTC
>Ga0315288_10002316_pt1 | contig 24645 bp, 20 predicted proteins | sample YL17G11_20_MG_FD_203454 | JGI IMG/M metagenome (GOLD analysis project Ga0315288, IMG submission 203454) | Sediment microbial communities from Yellowstone Lake, YNP, Wyoming, USA - YL17G11_20 | ecosystem: Environmental > Aquatic > Freshwater > Lake > Sediment | place: USA: Wyoming | collected... | reverse complement strand
CTGGTGCAAAATTTTCAGCTACAACATCAGCCCAGTGAATGAGTCTGTGCAGCACTTCCTTTACCCTGGGGTGATTCATATTTATACTGAGTCCGTATTTATTATTATTAACGCAGGCATTATAAGCACTCCGATTAAGACCGGGTTTTCTATCTTTGAATGGAGGGAGTAGTCGTAGCAATTCGGGCCGTATAGAGGACTCAATATGGATCACTTCAGCCCCATGATCGGCCAGATGTTTAATCGTCAAAGGTCCCGCCACCACCCAGGTAAAATCAGCTATTTTCACTCCTGCCAGTGCATTTGCTACCATAGCATTTTAAATAACCCCTGCTTGTTTTAATCTAACGAACTCGTCTTTAGATATTCCTAACTCGGCGCAATAAATGTCTTTGTTATGTTCCCCAATAAGTGGCCCCGGGCGAATATTTGGCCTTTCTCCCGAAAAAACAAAAGGTGAGCCAGGAAAAGGGATTATTTCCCCAAGTTCCTCGTAATGAACATCGCTCCAAAACTTCCTGGCCGCTAACTGAGGATCCTCCTGAATTTCCTTTGCTCCATAGACTGGATAAAGCATAATTCCTCGCTCAATCGCACCTTGGTACAACTCATCCATCGTATGACTTCTGAAGAAGCGACCGATCGAGCTTTCAATCCGGTCGAATTGTTCCTGAGTGGCAGTGGAAAGATCAAACTCCTCCCATCGGATGCTACTCAGATATTCATCCCTTATCCCTTCACTTTCCATCCATTGCACAAGTTTAGCATTGCTCCGAGCACCTCCCACCGTAGCATAAATTGGAAAATTAACATATCCGTCTTTGCAACGCCAGATGAGCCTCTGGTTAGCAGCAGTGCTAAGCCCAGTGCGAAAGGCCCCTGACCTTTTCAAAATAATCCCTGAAACATCCCAGAATTGAACAACATTCATCAATGTATGAACAACCGCTTCCTGTATGGACACATCCACCCACTGAGTTTCCCCGGTCAGCTCTCTGTGATAAAGTGCTATGAGGGTAGCTGTGGCGGCGGCTGCAGCTCCATGGAGATAGGACTGGGGAGAACTTACTTGCACGGGTGCACGATCTGGATCGCCACTGACGTAGGCCATGCCCCCGAGACACCAAAGCGTAAGGTCACTGGCTTTAAAATCACGGTATGGACCACTTTGTCCAAATGGGCTAATCGATGTCATCACCAAGCGAGAATTGACTTTCAGAAGGTCTTCATAACCAAGCCTCAGACCTTTCATATACCCAGGCGGAAAAGATTCAAGAACCACATCCGCTTTCCTCACGAGCCTTTTGAAAATCTCTTTTCCTTCCGAGCACTCAAGGTCCAGTGTAATGCTACGCTTGTTTGCATTATAGGCAAGGCAGAATAGGCTCTTTTCATGACTTGGTTCACCACCGGGTTTCTCCACCTTAATGACATCAGCGACTAAATCGGCCAAAATCCTGCCACTAAAGAAACCTTTCTCATCACAAAGATCCAACACACGATAAAAGAGCATAGGTCCGTTGCGTTTACCTTCTATCTCATTCCCCTAAACATTCTTCGCCTTCTCAAGGAAAGTGAGGTCAACATATTTCGATGCGGTTGAGAGGAGATCTTTTTTCAAAAGGTTTGCCTTGACAAGAAGGTTGACCAGATTTTCCAGTTCACTCAAGGATAAATTACATCCAGGCGATACGGCTTTAATTTTCTGAATCACATATTCGTATGTTATTTCTGCAAAGTGATGGGGAACATTAACGTTCTTCTCTAATATGGAGATAGCTTCATCTCTATTCTTTTTTTCATAGATCCAATTTGAAGCCATGATCATTGCTTTGAGATACCTGATCACAACTTGAGGTTTCGACAAGGCAAAATCCATATTCACATTGATGGTTAAAGGGTAAGATGGAAAGTGTTCCGCATAGTCGGCCAGAAGGGTATATCCCTCTGCTTCAGCCTGAAAGTCATAGGGAGGAGATAAGAATGCCGCAGCTATCTCCCTCCTCTTCAGCGCTTCATATCGCTGGGGAGTTCCTCCAACAGGTTTGACTTCGTAATCCTGATCGCTCAAGCCCCCTCTTCTCAAAATTTCCCTCAGGATAACAGTACTTCCGGATTGGGGATCAATGACCGCCACACCTCTTCCTTTAAGTTGCTTGATATTTCTGCATTCAGGGGATGCAACAATATGTCCAAACCCTGTCCTGACAATACTTGCGATGATGCGGATGTTTGCACCTTTCTCTATTTCAAGGATAGGGGTGTCGGCCATCGCAGTAACGATCGGGATCTTTCCGTGAATCAATTGATCCATACCTTCCCGCATGTCTCGCATAGTGACATAATCATGATTCAGACCTTCTTTTTCAAAAAAGCCCTTTTCTTGGGCTACAAAGTTGGTCCAATTCTGGCTCGTTTTAGAAGTAATTCCTGTCGTCAAAGCTATTTTTTTATTCGTCATTTTCGGAGTAGCCTTTCCCTTCCAGGCAAAAGATGACCAGTCCTCCTTGATGTTTGTGGCTCCCAGAATGCTTACGGATATCCTGCTTAAAGACCTGCCAGTCCCGTAAGGCATGATCTGAAAAGGTATGGGCCTGAAGGTAATATTTGAGTCTTCCCTGTCGGCTTGGCTCATACTCCCGATCATTTTCATGGATGACCACCTTGCCCGTCATCTGCTGCTCGACAAATTTTTTTCTCTGGTACAATACCATTTCGTAAGTGTCGTTAAGTTCCAATTCCCTATCCCGCTCTCGCACTCTTACCTTTGCCATATCGATTTCCTTTCAATTCATAGGATTCTTTTACAATTCCTCAAATGGGTTTGTTCTCTTCTAACCTTTTTTTCAAATACCCTACTGGATCCGGGGCATAATCTTTCATATAGTCTCCTTCGCAGTTGATGCCAGGAAGTGGGGGTACCCAATCAAAACTAAGCAACTCATCAGGATCTCCATATTTGACAGCCAAAGCCCTGATTTCTGGATCATCCATAGCAGAAGGTCGCCCTTTGTCTATAATTTTATACCAATAGTCAGACCCCTGTAATTTTATCTCGAAGGTAGCGAAATAATTGTGAACATGGATATGGCCCATCGGTAATTTATTCTCTTCGGCATACTTGATGTACTCGTTGCCATGCCTTCGAGTGCCAAACCCCATGTGGAATATTCCTGCTCTGTTCCGCTCCGCAAGGTTTGCGTCTCTCCAGTAGCTACCAAACATATCTGACCTCCGCCTAAACGATTTTACCACAGTACATAAGGCGCAGTCACAATACCAGAAAAATCCTTTATCAGGATAACCTGGCCAGTGGACATTCTTGTGCCTCTCCATCTTTTCCCTGATGAGATCTCCGTATTCACCCCCACCTTTTACTTGAACCAAACGTCCGTGTTCGAAATAAACTTCTATCCGGGGTAGAAACCCCATATGATTCGCAGTCCCCGCTAAAACCCCATTGACATCAGAAAGAACAGGAGGCACTTTTGGAGAAATCATTGCTATCCCATGCATGAGGCGGTTACGGTTTTCTTCTGCAGTTGCCTGCAATGGATTGAGAAGAAGGTGCCCGGGCAGCCACGCGTTCAGTTGCCATCTCCTGGCCTCTTCAGCAGTCAGAGGATATTCCAAATGGGTCCCCTCAGGATCCGTTATCCTCACTGCAGACGCCTTCCCCAAGGCGTCGATAATCCTTCTCTCAATTTCTAATTCAATTTCATCCGGATAGCTCCATGCCTTCGATAAGAATTCCTCCCAATTGTTAAACAACCAGCAACCTCTAAACTTATGGCTTTGTTCTTTCAGGTTCCCTCTTAGCTTACTTCTTCCCCCTAAGCCGTAGAACACCCCTGTATAATTCCCCAAATATTTAAGCAATGGTTCACTGATATCTGAATATAACTGCATCCCTGATAAATCCGCATGGCCATATTCCATCGTCTCACCTTCTTTCCACCCATCTTCAACACTAAAGATTCTGGACTTTTTTCCGCTTACTTGGTCTTCCGTTAAGAAATCAACTTTTTCAGCCCCCTCTTCCTTTAATGCTTGAACGACGGCCTCTTGTACATACCGATCTTGATCGGGCAAGGATACGATGATTATTTTATCGCCTTTCTTTACAGGACCCATGGCCGTCCTACCATGTTCCTTTTTAGCCATGATCCTTGCTTGCGGAAGACAATCATCCACACTGCTTGGTTTTTTATAATTTGGAGCCTTGGGTGCAGAATAATTGTAAATAGACATAATCATCCCCCTTTCTTGAATGTTTTGTATCTATTCTTACTATAATGGGAAGGAAATATCGCACTCCATTTTTTTTGTCAACCATTATTCCAACTCATCCGGTTGCTCATCTTTCTGTGCCTCCACAAACCTCTATTGTAGTTTTTTTAGAATCTCTTTACATGTTGAACTTCCCAAAACTATACTCAAAACCATATCCCTCCTCCTACTGCAAAGCAATAGCTGGGTTTGTTGCACGATGATCGGTATTTAGGGTTTCAAGGGACAGCAGCTCTTTAGCGACTTTGCTGGTTTATCCTACTACAATAGTATTCCCAGGCTCTCCCGTAGACGTCATACTCAGGCATGTTCCAATAGACTTCGTTTCTCCGGTTCATTTCCTCTATGGGCAGATAGATAGGTTCTCCAATTAAAGAGGCTTTGTATTGGATTCTGGCCGATTCCTCGAAAAACATGGCTCTGACACAAGCATCAATAACATTTGTTCCGAAGGTGGCAGCTCCGTTACCACGGAAGATGACTCCGTTGCTATCGGTTATCAGTTTGCCCATCTCTTCAGTCATTGCCGGTGTGTGGCGGATATCAGGAAAATGAAGAACTCGAACTTCAGGACCCAGGACATATCCTAAGGCATGAACGACCTTGACACTGCGATTCAGGGCTCCGAAAACCGAGGCCATCTCTGAGTGAAAACGGCAAATTGCCCCCACATCCGGACGTTTCCTGTAGATTCCCAAATGCATGGCTATTTCGCCAAGGGGAGTCGCTTCACCCTTCACTTTCTTCCCCTGAAGATCAACAATGACCAATTCCTCTTCTTTTGCGAGCCCTGGCGGTTTCTTGGGGGTCACAAGGATATTGGTCGTATCGGGTAAGCGTGACGTAACGTGTCCAAACCCCTGGATTAAACCGAAGTAATCCATGATCTTGCAAGCCATGAGCATGGCTTCTTTGATCTCCTCAAAGGTTTTTAATTCTTTCCTTACTCGTACGATTGGTCTCTCCATTTTTTCCGGTTGTATCATCACCGTTTCCCCCTTTCAGTTTTAAAAACAAAATAGAGCCCCACTGGCAAACCTGTGGGGCTCCGTAAACCCTTTTTGGGAGAACTCCCTTTGTTACTTAAGGTATCTGCTATTTAGCTTCGTAAAAAGTAATGGAATCCAGTGGTTTGTACTACGTCCCCCTCACCTTTATCCTCTCCCCCATTTTGGGGGAGAGGACTTCGTCATGAGCTCAGTCGAACGATAAAGGTGAGGGGGTATGAATTGCCAATCCTACGTTCCATTATTTATACAAACATCAATAAGATTGCTCTCCCATGCTTTGATAATATCTCCTCTTATTGAAGATATTTTTTCAAAATCGGGGTCATATCATCATAATATTTAAAGAGCTTTTGTGCCTGCTGCTCGGCATCGACCCCATAAAGGGGATCCGGGTCAAATTCCAATTTATCCGCCGTAGCTAAAAACTCCTTATCAATCAATACCTTCTTGAGGCCTGCAATCAAAATATCAACAGCTTCCTTGGGAAAGTTGGGGGGACCAACCAGTAGACGATGTTGTCCGAGGGGGCCTGTCAGTTCTGGATAGCCTAACTGTGCAATCGACGGAACACCTTTATATTGGCTTTTGTCAGCGAAGACCGTTAAAACCCGAAATTCTCCGGCTTCAATCAATGCTTTAGCTGATGACTCAGAGGTAGTTAATATCTGGACATCACCTCGTAGTAAGGCATTGACAGCTTCTGCCGCCCCTGGAAAATTAATGATCCTTGCCGGTATCTTAGCTGTCTCCTTCAGTATAATGCACGAGACATGGGACGACCGGCCAAAGTTTGAAGTCGCCCATTTTATCTCCTTTTGCTTCCCCGCGGCCATCATCTCTTCCCAGTTCTTAACGCCGTCCTTACGGGCGAGAAGGAGATGCAGAGAGACACCTGTCCTCGCGATATAGGTAAATTTATTATAATCAAACTCGACTTTGGAAGTGATATTTTCAGTAACAAAAGCATTATTAAAATCGCCAATCGTATAACCATCGGACTTGGCATAAAATATCATGTTATAAGCCTTATTTCCCCCGGCCTCCGGCACATTCTTAATCACCACTTCTCCTCCCCTTGCCCCTTTGGATACCTCTTTGAGATACTTTCCCAAATATATGGCAATGCTCCTTGCTACCAAGTCAGATCCACCGCCTGCCTTTGTCGGATTAATCCATGTAATCCTCTCGGCTGGATAGATCTCTGCAGCTAAGGCTAACGGGACATGAATTCCACTCAACAAAATTAAAATGACGCCAACACCCATTCCAACAATCTTTAAAAAATCCCTTCGTCCTTGTTTCGATCTCTCCATACTTTCTCCTCCCTCTAAAATATTTTAAAGAAAAATCGTGTTAATCCTTAATAAAATCTCTTAATATTTTCCCGGAAATTACCAATAAATTGTTATTTTGTCAAGCTATATATCCATTTCATACAAATATAGGATATTTTTCTCCTTGACAAAATTTTTAATATCCAATTAAATCTATTTTAATAAATCTGCCAAGGAATCATTTTTAAATTTTATGCACAAGCTACTTAATCGCTGTGAGAATCTATTGACCTATTTGGCCACGATATCGACCACCATCATTATGGCTCTGACGACCGCTGATGCAGGCGGTCGATATATCTTTAACCGACCGATCGTAGGTGCCTATGAGATTACGGAAAGGTATTTAATGGTTGCTGCTGTGTTTCTGGGAATCTGCACTGCCTATCGAGGAGGTGCCTTTATCAGGGTGACCTTTTTTGTGGATCGCCTTCCTCGAAAGGTGGAGGCTGTTTTGAATCATTTCGTCCAGGTTTTCGCTATTCTGCTAAGCTTATTCTTCCTGCTGACAACGATCGAACAAACCCGACGCAAAATTGGTAGCGGTATCACCTTAAGCATCTTGTCTATCCCCATCTGGCCGGCTTACCTGATTGTTTCAATAGGATTTTTTTTCGTAACCTTATTGTTAGTGCTTGACCTCCGGCGAGTGAAAACAGGAAAGTCTTCTCTCTTTCAAAAGGAATCGACGAATGTCTAAACGACTCAAAAATTTAGAGAAGTAATTTAGAAGTAATTTAAATGTATGATCACTAGCCTCCCCTTAATCACATTGATTGTAGCTCTTCTTTTGGGTATACCCATTGCTTTTGCTCTTGCTGGAGCTGGTATTTTAGGAATCTGGCTCACCACAGGCAATTGGTCTACAGTGATAAGTATCCTGGGGACAACGCCCTTCAGTACCGCCGCTGATTATATCCTGACGACGATACCCATGTTTATTCTTATGGCATACTTCTCGTCATCAGGTGGTCTTGCTCGTGACCTTTTTAACGCCGCATCCAATTGGCTATCTCACATACGGGGTGGGCTTGCCATTGCGACGGTTTTTGCTTGCGGGATCTTTGGAGCCATGTCAGGGGCCAGTGTTGCTGCTGCATCCGTCATGTCAACTGTTGCCATGCCACAGATGCGGCGTTTTGGTTACTCCGAAGAACTCGCAGCCGGCGCTATTGCTGTCGGGGCAACCCTCGATATTCTGATTCCACCGAGCGTCGCTATGGTCATCTATGGTGTGACCACAGAAACATCCATCGGCAAACTGCTCATCGCAGGAGTGATCCCTGGTATCATTCTCGGTATTCTCCTGGCCTTTTCTATTTTCATCTGGGTGACCATTAGCCCATCCCATGCTCCCAAGACCCAACGGATATCGTGGGCGGAACGGTGGAGAAGCCTGTATCGCATCTGGCCAAGCCTTCTCCTCATCATAATGGTCTTAGGACTTCTCTATACGGGGATCGCAACCCCCACTGAAGTGGGTGCCATTGGCGCCTGTTTGTCAGCGCTCATCGGAATATGCATGGGGCGTCTTACCTGGGAGGGGGCTGTTGAAGCAGTGAAGCAGACCGTACGCATTACCTCTATGATTTTTTTGATCATCATCGGAGCGAGTATTTTCGGGTATTATATGACCCTCAGTCAAGTACCGCAGCACATTGTCGCTGCTGTTTCAGCAATGAATCTCAACCGATGGATTGTTATCGCTGGCATTGTGGTGGGATACTTCATCATCAGCATGTTCATGGATGAGCTTCCACTGTTATTGCTGACCCTTCCTTTGACATTTCCTCTGGTCATGTCACTCGGTTTCGATGCGATTTGGTTTGGGGTCCTCTCCATCATGATGGTTGCCATGGGGCTTGTCTTCCCCCCTGTGGGCATGTGTGCATTTGTTGTCAGCGCAGCGGCAAAGGTGGATTTGATGAAGGTCTATAAGGGTACGAGTATATTGATCATCGCCATCTTTGTAACGACTTTCCTGATCATAATTTTTCCTCAGCTTGCACTCTGGCTCCCTTCACATATGTGATGAAACCAGGTCGTAACCCCCCCCTATTCCCCCCTTAAGTTAAGGGGGGAGGAAGGGGGTTATCTTCATTTATATTTCGTAATCAGACTTTTACATTCATCCATAATCTTCTTTCCGGGTAAGCCCTTCTTCTCAGCATCAGCGACCCACTGGTCCAACACTATTTTCATAAGCCCTTGGGCCTTTGCTTTTTCTTCATCGCTCCAATAGATAACTTCATTCTTAGTATTCTTCTTGATCCAATCATGATAGTAATCGTCATACTTATCCCACATCCCCTTTGCCGCAACTTCTACAAAACCATATTTCCCACTGTATTTATCAATGACCTTCTTCACGTCGTCGGGTAATTTATTCCATGTATTAGTATTCATCGTACAGATGAACAATCCTGCGAGGTAGAAATCTCCCTTGGTATGATAACGCACGATCTCATACCATCGGTAGCTGAATGCTGTTTCCCAAGGATGAAAAGAAGCATCCAGTGTTCCTCTCTCCAAAGCCATGTAGACATCCGGCCCTGCCATATTGACGGGAACTCCTCCCAGTGATTTCACGTGAGGAGATTCAGAAGGGGGAACTCTCACTTTCACCCCTTTAAAATCTTCTAAGCGACGAATGGGTACTCTTGAATGAGCCTGTCGAGGAGTGGATGGGCAAAGAAACAATAAATGTGTATCCTTATATTCGGCTCTAATTTCTGGAAATTTTTCATAAAGATCATAAAGGATTCGTGCACCCTGTTCGGCAGTTTTAAGTCCAAAGGGTTGGATCACGATCTCAGATAGATGGAATCTACCCATCGTATATCCACCGAAGGTCCAACACATATCTGCCACACCGGTGACTGTCGCCTCGTAGGTATCTTCCGCCTTAGCAAGGGTAGCTCCGGGAAACAGAACGAATTTAACCTTACCCCCTGTCTCTTTCTCAATCAATTGCGCCCAGTTCTGTAACATTTCATTTGACTTATGGAGGGGTGGCTGAAAGTTAGCCACCCGCAGTTCTATGGGTGCCCCCGATGTTGAGCTAACATTTACCCCCACAATAAGTACACCCATCCATACAAACGCCATAAATAAGAAAAATGCTTTTCTTTTCATGATTCCACCCCCTGTTAAGGATTCTTAGCTATCGCTAAGAGTAAAACCGGTTAGAAATGTGAAGCTCCCCGGCCACCCCGTTAAGACGGGGCAGGCACGCCGGGGCTTCCCGGTAAGGTAATTTCGTTTCATATTGTGCCCCTTGACCCCGCCTACAAGGCGGGGCTTGCGAGGCACGTTCCGGTCAACTGGGCACTAAACCCCGCCCTGCCTACCGGCAGGCAGGCAGAATTATTCTAAAATCTAACCCCGCCGCAGCCGACGGCCCAGAGGGCCTCTGGCCCGGAGGGAGCAGCGGAGCATTATTTCTAACGGGGTAAATAAGAATCCCTCCATTACCATAACAAAAAAATCAGTGACGCAATTTTATCACCCCCTTTGCACTCTCTTCTTTACCGGTCAAGTTTTGCTCCCGTATGTTTTCACCTTATAAACCTTGCACAGGCCGGTTTTAAGAGGCCATCCACCGCTTAGTTTGTTGCACACCTCCGGATCATCCTCCGTCAGAACATTCACATTTGACTCCCATACCCCATGAAGCCATGGTTCTTCCCCAGGCAACTCTGGAAACCACCAGCCATGCTCCGCATGAATGACTCTTGGATCGATACCATCGAAGTGCTGGCATTTCATCCTCACCCTCCCTCGCAATGTCTCGATCCAAACCCAATCACCATTTTGAATATTCATCTTCTGCGCTGTCTCTGGATGAATCTGTACTAATGGCTCTGGCCTCCTTCTCCGTATAGATTCGATCTGACGATGTTCCGAATGAAAATAGGGAAGGAATCTTCCGCCGGTGATCAGTATGTATGGATACTCCTTAGCCAGATCAGGCCGACTGAAGGGACTCTCAAAGGACTCTACATACTGCGGCAAGGGATCATACCCCAACTTCTCAAATACGGTCGAGTAGAGCTCGCATTTCCCTGTCGCCGTGGCAAAGCCTCCCATCTTCTCATATTTCTTGTATTCCGGCTTCAGAAAGTAGTATCCCCCCTTCGCCATGAATTCTTTGAAGGTCATCCCTAAAGGCGCAATCTTCCAGTCATAGGCCTCTTCCAAGTTCTTCCATGGCCAGTACTTTTCCTGTCCCATCCGGATTGCCAGTCCCCGAACTAACTCAAAGTCCGTCCGATGTTCATACTCCCCAGGGATCGTGGAGGGTAGCCCCGCCTCCCCTGCATAGATGTCACAGTCCTCACTGTACTGATCCCACAGCCAGGGCCTCTCGATCCAGCTCGCACAGGGGAAGACATAGTCCGCCAGAGCCGCCGAGGGCGTGATAAAGTAATCATGAACCACATAAAGGTCAAGACTCTTCAGGGCCTTATAAACCAGCTTCGTGTTGCCCTGGGTAACCATCGGATTGCTCCAGACTGTAAACAACGCCTTCACGGGGTAGGGCTTTTCTGTGACCATGGCTCGGTACATCGTTGGCATATGACAACCGCAGCAAAGCCCAACCTCTCCAAAGTACCTACCCCATCCTTCCCTCGTATAAGTGTTCATCAGGTCCCGTCCCGGCCAGGCCATAAGCTTGAAACGGTCGCTTGCTAATTGCTTCGCCTTTTGCTCCGGAGTCAGTTTATTAGAAAGCTCTTCCTCCTCAACATCTCTCAATAGACTGGGTCCGGGCATATAATCGCCTCCACGGGCATCGATCGTGCCTGTTAAGGCACTCAAGATAAATCTCGCCTGAATCGCCTCGATGCAATCCTGTAGATGCTCCATCCCCATTCCGTGAAGGATCTGGCCAGGTTGGTTCATCGCAAACATCACTGCTGCTTCCCGGATCTTCTGCGCTGGTACCCACGTCACTTCTGCAGCCTTCTCAGGAGGAAACTCCTTGGCTCGCTCTACCACCTTATCAAATCCGTAACACCATTTCTCCACAAACTCCTTGTCATAGAGCCCTTTCTCTATGATTACGTTAATCATTGACATTAAGAGAGGAACGTCCGTTCCAGGCCTCTGTTGTACCCAGAGGTCCGCGAGTTCGGCTGTTTGCGTCCTGCGAGGATCAACCACGATCACCTTCACTCCCAGCTTTTTCCCCTCCCGAATCGACTTCCATAACCGTTGATATGCTTGCGAAGGATCCATCCCAATCAACATCACACTCTTGGTCACCGCCTCCCCTCCCAGGGCATCAATCGTCACCCCTGTTCGGTGCCTCACCCCCCATCCCAACACTGCATTTGCGACCACCACGGCGGGACCATGGCAGATCATATTCTGCCCCCCGAAGTTCGGCGTTCCCAGCAAATGTAAAAAACGGTTCAGATATCTGTACCACGACCTACCTGTCCCCACCGTCGCCCCAATTGCCTCCGGCCCGTACTGATCCTTTATCTTCGTCAGCTTGGCTGCCACCTCATCCAGACCCTGTTCCCACGAAATCTTCTGCCACTTCCCTTCCCCTTTCTCACCCACTCGCTTCAAGGGAAAGTTGAGACGATCCGGATGGTACATGTATTCCTTCACCCCTCGCTGCTTGATGCAGGCCTCAATCGGAGGGAAGACCGTATCCCATTTGGGAAACGTCTTATCGGGCTCCGTCTTAATGAGACGCCCATTCTCACTGTGTACTTCTACTCGACAGCGGGCATGACAAAACTGACAAACCGTACGCTTTACTTCCATAGTAACTCTCCTCTCTTCAATTTTCTTAGGGACACTTCCCTATTTTTATCAATCCGATTCTTGTTTTCGCCTGCCTGCCGGCAGGCAGGTAAGGTCAAAAATAGGGAAGTGTCCCTTTTTTCCATACCGATCGTCCTTTCTTATTCCAGATATTTTTTTAATATCGGAGTCTTTTCCTCATAATATTTAAAAAGGTTTTTAGCCAGACGTTCAGCATCCTCGCCGTAAATGGGGTTGGGGGGGAAGTTCAATCTTTTCGCATGAGCTAAGAATTCTTTATCACTGAAAACCTTCTTGAAGCATGAGATTAAAACATTGGTAATCTCTTTAGGAATGTTAGGAGGGCCAATCACAAAACGTTGCAGTTTCGTGGTCTCTGCCAGTTCTGGAAAACCTAACTGTGCAACCGTTGGAACACCAGGAAACTCGCTCTTTTCAGAGAGGACCATGATCGCCCGAATTTCTCCTGCATCCAGCATCGGCTTGGATGATTCCTCAGTCAACATGGCTACCTGGACATCACCCCTCAATAAGGCATTCACATTCTCCGCTGCTCCAGGAAAGTTAATCAGACGTATCGGCAACTTGGCTGCCTCCTTTAACAAAATGCTGGAGACATGATACCCACGACCGAAGTTTGATGCTGCCCATTTCACTTCCTTCTCTTTCCCTGCCTTGATCATCTCTTCCCAGTTCTTAAAACCATCCTTGCGGACAACAATGTATCGCTCAGAAGCACCAATTCTGGCTAAAAAAGTGTATTTACTTACATCAAATTCGATCTTTTCAGTAATATTATCAGTCACAAAAGCCGTATTAAAATCGCCTATGGTATAACCATCCGGCCTCGCATAAAAAATGTTATTATAGGCTCTTGCGCCGCCGGCCTCCGCCACATTCTTAATCACTATATCTCCTCCCTTCGCCCCTTTTGATACCTCCTTAAAGTATTTTGGCAAATAGAGAGCCATACTCCTTGCTATCAGATCGAATCCACCACCTGCTTTAACAGGGACAATATAGGTAATCCGCTCAGATGGATAGATCTCTGCACCAAAAACCAGGGAAAGGTGGATTCCAACCAATAAGGTTGTTCCTACAATCATTCCGAAAAGCCTTAAAAAATCCCTTCGATTTTTTCTCAATTTTTCCATAATCATTCCTCCTTCTATAATATATTTGTAGGTGGAATAAAAAATTGATAAGAAAAAACTCACAACGAAATGGTTAAATCATCGATAAGGATGATAGGGGTTTTTCCCCTCCTCTCACACCTTTTTCCTTTCTTTCGCCATTTCCTCACCAATCTTGTAATGCTCCCCCCTAAGGGCCATTTCCGCCTCTCTCCTGTTTCTTTCTGTCCATCGTCCCAGTTCATAGCCATGCCAGGGTCCTTTTGGAGTGAGTAGAGGTAACCCTTCTTCTTCCCATATTTTTTTAGCTCTTTCCATAAATTCCTTAGCGGGAAGAGCTGTTGGCGGGTAGGGCCATTTACGTGTTGCATTAATCAGGAGAGATGAACCAGGAACTCTTTCCGATCGACCCTCAATTTCAGGAGCCACTGAAGGGTCAGTAATATGAAGCTTTCCAGGGACAATACTGATATCGCGATCAGGTTGCATCCGGTAACACAAAGCCCAGATCACAGAATCTGAATCGTAAATATCGATATCTTCATCGACAACAATGATGGTCTTGCCCACACGTGGCTCATAAGCGGATGCTGCCAGTAAGGCCTGCCAGGGTTGGGCTTCGTTACTCCTTTTCATCTTTATCACACACCACTGGTTAGAGCCAACTTCCTGATTCCAATGGACATCCAGTACAGTGGGTATATTGCACTCATATCTTAAGAATTTGTGGTAGACGGCATCAGCAGCTACCCCCCTGAGAACGCTACTTTCACTAGGCGGAAACTGACTAAAAAAAGCGGCGTAGATAGGATTTTTCCGATGAGTGATGCAGGTTACATTCATGAATGGGTTGTAAAACTCTCCTGAGATATAACCGGTGTGTTCCCCGAAGGGTCCTTCTCGTTCTAAATAATCGGTGGGAATCTCACCCTCAATGACAATTTCAGCTGTGGCTGGGACTACAAGATCAACTGTTTTGCATTTGATAACCGGTACAGGTTCTCCTGCAATTCCGCCTGCAATAGCGTATTCCGATGTGCCGTAAGGAATCTTGGCTACTGAACAATAGGCGATATTAGGAGTCGCTCCGAGAACGATAGCCGCCTGAAGCATCCTGAGTCCCCTGTCTTTGCATTTCTGCCAGTGTTGTCGCATATGTGAAGGTTGCTGACAAAATATACCCACCCTTATGGCGCTTTTTATCATGGTTCGGTATGTCCCTATGTTCGAAATGCCTGTCTCTGGATCTTTACTCACCCAAAATGGAGCCGTTAAATAAGGACCATTATCGAAGCCTGGTGTTGAAATCGGCACCGGAAATTCATCTAATCCACCCTGTTCTAACAGTTTATCACCAACATATATTACCTCTTGAACCGGACCGTTCTCTAATAGTTTAGGCTCTATAGGATTGGCTTGAGCTTTCGACCATTTCTCCATAATTCCATCCGGGTTGCACTTCATGCCAAGAGAGTATATCTTCTTTGTTCCTGCATAGCAGGCCGTTAAGACAGGTATATTGTACCTCTTACCTTTGACATCGAAGACCTTTTCAAAAAGGAAGGCCTTTCTATCTTCTTCCTTAAGGCCACGATATTGCCACCTGACCAATGGCATTAACTCGGTGTCTTTGTTGATCTCCCTTCCTATTTTCACCAAATTCTTGGTTTCTTCCAGGATTTTAATGTATTCCCTCAGATCTTTATAATAGGTCATCTTCTCCTCTCCTCCAAAACCGTCATGAGCACAAAGATACCACAAATAATGAAAATATCCTGGATTCCCGTTTTCACGGGAATGACAAGCATTAGTAGTTCCGTCATTCCTGCGGAACCAGGAATCCAGGGGTCTATTTGAGTATTAAAATACTTGTTGATTCCCTTCTATAGATGGAGCAGTCGCTTTGCATTCTCTTCGAATATTTTCTTCTTATCAACTTCAGATATATCCATCTGCTCTATGGATCTTATGGTTTCGCGAATCTTCCTCTCTCCCAATTCATTGTCGTAAGGCATATCGGTAGCAAATAGCAGATGGTCAATCCCAAAGAATGAAGAGACACACATCAATCCTGGGGCGCTTCCGTAAGCGGTATCACAGTAAAAAAGGCGATAATAATCGATCGGCCGCTTTGTCAGATTTTGTGTATATCTCTGGCCCAACAATTGCTCATGGAGATCGTATAAGCCATCAATCCTTTTTTCGAGAAAGGAGACCATGCCTCCGAAATGATGCGTGATGATCTTAAGGCCGGGATGCTTTTCGAGCACCCCGCTGAATACCAGACGGGTCATAAAGGCAGAGGTCTCATACTCCCTGCCAAAGAGGCTCGAGATTAAATATTTCGACTCCTTCTCCGTGCTGTAGTCAGGACCTGGCCTCTCCCTTTTCGGATGAACCCAGATGGGAAGATCATAACCGGCCATCTTTTCATAAATGGCCATGAACTCCGGAGAGTCAAGGGGCTTCCCGTTAATGTTAGTATCTAACTGGATCCCCTTCAGGCCAAGTCTGCCAACCGCCCTGTCTAATTCTTCAAGAGCGGCATCGAGATCGTTCATTGGCAAACAGGCAACGGCGGCGGGAAACCGATCCGGGTACTTCGCGACCAGTTCAGCCATCTCTTCATTAGCCATTCTTGCGAATTCTACCGAATCTTTTGGCTCAAATAGTGTTTCAATGGCCGGAGAAGCCAGCGTTAAAACCTGGGCAAGGCCTTCAAACCTGTCCATGATTCGGAATCTTCTATCGAGGTCCCAGAGGGTCGGGAGAACGTCCAGGTATTTATTCCAGACCGATTGACGAAACGTACCCGGTCCCCTTTTTACCAGGGCCTCTTTAAATTTAGGCGGAATAATGTGCGGAAAAACATCGATCTTCATGGTCTTTATATCTCCTTTCCGAATATCGACCCCTCTTTACGTCAATTTGTGGAAAAAAGAGCTATTAACAGGAGCATTTAATAGATGACATTCGCCAAGTCATACCTCTCACCCTAACCCTCTCCCCAGGCCTTGGGGAGAGGGGAGGGTGAGGGGAACTCATGTAACCATTTTAATGCTCCAGGTAATATCCTTTAGGAGGCATATCATCCTTGGCCAATTCCTATCCTTACTCTCCCTCATCGCCAAATTCGTAGTAAAGGTAGGGAAAGACCCTCTTTGCGATCGGCTGGAAGACCTTGGACCGGAGTCCATAATTCACCCGGATATGTCTGGCTTCAACCTTTCCCGTATTGAAATGCTGGTGCATCGTCTGCGGCCCGGGAACATGGATGAGTGTTCCTTTTTTCCAGTCGATTCGCTCATAATCCACCACGGAGTAGCCTTCTCCTCCCAGGCAATAAAGAACAGCCTCCATGTGTCCGTGTCTCCCTGAATTTGCTCCAGGGCTATCATACATGATTCCGGAGATCTCAACCTCCCTCGCTTTAAAACCGCTATCCTGCCATCTCATCAGACGCACCATCTTCGACCGATGGCCTTTTGACCCGGGAGTTCTCATCTCCTGGGCGAGGGACTGGGAGTACTCGTCAGTCTGCTTGGACCACACCTCTGCCATCTTGTCGCCCGCAACAAGTGGGGCGTCTTCTTTCCTCATAATGATCCTCCCAAGCTCGGGGTGGATACTGGATACAGCCTTGGGACTATTATCAAGGGCATGAAGATGGGTCTCAGCGGCCTCCTCAAACTGAAAGAACTTGGCAACCCCTGTGAACATCTCGTGGGCAACGGCCATGACCGAAAAGTAGCGGGCCGTATCTTCCCCCAGATTAAAGTGCTGGTGGACGACACCGAAAGGAATGAACAGGCAGCTATCCTCTGCCCAGTCATATCGGAGGCCGTCAATCACGCTGCACCCTTTTCCCTTTGTAATATAGATGGCTTCCTCTCCGTGATAGTGTTTCCCTGTGTTCCATTGGGGTGGAATCTCTCCCAGCATGATATCACCGGCTGTAAGAAATCCATTCTCACGGGAGCAGAGCAGTGCTGCGCGACAGTCCTGCTTTGTCCTTACCCATTCCAATTCCTCCTCGTGGATGTATTTTCTCGCTTTGGCACACTCCCTCTTCCAGTCATCCGCTAAGTTTAACCAGCGGTCATAAAAATTATCCATGAACCTACTCTCCTTAAAATGTTTGGCTCTTCCGGGTTTTTTGTCGGTTGCCTTCCCTTAAGCCCCGTTCATCCGCCTTTCTCGTAACCCCCCTCTATTCCCCCCTTAGCATAAGGGGGGATGAAGGGGGGTTATAACCGTAATAGCCTTCTGGCATTCTCTCCAAGTATCTGCTTTTTACTCTCTTCATCTAAATCAAGCTTCTTGAGGTTATCAATATAGGTTTTTATTCTCCCTGGATTTTCTAAAAAATTCTGGGGATAGTCTGTGGCAAAAACCAATCGACTGGGATGGATGGTTGTTAGAGCACATTTCACTGCGTTCATTCCTCCAGCAAAGCCAGCTAAGTCAAAATATAATTTTTCGAAGTAATTCTGAAATGGCATGCTCATTCGAGTGCCGGTCATGCCATGGGGGCCGAAGTAATAGTCGATCCGTTCCTTGATGGCTGAGATGCCTCCTCCCAAGTGGCTCATAACCAACTTCAGATCAGGGAAATCCTCCAACACACCACTCAAAATAATCCTGGTCGTGGCCACCATCAGGTCCATTTCTCTTCCAATATTCCTGCCGAGCTCATAAGGGGCATCCAGAACATCGTAACCCAACTGTACACCACTGGGATGGACGAATATAGGCACATTCAACGTCGATACCTTCTTATAAAAGGGGGCTAACTCTTTCGAATCTAAGAGACGGCCTTCGACCTGGGAACGAATCACTACACCCTTTAACCCCAGGGACTCGATCGCCCTATCCAACTCGGCAAAAGCCTTCTCCCCACCGAGAGGAGGAATGGGAGCCAAACCCACAAACCTTTTTGGATACCTTTTGATCAGCTCTCCGACATTATCATCCCAAACTTTACACTCTTCTAAGGCAGTCTGCGTATCATCATTGGTAACAGCCATTGAAAGCACCGCCATGTCAATACCGACCGCATCCATGATTCTCAGATGCTCCTCAATATCATGCAGTTCAGGATGGAGAGTGCCGCGAGGTTTCCCGTGCTCATAAAATGTCTCCCTTTCTCCCTTTTTCCCTCCCTTTTTAAGCCATAACTCCTCAGGTATATAATGATGCTCCCAGTCGATAATCATGAGTCAAGCCTCCTCTATTCCTTAACCCCCCTTCATCCCCCCCTCCTAACGCCCCCTCCACTCTCCCCCTCTTAAAATAAGAGGGGAAAGGGGGAGTTACAAGGGGGGAACAGAGGGGGGTTATTTCAAATACTTTTCTAATATTGGCTTTAGATCTTGCTGGTAAAACTTAAAGATCCTTTTGGCCATCCTGTCTGCTTCATCCCCGAAAATCAGATTTAAGGGGATATCGCTCTTTTTCACCCAGGCCTGAAATTCCGGATCATTCATCGCTTTTTTAAAACCTGTAACCAATTGGTTGCTGATCTCTTTGGGAAGCCCCGGAGGTGCAATCACAAAGCGATGACCTTCTATTGTCTCACCGAGGTCAGGAAATCCCAAATCCTTACTGGTAGGAATGCCAGGGTACCCACCATAACCAGTAAAATCAGCTATAACTCTTATCTCCCCAGCATCTATCAGCGGCTTTAAGGAATCCTCAGAACCCAATGACACTTGAACATCGCCCCTAAGCAAGGCATTCATACTTTCAGCCGTACCCCCAAGGCAAATCAAGCGAGCCGGAAGCTTCAATTTCTCTTTAATAATAATTGCACCAATATGTTGAGCCCGTCCAAACGCCCCGACTCCTATTTTTATCTCTTTCGTCTTAGCCGCTTTAAGCATCTCCTCCCAATTGGCAAAGCCGGTTTTGTTGGTCACAAGGACCCGGGTGGTCGTATTCACTCGGAGTAGAAAGTTGAATTTTTCGATGTCAAAATCCAATTTTTCCATCAACGTTTCGGTGGCAAAAGAGATATCAAAGCCGCCGATCGTGTAGCCATCCGGTCTGGCGTGATACACCATACTGTAAGCCTTTTGGCCCGAGGCTCCGGCTTCGTTCCTTATGAGGATATCGCCACCCTTTGCACCTGGCGAGAGCTCCCGGAGGTATTTAATCAGATAAGGGCTGATGGCCCGAGCCAGCAGGTCATAGCCGCCACCTGGTTTATAAGGGACAAGCCAAGTAATTTTCCCAGAAGGGTAAGCATCTTTGGCAAAGCTAAGGGGTATATGACCCCCTTCAATCAGAGCCAATACGACAGCAGAAAGAATAAAGATTTTTAAAAAATCCCGACAATTAAAAGAACCTTTTTCCCCTCTCATGGCTTTCCTCCTTTCGCCCCCTCACCCCCTCCCTCTCCCCCGCTGGGGAGAGGGGAAGGGTGAGGGGAAATTTCAAATGTTTTGGGTTACGTTTTGATGGGTGCCCTTTTGGGTCTTTTATAGATCCTCTCAATATAGGGCCAGAAGATGACTGCCACAATACAAAGGAAAATAATCAGACTGGGGATACGGGTGAAGAATATCAATATCCAATTGTCAGAAATGGAAAGGGCTTCGAAGAGGCCAAACTCAGCAATTGGACCCAGAATGATTCCCAGCACCAGGGGTACGGGATGAAATCCACTTTTCTTCATATAGTAGCCCAGGATACCAAATATAGTAGTGACCAACATATCTTGCCAGTACTCTCTCATAATGTAGGAACCGATAAAACAGAGAACAACAATGATCGGAGAAATAATCTCGGCTCTTGTCTTGGTCAGCTTAACCATTGCATTGGAGAAAAAAACTGCCATAAGCACACTGATGACGTGTGCAATAAAAAGAACATAGGCAATCGTGTAGATTAAATCTGCGCGGAGTCTCACAATCTGTGGCCCTGGAGTAATGCCGTGGAGGATAAAGGCTCCCAGCAGGATCGCCATGGCATTGCTGCCAGGGATGCCCAAAGTCAACGTGGGGAGAAGATCCCCGCCTGCACAGGCATGAAGGGCACCATCTCCAGCAATGACTCCCCGGATATCCCCTTTTCCAAAGGTCTCTGGGTTCTTACAGGTCTTGGTGGCTGAGGCATAGGACACAAATCCAGCCACTGTGCTGCCAGCTCCCGGTGCCACTCCGACGACCCAGGCAATTAGGAAACTCCGTGCAACAAGGCCCATGTTCTTGAATACAGCTTTAACACCTTCTATATAACGACCGACCAAAGGAACACCCTCGCCAGCGATAGAGCTTCCCTCCATCCAGAGCCTGATTGCCTCGCTCATTGCCAGCGCCCCTAATATGACAGGGACCATATTAATTCCCTCCTTAAGATAGAGGGTGCCGAAGGAATAGCGGGCCTGCCCGACAAGGGGATGGTACCCAATATTGGCAATCATGACGCCGATGCCACCCGCTATCAGGCCTTTGACAATCGAAGATGACGAGACTGCTGCAATGGCCGTTAAGCCAAATAAAGCTAACATAAAAAATTCCGCTGGTCCGAAATTTAAAATGATCTGATACATGAGGGGCATGAAGATAACCAGGGTAACGGAGGAAAAAAGTCCTCCCATAATCGAAACCGTGGCCGAGGCACCAATGGCCTGCTTGGCTTGGCCATTTTTCGCCATGGGAAAACCGTCGATCAGAGTCACAGCATTCGGGTTATCTCCAGGGATATTAAAAAGTATCGCGGTGAGGGAACCACCAAACTTCGAGGTGGCATAAATGGAAGTAAGGAGGATAAAGGCCGGAATCGCATCCATCTTCCAGGTCAGGGGGATCATCAAGGCCATCGCATGGCTCGCACCGATGCCGGGCAAAATCCCTACGACCACCCCGATGAGGGTTCCGATCAGCATGAGTATTAAATTCTGCAAATGAAAAAGATTTATTAAAGGTGTTAGAATTTGGTCCATCTTCTTCCTCCCTTTAGATCAAATTGAGTGATCTCAAGATGGGATCCAACAATACCCCAAAGTCTTCCGGGGCACCCAGTAATTTGTAAAGGACTAAATAACAGAGCAAATACATCGAAACCAGACTGATGAAGATCTTCACCTTTTCCTTATAGCCATAATAATAACTGGTACCTACAATCACAAAAAACAACGCCACCAGATAACCAAAAAGAAGGAAGGCCACAAAGCTACCGATCAGGGCCAAAAAGGCCTTCCCCTCATCACGAAAGGTAATCTCCTTGGCTAGCGCCTCTTCGTACTTCCCCTTGAGCTTCTCCTCTGCAATTTCATCCTTAATGCTATCAAACTCCCCGGCCAGGCCTGCCTCCTTGAACTGGCCGATCTTGCTTTTTGGAAAGATAATATGAAAGAGGCGCATCCCGGTCAATAGGGTTGTAACAATGCCGATGAGCATTGGCACGGTTCTCGCCACCAATTTATATCGGAAGCTTCCGAGAAAGATATAGAGAGCGAAAATAAAAAAGGGAAGGATAACCCAGAGCTCCTCACGGAGTTTTTTTAATTCCTTTAGACTCATCTCCGGTTTCTTTGTTCCAGAAATATCGCTCATTTTTGCCTCCTTTATGAAGGGTATCTATTTCGGCAGATTTTCCCGCAAGACCTTCTCCTTCTTTTTATAGAACCCTTGAACCGTTTTGATCAAATTGTCAAAGTCCGAACCAAAAACCGGATCATAGGTGACCTTGGCTTTTTGGTTCCAGGCAAGGAATTCCTTGTCTGCAAAGACCTTCTTCAATGCATCCTCATATATCCGCTTGATGTTGCCCGGCAAGCCGGGAGGGCCAACGAGGTATCGCTGTGACCTTACCGGCTCGATCAGCTCCGGAAACCCGATTTCCTTGATCGTTGGGACACCCGGGAACTTGGTTTGGTCCGTAAAGGTCAATAGGGGCCTCAGTTCATTCGAATCAATCAATGTCTTGAGGGAGTCTTCAGAATTGATGCTGATCGGAACATCTCCCCGGATCAAGGCTGAATTGGCTCCAGCGGTTCCGTCGAAGATCACCGGTTTTAATGCCAGCCCGGTCGTATCCACAAAGAATACGAAGGCAATATAGTTGGAACCACCGAAGCCACTGAGAGCCAGCTTGACCGGGGCGCTCTTGGATGCTTTGACAACGTCATCCCAAATGGAAAAATTCGATTTCTTGGTCGCCACAAGAATCTTATGGCTTGAGGCAAGCCTGGCAATGTAGCTGATTTCATAGAAGTCGAATGGCAGTTCGCCCGTCATGGTCAAGATATGGAGCCTTTCCCCTCCATTCCCTATCGTGTAACCATCGGGTTTCGCATGATAGATATCATTGATGGCCCTCACTTCGCCGCCCCCGGGGAGGTTCTTGATCAAGATAGCAACCTTGCCAGGATTGGGAGAGACCGCCTTGAGGTATTTTTCCAGATATGGAGCAATTCCACGGGCCATGATATCTTCTCCGCCACCTGGCTGGAACCCAACGATCCAGGTGATCTTCCCTGAGGGAAAGGCCTCTGCTGCATAACCGAGGGGTATACCGCCTCCCCACGAACCGATGACCAGCCCTATCCCGCAAAGGACAGAGATGAGGAATACGTTCCGAGGATGATGTCTTGCTTTTTTTAAAATCTTCTGCATTCTCATCATAACCCACCTCCTTTTTTATAGCGATTAGGTTAGCTCAGAATAAATGATATATTCACCTCCTCATCCTAAACCAACAAAATCTTTTACTCCATTGGACTAATACAAACGTGTTAAATCCTTTGATATTGACCCCTCACCCCCTCCCTCTCCCCTTCGAGGGGAGAGGGGAAGGGTGAGGGGATCCGATCTAAATGTAAAAATTAATTCTGCGTTTATATTAATATCCCTCCGATCCAAATTTGGCATCAAGCTCTCGGGCGGCTTGGTTAACAAAATCCAACCTTGTCACTTGTTCAATAGTAAAGCTTCGTGGCAACTTCCCCCAGGCTTTATACTCTTTTATCAAATCTTCCATTCCTTTTCCATTAAAACTCCCATCAGGTGGGAGGTATTGAGCGGAAGCGATCATCCCATCTAAGAGTGTTTGGTCAAACTTGCCCCAGCCGAATCCGTCCTTCCCCCAATCATAGGTTAAGTACATCTTACGTATTCTTTCCACGTTATTCTTGTCCCGGGAAAATCGGTAGCCTCTGATGATTCCCTTTAGAACCTTGACTGTCTCTTGGGGATATTGAGAAATGATGCTACCTGTTGTAGCAACTGCTCTGTCCGGCAACCCATCGGGATGGGTCTCTGAGCGTTCGGCTAAAATATTGAACCCTGCCTTACGTACCAAGTCAAAAAGTTCAGGTCTCTTATAGTGAGCACTCAAACCGACGGCTTGATAATCACCTCTTTCAAGGCGGGGTTTTTGAATTTCGAGTGAACCATATCCGGCATGGGTGACCCAGGTGACGTCTTTATCCGGGTCCATTCCTGCTTTCCGAAGAAGCATTCTTATCCAGATCACCTCACGGGAACCTCCTTCTTCTTTGATCCCTATTCTTTTCCCTCTCAAATCAGCTACCGATTTAAGATCAGGCGTTCCAATAAATGTCGAAGGGAATTGATTTAACATGCCCCCGATAATATAAAGCTGTTCTCCTTTGAGCTTGGCTTCGAGGACTAATCCTGGCTTTACATCTAACCCAAAATCTATAGCTCCCGATTTCAATCCTTCAACAGTCAAACTGTCTTCACCGGAAGCGATAAGTTCTACTTCTGGCAACCCTTCCTCTCGAAAATAACCATTCTCAATGGCCGACAAACCGCTCACCCGATGAAAGGCATGTTTATGTCCTGTTGCTAAAATGATCTTCTTTGCCATCCGCCATCCTCCCTAACAAGCAATATGGGTTCCATTAATGATGATCTTCATTCATCTCTCATCTACAGCGAACGCACTTTACCCTTCCATTTTTCGATGACTTTCTTGCGAAGCTCCGGGCTGGCCTTATTGGTTCTGGGAAATTCATTCATCCAGACAAAGGGTTTACACGCATTGATAATCGCGACACTATGCGAATAATCCTTCTTTTCCCTCTTTTCCGGACCCACCATGGGATCGAGTCTGGTCCCCCAGCAATCT
>Ga0315288_10002315_pt1 | contig 24646 bp, 22 predicted proteins | sample YL17G11_20_MG_FD_203454 | JGI IMG/M metagenome (GOLD analysis project Ga0315288, IMG submission 203454) | Sediment microbial communities from Yellowstone Lake, YNP, Wyoming, USA - YL17G11_20 | ecosystem: Environmental > Aquatic > Freshwater > Lake > Sediment | place: USA: Wyoming | collected... | reverse complement strand
CTGCGAGGGATACCGTATACCGTCACCATCCAAGGCGGATTCCTGAATATACCGCCTAAAGAGCTAGAGGAGATGATGAGCCCTGCGAAGGAGCTTTTCAATTACGGCAAGCCGCTGGGTTTTATATTCGGATCCAGAAGGGTCGTGAGAGACGCCACTGTCATCACCTGTCTAGATCAACTTGAAAGAGATCTGTTACAAAAGAAATTTCCTAAGCAGAAGGTTGTCTTTATTCCCAGCGGAGTAAGTTTGGATAAATTCTCTTCCGGGAATAAAACAAGGTTCAAGGAAAAATATAATATATCAGCAAATGAGAGAATTTTGCTTTGTGTGGGCAGTTTCTATCCTCAAAAAAACGAACTTTTGTTAGTAAAAGCTTTTAAAATAGTAAAAATGTCAATGCCAGACTTGAAATTGATCTTAATAGGAGTTGTGTACGACGAAAAGTACATGGAACAATTACGCAGTGAGATATCCAGTTCAGGCTTGAGCGGATCGATTATTATCCTAACGGGTGTCGGGTTTGATAACCCGGATCTGGTAGACGCGTATTCCGCATGCGACATTTTTGTCCTTCCCAGCAGGTATGAGACATTCGGAATTGTCATACTGGAAGCGTGGGCTGCTGGAAAGCCCGTGGCCTGTGGCCGGGTCGGAGGGCCGATCTATTTTGTAAAAGACAGAGAAAACGGTTATTTTTTTGATATCAACTCTGCAGAAGATATTTCGCAAAAAATAACAGAGGTCCTAAGGAATAAAGACTTCGCCGAAGCTTTGGCAAAGAATGGTTCTGAAAGCGTAAAAAAATATTCTTGGGAACAGATAGTGAGGAAATATATAGATCTATATGAGGTCATATCAAAATGAAGTATATCCTTATCCGAGATGACGATATAAATTATTTTACTGCGAGCGAAGATATTTTCAGAGCCTATGGCTTTTTGCTAGAAAAGAAAATTCCGATAAACTTTTCAATAATACCATCCATCAACACGTCAGGGCGGCCATCTCGCGACCTCTTTGGGGAGAACGCCTTTGAGCCATTTTTGCCAAGAGCCGCACAAGGTGACGATAAAGAATATCCGATAACCTTGAATAAAGAGTTAATCACCGCTTTGAATTCGTTGACGAACACTGAATTTCTTCTGCATGGTTTTAATCACAAAGGCGTCGGCGAAAGATTTGAATTTGAGAATAGCGATGGCAGTATAATAGACGAAAAACTGAGAAAAGGTATAACGATATTTAAAACTGCATTCGGGGTCGCGCCCAGGACTTTTGTGGCACCGCAAGATAAGTATGAAAAAAATTCCATAAAAAGCATAATGGATAGATTTGATGTGTTTTCGACCGGTTGGATTGATAAGAATAGAATCCCAAGGTCTTTTCTACCGGTTTATTACTGGATGAAGCTCACGAACAATAATATCTTGAAATATGGTAAATTTTTAATGGCGGAACATCCGGGGTGCCTATTCTCTAGGTTCAAAGATAGGTCATGCATACAGAGGCTCGACCCCTATCTTGAAAAACACGAAGTGACTGTCATAACCGTACATCACTGGGAATTCTTTGAAAAAGGGGTCTTGGACAAGGAGTTGTATGAAACCTTCAAGAGGCGGATGGTTTCTTTATGCGAGGACAGCAACTTCAAGTTCATAACATTTTCAGAACTTTATGATATAAAGTTAAAACGTTGCTGAATTTAAGGTCACGGCTGGCAGGTATCGTGATCCAAAAAATTCAGACGATATAGTAAAAAGATAAATATCATGTTAATAAATTTGAGATTGCGCGAACAGTGTATAAGAAAAGGTCCAGAGACAGTGAAGTTCAGGCGTATGAGGAAATTATACAATGAGCAATGAAATAAATATTCAGGGCGTGAAAATCCACAACCTTGATTACGATGAATTTATGAAAGAGTTTCTTAAATATTTGAAAGGAGGTCAAAAGAGAACGATTGCATTTATAAATGCACATTGCATTAATGTGACACGGAAAGACAAAGAATATAAAGACATAATAAATGGATTTGATTTAATTTTGGCCGATGGCATAGGCGTGTTCCTTGCGAGTTTGGCAAATAAAAATACAATAAGGGAAAATCTAAATGGCACAGATTTGATGCCAAAAATATTTAGGGATGTTAACCTAGCAGGAGCTACTTTCTTTTTTATTGGAGGTAGGCCGGGAGTTGCGGAGAAGGCGCGCGACAATCTGATAAAAGAATTCCCGGGACTTAAAATAATCGGATGCATGCATGGATACTTTGATAATGTCCAAGATAGAGAAGTTGTAAATATGATAAATGAAGCCAGGCCAGATATTTTATTGGTTGCCATGGGCGTGCCGAAGCAAGAAAAATGGATTTTTCATAATAAGGATAAGATAGAGGCAAAAATTTTCACAGGGGTTGGAGGTTTTTTTGACTTTGCAGCAAGAATCAATATGCGAGCTCCGAAATGGATGCGAAAGATAGGTATGGAATGGATATTTAGGCTCATTCAAGAACCAAAGCGGTTAAGGCAACGCTATATACTGGGAAACATCGAATTTTTATATTATACACTTAAAGATTTTTTAAAAAAGATTTAGCTATAGGACACTTTTCAAAATTGGGTACACAATGCATGAGGATAGGAATAGTCGCATTCCCTTTCGATAAGGGTAAGTCAGGCGTTTGGAATTATATCGCAAATATCGTAAAGAATGTTGTCGAGCAAGACAAGGTTAACGAATATATTATCTTCACACCGTATGATTTTGAATTCAAGAACAATAACGTAAGAGAAATTTTATTTCATAAAAAGTATGTCAACGATCCTATTCTTAACATCTTATGGCATCAGACGTATATTCCCTGGGCCGTAAAAAAATTTAAAATAGATATCCTTCATCTTCCCGCCGGAAATAGAAGGCTTACACTCATCAAACCATCTAAGACCATCGTGACCGTTCATGACCTCGCCCAATTCCACGTCGATGAGAAATATGATATTTTTAGAATGTTTTATGTAAAAAAGATTTTGCCTTTATTCATGCGTGGCATCGATAAGGTTGTGGCGGTAAGTGAAAGTACAAAAAATGATATATTGCATTATTGGGATATTAAGGATGTGGATATAACTATCCTGCCGAACGGTGTTACAAAAAATTTCTCGGTCAGAAATATCGATGCCGTCAGGCAGAAAGAAGTGCTTAAAAAACACCGCATAGAGGGTAGGTATTTATTTTACGTTTCGAGGCTGGAACATCCCGGAAAGAATCATATTATGCTCATCCGGGCCTTTGAGAAAATAAAGAATGAACTGAAATTACCACATAAACTTGTTTTGGCTGGAAGCAGATGGCGTGGTGCAGAAAAAATATATGAGAGAGCCAAGGCCTCTAGTTTTAAAAATGACATAATATTTACCGGTTATGTCGGAGAAGAAGATTTGCCCTATTTATATAAAGGCGCAGACGTTTTTGTGTTTCCTTCCCTATATGAAGGCTTCGGCGTTCCTATATTGGAAGCGATGGCATGCGGCACACCCATTGTAGCCTCTAATATATCCTCGATGCCAGAGGTATTGGGAGATTGTGGCCTCACATTCGATCCAGCGGATCTAAACGATATGGCGGAAAAGATACAAACCATGCTGACCGATCAGGCCTTGAAGAATAATTTTATCGCAAGAGGCCTTGAAAGAGCGAAGTTATTCGACTGGGGCAGGATAGCCAGGGATATGGTTAAACTCTATAAAGCAATGGGCTCGTATAAGTGACGGGCACAATATAATCGAGAGTTTTGACAATGACGAGTGGCGACGAAAGCTTAGAAAAAGATTTTTCTCGCGATGTTTGGTGCATCCTCGGGATCCCCTTTGATAATTATTCTATGGAAGATGTCTGCAATGTAATGGACGACCGCATAGCGCAGGAAAATCAATGTGTGCTATCTACTCCGAATCTTGACTGGGTTTCCATGTCACTTAGAGATTGTGATTTCAAAAAAACGATCATAGATAGCGACGTGAGCATCATAGATGGCACCCCATCCTTTGGGTATCGTGTATCTTGGGCCTGCCTATGATGGAAAAAGTTCCGGGATCAACCTTGTTCGAACACATTTTGCCGATATAAAATATGTGGATAATTCTTTCCCGGGGCTTCTTCTATTATTATCTAAATATAAGGCAATGCAGCAAAAGAAACTCAGCCTTGTTAATGTGGATAGAGAATTGGCAAAAATATTCAAATGGAATTTATTGGATAATATTATGTATATTGATAAAATTTGAATATATAGATTTATTTTGTAATAATCAAAAGTTAGGTATATAATATTTGTTTAAAGCGATATGGCCAAAGAATACCCGAAAGCCCTATGGAGGGCACATCATCGTTTTGTGTGAAATAATTCGAGAAAGAGCATGTTAAGAGAACGCCAGAAACTTCTAGATAGGATAAGCATCACATCTTCCGGGGTGCTTATTTTTATATCTTTCTATTTTTGGTTTTGGATTATAAGAAAAACATCGCATCGCTTCGGCACATTCAATGAATATTTTGGCATCGTAATAGTTTTTATAGTTATCGTGATCTTTGGCATGGTCATCAGGGGCGTCAGTGCTTCGAAACGAGCCATCTCTATAGCAGATATTTTAAAAGAAATATTTATCTGTTATACATTCGGAGCGCTTGGTTTGGGATTATTTACTTACATCTTCAAGATACCGCATTTCAGCCGGCTATATTTATTATCAAGTCTAGGCATAAGCTATTGTCTTATATCAATATTTTATATATTGAATTTGCTGGTATACAGAGAGATAAGGATCCGAGGGCTAAATTATAGAAACGTCCTCCTCGTCGGCAATAAAGACACCCTGCCGGAATTCATAAATACTATAAAAAATAATAAGGCCTTAGGTCTGAATATAATCGGCATAATGACCATCCAGGAATTGGATAAAAAAGATTTCATGGGATATAAATATTTTAGCACCGTAGATCATATAAAAAAGGTTTTAAATTCCGAAGTTATCGATTACGCGGTATTTGCTGTATACGCAGAAAACCCTCAAGCCGTCGAGAAAGCGATCTTTGCCTGTCAGGAGCGAGGGATCGAAGTATGGCTGAAACCTGATTTTATGGAAAAGATAATGCTTTCACAAGTAGATTATCTGGAAGAGATACCTCTATTCATATTCTCGCTCAGCTCCAAAAATGAGTTTGCGTTAACCGTTAAACGCATTTTCGACGCAGTCGCATCATTTTTATTAATAATCATCTTGGGTTTACCGATGCTGATAATAGCGTTTTTAGTGCGCAAGACCACGAAGGGCCCGGCCTTGTTCAAACAAAAACGTATAGGCCTTAACGGTCGCAAATTTATTATGTATAAATTCAGGACTATGTATACGGATTTACAACAGCGGAGATCCGAATATAAGCTTAAGAATGAAATGAAAGGGCCTGTATTCAAAATGAAGAAAGACCCGCGTATAACCCCGATAGGATATTTTTTAAGACAATATTCGTTGGATGAGCTGCCGCAACTTTTTAACGTATTAAACGGGGACATGAGTTTAGTGGGGCCCCGTCCTCCGCTGCCGTCCGAAGTCTATCTTTATAAGGGATGGCAAAGAAGGCGCCTCTCAATGCGGCCTGGGATAACATGTATATGGCAGGTTTCCGGTCGGAATAAAATAAATGATTTTGATGAATGGGTAAAGCTCGATTTAAAGTATATAGACACGTGGAGTTTATGGCTTGATTTTAAAATATTATTTACGACCATCCCCACTGTTTTAAAGGGAACAGGTTATTGATACAATTTAACTAATAATAAAAAAATTTTATGAAAAATACGCTCCAGGCCCGCCTTATCATATTGATGGTGTTATCCTCAATATTTCTCATAAGCACATTCACCATAATCCAATTATCCAATCAGCTCCAGAGGTCCGCCGAATTTAATCTGTATAGAGCGAATTTTGGCGCATTTGTCACAAAAGATAAATTAAAAGATCTATTTTCAGGTTTTACGGAACAGCCCCCATCCTACCTTATTGTGCCGAAAATCAGAGAGATATTTTCATCAGAGATGGATTCACGGATTATTGAAGGAGCCACTCTCTTTAACAGAGAAGGTCTGCCATTGCTTTCAGAAGGAAGGACCATAACGAACCTTCAATATGACAAAGCGTTTTTGGATAAGATATATCAAATGAACAATAAATCGAAGTGGCTTTTCCCGGTAATCAATAAGAAAGAGCGCATTATCGATTTATTCGTGGCCCTTGAGAATTCTTACGGGTATGTAGTGCGGTTGACCTTCGCTCTTGGCAGCCTTCAGCAGACATTAGCCGATGTATACGTACCGGTAATGTTCACGATAATCATAGTAATCATTGCCAATGTTATATTGGCAACGCTGCTATCTCGTGCATTGATATCGCCGGTCAAGATACTTAACGAGGCGACCAAAGATATAGCGATGGGGAACTTAGACCGCAAGGTATCTATCAACACAAAGGATGAGCTGGAAGAACTTGCCGATACATTTAATTATATGACTATTGAACTAAAGAAGATGAAAGAGAAGGCCGAGAACGCAAACCCATTAACAAAGCTTCCCGGCAATATCGTTATCCAGGAAGAGGTTGAAAAGAGAATGAAAAACAACGAAAAGTTCATCTTGATCTATAGTGACCTGGATAATTTCAAAGCTTTTAATGATAAATATGGAGTGCACGCCGGTGACAAGATTATCATGCTTAATGCAGAAGTTTTGAAAGAGGCGATAGCGAAAAAGGGTGCTAAGAATGACTTTATCGGACATGAAGGAGGAGATGATTTTTTATTGCTGACCACGCCCGAACGGGCCCAACAGATAGCCGATTACATCATAAAAGAATTTGATAAACATGTTTTGAAATTTTATCACAAAGAAGATCTGGAATTAGGCTATATCGAATCGAAAGCCAGAGACAGCGACGAAATAGTTAAGTTCCCTATAATGACGATTTCTTTAGCCGGGGTAAGTAATCTTAAAAGAGAGATCGTATCCTATTCCCAGTTGACCAATATTGCCGCTGAAGTAAAAAAACTTGCAAAAGAGCATAAGGGAAGTATCTTTATCATGGATAGGAGAGAGCAAAATTTAGGCATAGAAGGTAGAAATAAGCCATAGCTCAGGATTTGACTGGGGCATAATTTATTATAATTGGACTTACTTGTATTTTAACCCGCTATTATGTATAATTGTAAGTAAATAAACCGGTATTATATAGTGTAAGCACATCAATAAAAAATAAAAAATTATGGTACGGGAAACAAAAAAAAGAAGTTTCTTAGATGTGCTATTTAGATTCCACAAATTAATTATCGCCTTTGTCCTCATAACAAGCTTTTTTTCCTTCTACAACGTATTCCTTATAGACCACACTCTCGAAAATCTAAAATTTTCCCTGGAACAAACCGCGTTGGCTTATGACATAGAAGATGTCAAGGGCTTGGATATGATTTTGACCAAGACAGTCGCCAATGAGCCGCCTCCCTACGGGATCAGCTCGGAAAATAATTTAAATCTTGAGTATGCAAAAAGCGTAGTGAACACCGGGAAAAATTTCCACCAATTAGACTACATGAAACTTGCCTTGTCGACCGTAATTCAATCCAAGGAAAAGACCAGGGGCGGCGTTCTGGGCTTTATTGATAAAATAAATAGGCCCATAAGGATAGGCCTTATTTATTTGACATATCTGCCATATTATATTTTCCGGCAGCCAACGCCGGAGCATCCATCCGAAGTCGATATTAATTTATTTGAAAAAATCAGGCTTTTAGAAAAAGAAAAAGACCTCCAAAAACTTGTCGCTGAATATAAAGATTTTATAGCAAAATATCCTAATTATGACAGGGCCTCCCTAGTTAAATTACAGCTTGCCTATACCTATCAGCGCTTGGGTCAATATGACAAGGCGGAAGAGGCTTATAAGGATATACTGAAGCAATATTTCCCGCGCAAGGAGGCTATGATAGCGCAGATATTTTTGTTTGACCTGAGAGAAAAAAGCAAATTGCTGAGCAAGGCCGATCTGTTGCTTGTCAAATCCCGCGAGCTCTCTTCTACGGAAATTGCAGCGAGACAAGAGCTTTTTTATGAATTAGGTATAATCTATACTCAGCTTCTAAATTTTGATGATGCCATAAAGTTCTTCAATAAAGCGATAAGCGTTGATCCAGCAAGCGATTTAGCCACCAAGGCGCAATTTAATATAGCCTGGCTTTACAAACAACGGAATGACTATGAAAAAAGCCTGGACGAATTCAAGAAGATCATAAAGGAAAAACCGACTTATTATTTAGCGCGCGATAGTCGATATCAGCTAGCGGACCTCTACCGTTCTCAAGGTAGGTACGAGGAAGCGGTAGACCTATTCCTGAAATTGGCGGAAGAATATAAAGACAATCCAGATGTTGCGAGCCTTTGCCTCTTCCAGGCAGGGGCATCGTGTCTATATGATTTAAATGATACCGAAAGAGGAGAAGAGATATTCAAAAGACTAGCAAAAGATTATCATAATACGTCTTATGGTAAGTATCTGTCTCCGGAATCCCCTACAGGAATATTTATTACCTACCTTGTGCCCAGGGCAGCGAGGGTGGTAGCGTGGAGGACGATGGGATTGATATGCCTCAGCGGCTATAGCGGTGAGATAGTCAAATTTAAAGCCGTGACCCAAGAAGCGCCGTTTAATCTGGCTTTCAATAATTGGTTAAAATCGGAATTGCCCGATACCATCGGCAATCTATATGTGGATATAAGAGGGCATAAGACGCTTTTTGAAGGTGACAAATTTATGTCCCACGGTCGGATCACTATGGGCGGATTTAATGTAGACGGAAGGGCGGAATGGATGCTTTTGATAACTAAAGGGAAGATGCTGGATTTAGTGGTCAACAAAGCTTTTCTTGACAAGGTTCCGATACTTCCATCCTTGATAAACAGGGCCCTCACCGGCGTGAGGCTCATAATTGAAAAAAATCTCCCTGTCGAAGTAAACAATGTTTCCATGGAGAAAGGCAAAGTGATAATTGACGGGTACGGGAGCAGGACCATACTAGAGCGCATAAAAAATGATACGGAAAAATTGTTTTTAACAGAATTTGAGATAGAGACCATACAAGACCCGGCAGAACAGAAAAATGCATATGACTTGTTTAAGAAGAAATTTCCCGAAGCCGATTTTATGCCGGTGATTAAACAGGACGACGAAACTATTTTCTTGGATTTTTTTACAAGGATTTCGTTATATTTGACATTTAAAATAATAGAAACCGTTAAAGATTCAAAACTGGACTACGAAAGATCGGTTCGTACGTTAGGCCAGCTGATGTTGAAAAAAGAGAACTTCCGCGTCGATTTTGAAAGGAGTTATCTTAATACCGAAATAGCAAGGTATATACATTACGAATTCCCATGGATGATAGACCAGAAATTTCTAGTAGATATTAAAGGCGTAGAATTAACTTTTACGAATAACGATGAGATAGATTTCAATGCGCACCTAGTTTTAGGTTACGCGAACATATCGGCGCAGCCCAATGATATAGAAGTAAAAGGAACGATGAATTTTGAGATCGATAAGGAGAGCGGTATACCAAAATGGGTGTTTAAAAAAGTCACTTTAAATGACAAGCCTTTTCCCGTGGAGAGGCTCAACGCCGTTTCGTTACGATGTTTTAATGTATTGAAAGATGACCGTACGCCTTTGTTTATGGAGGAGATAAAAACCCATAAGGGTGGTATAATATTCAAAGGCAAAGGCGCAGCAGATTTTATAGGTAGAGTATTGTATGATCCGCATCCGTTTGTAATATTCCAGATCAGGTCTTGGGATTTGCCGATGGCGGGGGTTCAGAGGATCAGATATACTGTCAGGCCGGATATAATGCGTGTAGATACGACAGGCGCATATAGAGGACTCGACTGGCGCGGCGTAGAGGCAGATGTCAAAGGTGCTTATTATCGGGAAGATAAGCAAGGTGTGCCCGGCTGGTCTCCGGGAGCCGTGCAACAATTTCAACCAGAAAAACAATATAGAGATTAGTTAAATGGACTCAACGGGTACGAAAAAAACAATCATTGTGGCTATACTGATATCGCTGTGCATATTCAGCATATTCTTTTCTTTAAGCCTATTTCGTCATTTTAAAACAGCAGAGACCAAATTCAATAATGAAAAGGCGTCCCTGATAAAAGAGAATATAAGTCTCCAGGACCAGCTCGAGTCTATCAAAAAGGATATTAAAGTAAAAACAGATGCAGTGACAGTTCTTGAGTCAGAAAAGAAATCTCTTTTAGATCAAATAAAGTCTACGGAAGAGGATAGTAAGAAGCTGGATAAACGATATGCCGAACTATATGGTGGACGGATTGGGGCGCTGAAGAAAGAAAACAGCTCATTACGAAACCGCATGCTCAATATAGGGAAAGCCCCGTTAGCTGATTTTATAAAGGGCTACATGGGCAAAGAGGAAAATGAGAATATTAAAAAAGTGCTTGCCGAAGCACTGCGCAAAGTCGAGCTTATTCAGACAGGTAAAGTCGTAAATCTAGAACCCATAGTTGTTGCGGAAAACAATGCGCAAGCTACAACAGAGCCAGCTTCTAGCTTGGGCAATGTAGCCGGAAAAGCGGGCAAAATTATATCTATAGATAGAGATAACAATCTTATAGTCGTAGATCTGGGCCGCGCAGACGATGTAAAAGCGGGTCAACGCTGTATGGTTATGCATGAAAATAAAGAAATAGGTTCAGGAGAGATAATAAGCACACGCTACAAAATGTCAGCGGCATTCATAAACGACATAAAATATAAATATACTTTCAGCGATATAAAAGAGTCGGATAAGGTTTTAATAGGAGAGTAATGGCTTATTTTCGGTTGGTTACGAAGTTGATGCCACCCACAGGTCCCTCGGGCAGGTCTTTAGAATCTGCAGCTTGTAAATCATATTTAGTAGGCATCCTGGTCATATCTTCCCAATCCTTTTGATTCCATTTTCCGCTGAGATATTCATCCCTTGCCACTCTTACTGCCCTAAACGGTCCCAGGGTGTCAAATACGGTCTTTGTCACTTTTGCCGCATACGTCATCGGCACATAGATAACATCTCCATCATCAATCCTTATATTGTTTTCAAGGTTGCCTCTGAATATGAGCTCGAACGCATCAACTTTTTTCACAATAGGATAACGTTTAGAAGGTTTTATAACCAAAACCCGTCCCAGCGCCCTATTGTCCCCCCAATCAGAAATGAAAAGGGCATCGCGTAATGTTGTGTCCGCTCGCGTTATAGGATAAGGAGTGCAGCTATTTTCGTCAAGGACATAAAATACCTTGCTCTTATATTCAACTATTGAGACATTGACGTATGGATCCTGGACGTATCGCCTTAAAACCTCCGTTATCTTTTCGCTTAATTCGTCTACAGTCAGGCCCTTTGCAATGACTGTGTCATTAACGAGAGGCAATACTATATCCCCTTTTAGCCGCAAAGGCGTTAGCCCGCTTAGTTCGGGATGGTCGCGAACGCTTATCTGTACGATATCTCCCGGGCCCAGCGTGAATTCTTTCGATTTCTTCTCCTCTAATTCCTTGGAGTCGATTATTTCCTTGATCTTGTATCCCAAATCTGCTTGTTCCAGCAGACTACCCGCTCGTTTATCAAGTATTATTTTCTTCATCTTCTCGTCATCGGATAGTGGTTTCGCGGATGTCTCATTTTTGTTAATTGTCTCATCGGCTGCTTTTTGCGCCGCATTCCCATTTTTATCATTCAATAATTTTTCCGCCGCCTCTGTTATTTTTTGATCCGTGCCATTTTCCGCGCCGATTGTTGACGCAGGCGTTTTTCCTGTTTCGTTATTCAATGATTTGCTTTTTGTCCAATCTTGCACGATATTTTCTACTCGCATCTCTTTTAAATAATATTGTTTCAGCTTATTCATATAAGCAGATGCCGTGGCATTATTCGGATCAAGGCCAAGGGCATCAGCAAATTTTAACAAGGCCGTATCGTAATCTCTATTTTTATAGGAGTCAATACCATCTTGGACGAGCGTTTCTATCTTTTTCTTTTTAAGAAAGATCGCATTTGACCTATCAGCAATTTTCAAATCTGATTTTTGAATCTGCATCTCTTTTTGAACACGTGCGAGATAGGACTTTATATACTCATCTTCGGGATCTCTATCTAGTATATACTGCAGGATCTCAGCGGCTTCTTCTAACTTTTGTTCTTTATATAGATTAACAGCGACTCCAAAATATCGGTATAATTTTTCCTGCTCCAGCTCCTCTTTGGTTAGAGCGGTAGGAACGCTGCTAGAACCGGTAACAACCCTACCCACAAGAAAAGCCTTATTTCTTACCTGGAACTGATATTGGCGAGAAAGGGATGCCTGTTCTCTATCTGCTAGGCTGCCTGGCGCTACAACAGTAGGTCCTGTGGGGGCAGTACCCATAAGCCCGGATGTCGTTGAAAGCGAAGGGCCGGCAGATGTCATGGCAGTAGATTCAGTACCTGAAGTTGAGGCAGAGGTGCTGGATGTGTTTGTTGAGGTGTACATTTGACCAGCTAATGCAATATTGCTATAGCCGCAAGCAATGATAAAGAATAATAACAATACCGCATTTATTACAGAGTATAAAATTTTATTTCTATGGATATGCATATATCTCTCTTGTTTATAATACAGTTATATCCTTTGATATCTGCCATATAAATATATCATATAAAAATGGTTTGTCAAGTTGGCCTAGGCTCAATTAAAATAAAGCAACCTTTTTTTAAGCCTAACATATGTACGCTTAATTTGACTAAGTTAAAAATTGTGGTATAATTATACCTGATGGAAGATCAAAAAATTTTCCAATATTTAATAGTTTGGGTAATTATAGCCTGCCTGATAATCGGCGTATATGTTTTATCATTAACCAAAGAAGCCGCGTTTATTATCTCAAAAGCAACCCTTGCCTACCTTTTATTGGTAATCGTTTTCCTAACATGGAGTTTTATTGAAAGGCACAGAATAAAGGCGCTTAGTCAAAAGATTTTACGAAAATATGAACATCTCGAGCAGCTTATGTTAGATATCAGAGATGGTACAAAAAAATTTCATAATGAAAAGCGAAAATTTAGCAGAAAAAATTGCGTTATGCTGGCAAAGATGCCTGGTACGGGTGAGAATGAGTTCATAAAGGTTCTCGATATAAGCTATACGGGGGCGCTTTTAAGGACTGCGCATAGTTTCCGACATGGGGATGAGATAAAGTTTAATTTATATCTGCCTATTTTCGCGCAGCCGATAAATATTATGGCAAAGATCGTCAGGATCGATCCTGGTAAGGACGAAGATCGGTCCGCATGTTTTGACATAGGAATAGAATATCTGGAGATGGCTCCTCTTGACAAGGAAAAGCTTGTTGAAGCAGTAAACCTTCTTAACCAATCCAAGGAGGAGTAAATATACATAGCCTTTGTAAAAAGGAAGAATTGCGTTTAATTTAAAAATACTCTGACTGAAAAATGGTCAGATTGCTTTTTTATCTGCTCGAAAAGAGCAAAATTGATGCCAAATAATAGAAAAAGTCAAGCCAGGTGTATAGATAGCTAGCAGGTTTTATGCTTGCAAGCGGAAAAACAAACTTTGGCATGGCCCCTTCAACAAAAATACGCGCCGCTATTTCTACACAAAAGTAAGAAGTTGTTTTCGTACCCCTCCCTTTCGGATTTGTTTGATTCAATGATAACATATAATCAATTTTGTGTTAATGTATGGAAATATAATATTGCAATCTGACTATGTATATAGTATACTTAACTTAAAATATTTTTATTTTGGCGTTGGATTGTGAGATTTATCCAAGACATGACTAGTTAGATCGATTTAAATAAAATTTAAGGTTATGGAAGAAAATAATACTGATGTCATTTCTTTAGATTCTGTTGACTTTCTTTTCCGGCATCCATGGGTTATTGTATATTCTTTGGTCATCGTGGTGAATTTTGTACAAGCTTATGTATATGGTACGCCGGCAAGATATCAATGTAATGCCGTTTTGTCTTTTGAAATGGCAGGGACGACCGTAGCCGATAGACAATTCCTCGACGCTAAAAAAGAACTCGTGGGAAAAGTTTTATTGGGCGAAAATATTAACGGTTTGATAAAAGAAGTTTGGCCCGATCTAGACGACAAAAAGGAACCTTTCAAATATAACGAAACATTAGAACAGCTACGAGACCCCAAAACTGGCATCAGGCTTCAGCAAGAAGAGAAAGTCAACCCAAACCTTTTAACCATTATGTACCAAGATAGCGATCCAAAACTATGTTATAAAGTAGCCAATGCTACCGTCAGCGCCGTTTTGCGTGAAAATAGCAGGGAAAGCGAAGAAAAGAGCCAGGCCAGTTTGGTATTCCTTAATAAGCAACTTGATGTTTACAAAGATAAAATCAGTAATATAGAAAAAGAGACCTCAGATATAAAAAATGACTTACTTGCCAGGTTCCCTGAGCTTACGGAGAGGGAAAGAGATATGGTGGTAGGGATAACTGGCCAGACCGAGCTGATGAAGAAAGGTACCCTCGAAACGTTTGTCATGTACGATGAAAGACTGACTGGACTAAATCTCGAGTTATTAGAAGCTCAGAAAAAGAAAGAGAATCTTCAAAAACGTCTGGAAACCGGAGACGTGGCCCCAACGGGGGAGGCTTACAGAGGTCCTCAAGACGATCTATTTATAGGTGAATACTCGAAAGCCATTGCTGCAAAAGAAGTTGAGATAGCGGATCTGATTTCGCGGGGTTACAAAAAAGATCACCCGCAGATAAAGAAGATACAGGCCGAACTAGATCGGCTGCGGCTGGTGAGACAACAACGAATAACCGAACTAAAGGAAACCGGGTCGCAGTTCTTTGATAGAGAGGCTGCAATAGAGAGGCTCAAGTCTAATATTGGGCAACTGGATTTTCAAATAGAGTCCATAAAAAGCAAGATAGTCATGGTTGAGGAGTACCGGCGTGGTGCGAGAAATCAGCTTAGGCCGGAGGAGACGGGTAAGGAAGGGCTTATTGCCGAAAAGTTGAGAAGATTGGAAGAGCTATCAAAAGAAAAGGTTATTAACGAGGGTTATTATATTGATATAAGAAAACAGCTGGAAGAAACAGAGTTGAAAAGTCGCCTGGAGAAGGCAAAGGCTGGTTTTACGATATCGATAGTGGAAAAACCAAAGATGCCGGTTAAGCCGATCCCTGGTCAACGGATCAAGATGATGCTATTAGCGCTCATAATATCATCGATGATAGGAATTAGTTTTGCTTATATCATAGATTCGCTTGATGACTCGATAAGGTCCAGTAATGAATTGCGTAAACTTCTCATGACACCGGTATTGGCTACTATAGATCAGATAAGCACACCTCAAGAAGTAATGATAAAGCACATAAGAAGAAATGCCATAATATTTACTTTGGCTTGTATGGTGGTAGTTACTAGGATACTGGTTAAGATTTTAATAGCCATTACTACCAAGGCATAGAAGGTTCGCATGTTAAATGAGATAAAGAAAATTTTTCAAGATATAGCCTCCCCCTCCTATGTCGCAAAAATAAATAAGACCGCGGAAGGGGTAGACGGGCGCATAGTCTCCTATGTGGACAGGGACTCATATATTTCGGAACAATATAGAGTTCTACGGACGAACCTGTATTCTCTATCTCCAGAAAAGCCCATAAGGACCATTGCTATAACCAGTAGCCAAAGTGGGGAAGGCAAAACGGTAACTTCGTGTAATCTGGCCGCTACGCTATCTCTTGATGTTAAGCGAAAAATATTATTAGTTGATGGCGATTTAAGAAAACCCGATGTTCACAAGATGTTTAACATACCGCGCAAGCCAGGGTTCTCCGATATAGTAATGGGCAATGCCAACATAGAAGATTTTTTAAAGAAACCAGCGGTAGGGAATTTATACATAATACCATCCGGAACAATAGTATCTAATCCGGCGGAACTGTTGAGCTATGCAAAGATAAAAGAACTTGTAAATGAACTGAAAAACGTCTTTGACTATATAATCTTTGACACGCCTCCGACGCTTAATGTGACCGATTCCAGCATTATAGGTTCTTTGTGTGACGGCGTGGTTCTGGTGGTGAAATCGGATATTACACTGAGAAGCCTGGTAGAAGAAACCTACGATTTATTGCGCAAGGCACAGGCTAAGGTCATTGGGTGCATATTGGCCAATTTCCACATGCCCATGCATTATTATTATAAGTATAAGTACTACTATAAATACGCTTATAAAGAGAAGAAGACATAGCCTTGTTTTGTATTTGAAATGCTTTACTGCGGTATCTTGTGGTAGGAATCAGTTAGTAGGTCTATGGTTTCTGCGAGCTTTTCCTTCTCTGTGCGTGGCACGTTTATATACTGCACTCCCACGTCAAAACCAATATCAAAGTTAGAAAATCCTCTTTCATTATCGCTGCCGATCTTAGAGGCCCTTACGACCTTAGCCTTAATGTATATAGGCCGCGGAAAGAGAGGAAGCTGAATGTTTAGATCCAATATATCGCCTGGCTGCCGATTTTTAATGAGCCTTAAACGGGCGCCCTCATTGCTTATGTCCATTACCCTTATCGGTTCGTCCGAATCCCTGTATATAAATTTTGCGTTTATATTGTGACTCTTTAGTTGTAATCTCGGCGACCTTCGTTTTTCAGCGTAAAAATTCTTAGTCCCGTCTCGTATATCTACCAATAATTTTTCTATATTGCCGTTTTTATTTAAAAGACTTTGATTGAGCGAAGAGAAGTGGGCTACTATCCAGAATAAGGCCACTAAGGCGGTAAGCGCAAAGGCCGCCATGATCTTTGATTCCAAAGGGCCTATCTCGCTTTTTGTGAATAGTATATATGCTCCGATTGTCAGGCCGGCAACCGTGAATAAAGATGTGATATATACTATAAGCTTTCTATTTCTCATGCTTTTTACCCGCTTTTGATACAAATAAGTATACCATAAAAACTCAATTTTTGTCCAAAAAATTTAGTTTTTTCACAATAGCCCAAAAAACTAGTCGCCATCACTGCTTTTAAATAGTATCTTGTCTATTGTTGCGCGGCATGTTATTATATTTTATTATTAAGTAAACAGATGGGCTACGATTAACTTTTTCGTTAGTTTTAGGAGGAGCAATGGCCAGTTTTGAAGATTTCAAGAAATTAGAGATAAAGATAGCTAAAATCAAAGAGGTAAATGATCACCCTAATGCTGACAGGCTTTACGTGCTTACTATAGATGTCGGTGATAATACAAAACAGATAGTTGCAGGCATCAAAAATTTCTATAAAAAAGAAGATTTGATAGGACGCGAGATCGTTGTTGTGAATAACCTGGATTCCGTGTTATTGCGAGGCGTAGAGAGCCAGGGAATGCTTTTGGCAGCGTCTGACGAGAAAGGCGTTTCTATAATTACACCCGACAGAGCAGTATCTATCGGTAGCATAGTAAAATAACTTAAAATTATTGTATATTTCGCGCCCGTAGCTCAATTGGATAGAGTAACTGGCTACGAACCAGTAGGTTGGCCGTTCGATCCGGCCCGGGCGCGCCATATTGCCGCAGGATCGAACCCGAAAAGGGTTTTAGGGAAAAACGGTAGTTTTTCCCTATCGGCGCACTAGAACATCTTTGCGGAAGGAAAATAAATATTAAAAAGAAACCATCAGGGTTTCTTTTTAAGGAGCAAAGGCGAAGCCTGAAGCGACTTCGATCCGGCCCGGGCGCGCCATCCTGCTACGCCTTCAACAGAGTAGCGACCCAAGGCTTCGCAGAGATTGGCAAGTGTAGGACTGCCATAGGTCCTACGAAGCATACAATCTATAATGTGGTGAATGCGAAGTAGACCGGCCCGGGCGCGCCATGGTTCGACGCGGAAAAGCCCCTTGAGTTATTCTGTTAGAGGCTTTTCCTTGCTTACCACGGCTCTCGGCCGTTCGACTTTGCTCACGATGTTTCGAACGGTGCGAAGTAATGTCGAAACACAGGGCCATGGTTTAGGCGTAAGCCCCGCGGAAGGCACTTCTTAGCATATGATGAAACTCGACCAGTTCTACATGACCGAGGCGCTCAAAGAGGCGAAAAAGGCTTTTGAGTTGGACGAGGTCCCGGTCGGTGCAATTATTGTTCACCAGCGTAGGATAATCGCCAGGGCACATAATCAGATAAAGCTCTTAAGGGACCCAACGGCCCATGCCGAAATGATAGCGATCACCCAGGCCGCTTCCTACTTACAGAACGAACGTTTGATAAACACGACGATGTATGCTACAATTGAACCCTGTGCTATGTGCGCGGGGGCGCTGGTATTGGCGCGGGTTAAAAGGCTCTGCATCGGCGCAGCCGACCCCAAAACAGGCGCATTCGGGTCAGCCCTGGATATAAACAAGAAAAGGCTGAACCATAAGATATCGGTTACGAAGGGAGTTCTTAAAGAAGAGGCAAGCTCCCTTATAAAAGGATTTTTTAAGAAAAGACGAGGCGAGATCCCTTGTCTATGAAGTACAGGTGCGCATTTTACCTAGTATAAAAATATAGCAAAACGGAGAGGTTGCCTAGCTGGTCTAAGGCGGCGGTTTGCTAAACCGCTGTACGGATTAAAGTCTGTACCGAGAGTTCGAATCTCTCCCTCTCCGCCATTCTACTTCGCTCGAGAACTTTCGTTCTCGAGCTTCGTAGGAATTGGCGGAGGAGAATGGCGGCGTCGATAGCTCTACGAAGTATACGGTTGATTGATAGGTGAATGCGAAGTAGGCTCTCCCTCTCCGCCATCCGCCTTCGCCGTCATCAGTCAAACGACCGAAGGCTTCGGCGGATGTGCCCACCGAAGCACCGGGTAGCTTAACGGTTGATTGCGAAGGTGGGCCATATTAACTGGCTAATCTCTGGCGTTTTATATGGCAACACCTATCCTTCGAAAGAGCTTTAGGGTGGTGTCCTTAGGCAAGACCCTTGATGAAACTAAAGTTGCGTCGAAGGACGCCTGGTTGACATGGTTCGAATTGGCCTCGACCGGGTCTGCCATTCCCCATGTTCTTAACAGTAGCCATAGAAGAAATTATAGACATAAATATGTTTAAAATTCGAAACTTCAAAAATGTAGATTTATTGCTTCTGGTAATTTTAGCTATCGCCGCAATAGCGAGATGCTGGGGTATAAATTTTGGTTTACCTAATACTAACTGCAGGCCGGACGAGATTATCACGATAGGCAAGGCCTTTAGGGCCGGCGCAGGGAATCTTAATCCCGAATATTTTTACCATCCGGCGTTTTATTTTTATTTCATCTCTATATTCTATGGGTTTTATTTTATCTTCGGATTTATTTTTCGTAGATATACATCTATTTTAGATTTTGCGATGGAATACGCCAAGGACCCTACGAACTTTTTTCTTATAGCCAGATCTATAACAGCGCTTCTTGGGACACTGACCGTTTTTATGGTATACCTCATTGCCCGCGACTTGTTTGATAAAAGAACTGCCCGCGTTTCAGCGCTGTTTTTAGGACTAGCCTACCTGCATGTGAGAGATTCACACTATGCTACGACAGACGTTGCGCAGGCATTCCTCATTATGGCATCCGTTTTTTTCATAATGAAATGCGCCGACATAAAAACTTTAAAGAATTATGTGCTGGCAGGTGTTTTAGCCGGATTGGCTTTTGCTACAAAATACGCAGGTGTTTTTTTAGTATTGCCTATGTCAATAACTCATTTTTTTAACATCGCAGAAGAGAAAAAAAGATTGCTGGATAAACGCATCATATGGTTTTTAACAGCTGTTGCTTTGGCATTCTTGATAGGAGCGCCGTTCACGGTGCTGGATTTCCCCCATTTTAAAGAAAATATTCTTAAACAATTTGCAAAGCTGGATCTTATGCAGACAGATGTATACATCGGCAGGGCATTTTGGCGCCAGTTCAGTTTTTCTTTATTTTTTGGGTTGGGCTGGAGCTTGTTATTTTCTGCGATAGCCGGATTTTTTATTTTTGTTAAGAAGGACCTCAGGAAGGCGATTATATTTAGCTCCTTTCCATTGTTATATTATGCCTTCGCTGGGAAGGGCTATGAAGCATATGCTAGATATATGATACCTATTGTTCCTTTCCTTTGCATAACGGCCGCAGTTTTTGCAGTCACTTTAGGCGAGCGACTTTCCGGGTATTTTAAGACCAGATCTGCTAATATAACAATAAGTATCTTGGCAATACTAATATTACTTCCTTCGGGGCATAGCATTGTGAGATATGATGAATTATTGGCAAAACGTGATAATCGGCTGGTAGCGGCAGATTGGATACAAGAGAATATTCCTAAAGGTAGTTCCATTTTTCAATTCGGGATATTTTGGTCACAACCTTTTACAAACTCAAAAATAGGAGGCTTTAAAAGACATTATTCTAATGTTTTAAAAAAAGGTGATATAAAAACAGCTGGAATAATAAATGAAGTGTTACGGCGTGTCCAGGATAGAGACATTTATAGATATGCGCAATATATATATGACATTGACGAACAGACATTTAAATTGAATAACGAAAAGGTCGGCATGCCTCAGTATATAATTTTAACAAAACCACCTACACCAGCCGGTTATAATGAAAATTTTGTTGCCAAGGAATATCATAGGCCTTTTTATGGTGATAGCCTTATAATAAAAGCACTAAAAAGATACTACGATCTTGAAAAAACCTTTGAAGTAGTCGATATAAATAATGAAAAAAATCTATATGATCTTCAGGATGCCTTTTATATCCCGTTCGCCGGTTTTGTAGGCGTTCAAAGGCCGGGACCGAATATCTATATCTATAAGAAGAAGTAAAGAAGAGACTTTACAAGGACGTATAAAGATGCCAGCGAATATGAAAATGAAAAAACCCGGAAGGGTATTAGCCCTTATAATCCTAGCAGCAGTTGTCTGTTCCCTCATCCCTGCGCTCTGGCTTTATGTTAAAAGATCTCCGTCGCCGTATACTAATGAACAAGCTATTGAGAAGCTAAAAGATAACAAAGGTGACTATTTCGCTTTTGTCGTTTTAGGAGATAACCACTCTGGTTTAATATTCAACGATAGCGCTACATTGAAATTGATCCGCCACATAAATAGAGAAGACAGGTTTAAGAAGATACCCATAGACTTTGTGGGTATTTCAGGTGATGTTACCTGCAGGGGCACGGGTTGGGATTACCGCATATATAATAAGGTACGCGCGCTGTTCAAGCGGCCTGTGATAAGCGCCATAGGGAATCATGATGAAGATAATAACGGACGAGGTCTTTTTAGTAAATATGCCGGCAAGAATGAGCTTGCCTTTGCCGATAGGAACTCATATTTCATAGTCGTGGATAATACGGAAGGCGATATCAGCGATGAGCAGTTTTCAAGGTTAGAAAAAGAGCTGGAGACATCTTCGCATTACGCCCACAGATTTGTATTTGTGCACAAGTCGCCGTTGTCGCCGTATCAACAGTCATGGTATAGGCCGGAGCTGAATCCGTGGTCGTATAGATTTATGAAATTATGCGAAAAATATAAAGTCGATATAGTATTTGCCGGCCACGAGCACATGTTTAAAGAAGAGGTCTTCAATGGCGTCAGATATATCGTCTCCGGAGGCGGGGGAATGCTCATTCAAATACCGGACAAGGATGGGGGATTTTTGCACTACATAATGGTAAGGGTATACGGCGATTATGTGGACTATGAGGTGCGCAAGATCTGTCCGCCCTTCTGGGAACTGCTGGTGTATTATATATGGAAGGATGCCTTTTATTTTTTAAAAGACATCCTTTTTTAGAGACCGAGAATGCGCATATTAAGAGACTATATATTAAAAGAGTTTTTTCATTCGTTCTTTCTCTCCCTTGTTGTTTTCACTTTCGTCCTTTTGGTCGGGAATATAATAAAGCTTGCGGACCTCGTCATAAATAAGGGCGTGGATATAATATCCGTTTTAAAATTATTTTTATATCTCGTGCCATGGCTATTGAGCTTCACGTTGCCGATAGCGGTACTGACGGCCGTGATACTTATGTTCGGAAGGTTCTCTACCGACGGCGAACTCATAGCAATGAAGGCGAGCGGCGTAAGTTTATATAGGTTATCTTTTCCCATATTGATGGTCGGGGCCATCTTCAGTTTTGTTTCATTTTTTCTAAATGACCAGATCTCTCCGAATGCGTCTTTCGCATCGCGAAAAGTCGTAAAGGAGATAGGCATACGCAAGCCGACGGCATATCTGGAAGAGGCCACATTCATAAGAGGCCTGGAAAATTACGTCATCTTTATTCACGAAATAAAAGGTAATAGGTTAAAGAACATAAGGATCTATCAGCCCCAGGAAGGCAAACCTACGCGCGTGATAATAGCGGAATACGGAGATATAAGATCGCTTCCGGAAAAAGACATGGTGGAGCTCACGCTATATAATGGGACAAGCGAGGAACCGTCTCCCACGGACCCGGAGAGTTTCTACAAATTAAATTTCAAGACATACCATATGACGATAGACCTCTCGGCGCTGCTTAAAAAAGAGAATATACAAAAGAAAACAAGAGAGATGACCATAAACGAATTAAACAAAGAGATAGAAAATTTTGTTAAACAGCAGATAGATCCGACGCCACTTTTAGTAGAGATATATAAAAAAATCAATATGTCCATCGCCTCGTTTGTATTGGTACTTATAGGGATACCATTGGGTATAAGGGCTCACAGGAGCGAGAAGTCCATAGGCTTCGGGATAAGCTTATTGCTTTTTGCTATATATTGGGGATTTCTTTTGGGAGGAATTGCGCTTTCGCTGAGGGGCACAGTTCCGCCACTGGTGGGAGTATCTTTGCCAAACGTCACTTTTTTTATTTTTGGCATAATCTCATTTGTGTACGTAGCAAGGAGGTAACATGGGGTTAAAAAGTCAATTCCAGATAAAGATGAAACAGGCCAAGAAGAGGAAGGCCAGAAGGAAACATCTAACCGCTAAGGGGCAAAATCCCAATGAGTATTTTTACGGCCGGTATTACATAAAACTCGGCGCATCCTAATATAAGCGCCACAGGTATATTTCAAATGAAAGATATTTACGACGTTGTTATCATAGGCGGTGGCCCATCCGGAATGACAGCCGGGCTATACGCTTGCCGCGCAAGGATGAAGGCATTGTTATTGGAAAAGATGGTTTGCGGCGGGCAAGTTCTCATGACGTATACGATAGAGAATTTTCCAGGATTCCCGGATGGAATAAAAGGTCCCGAGCTTGCGGAATGGATGCTTAAGCAAGCTGAGCGCTTCGGTCTTGAAGTAAAGACGGCTGAAGCAAAAAATATCATTTTGAAAAAGGCCGAGAGAGAACCATTTGTTGTTGAGCTTGCCGATGGGGATAAAATAGAGGCGGCCTCTTTGATAATATCGACAGGGGCGAGATGGAACTATCTGAATATCCCGGGCGAGAAAGAATTAACGGGCCGCGGGGTCTCTTACTGCGCGACATGCGACGGCCCGCTCTTTAGGGACAAGGACGTTATAGTCATAGGCGGCGGGGACACAGCCCTGGAGGACGCCCTCTTCCTTACGAGATTCGCGAACAAGGTGACTGTCGTCCATCGCAGGGATAGATTGAGGGCTACCAAAATATTGCAGGAGAGGATGCTTTCTAACAAGAAAGTGGAATTATGTCTTAATGCTGTCGCAACAGAAATCATGGGTAAAGATAAATGCGAAGGCTTAAAGATAAAAGATGTTAAAACCGATAAAGAAAGAGAACTGAAGGCAAGCGGCGTCTTTATATTTATAGGCATTGTTCCAAATTCGGACCTGGTCCGTCCGATCGTAAAGACGGACGAAAAAGGTTATATAATATCCGATGACGATATGCGCGCATCCGTTGATGGGATATTTGCCTGCGGCGATGTCCGAAAGAAATCTTTAAGACAGATAGTTACCGCAGTGGGCGAGGGCGCCACGGCTGCTTTTAGCGCTCAGCATTATATAGAACGGCTGAAAGGCACCACATACCCGCCCGAGGCACGTCTGGGCGGAAAATGATATTGACTAAGCCTTTGTTTCGTGTTAGTTTATTTGCCACAGCGCCTGACCTTTATTTACTGAAGGCAGGCTTTCGAATTTTATAAATTGTGCCGAGATCCTTCGCTTCGCTCAGGATCGGCACCAAGGGTTAAGAGATAGTGCCGAGGTAGCTTCCTCCTTCGCATTCAATATGTTATAGACAGAATGCTTCGGAGGATTTCGCCATGAGTTGTTTAAGGTTGGGTTTAGGCTCAACAGTGTATCTGTGCTAAACAGCACCCCGTAGTTACACATAGAAGTTATACAGTGCCGAGGTAGCTCAGTGGTAGAGCGCTGCGCTGAAAACGCAGGCGTGGGCAGTCCGATTCTGCCCCTCGGCACCAAATTTTGCCGGCTATTCTCAGCTAGCGAAATTTGATCCTGAGGAGGCTGGCAATTTATTGCAGGCCGACGAAGGACCTTAACACCAGCAAAATTTTCATATGGGGA
>Ga0315288_10002314_pt1 | contig 24648 bp, 24 predicted proteins | sample YL17G11_20_MG_FD_203454 | JGI IMG/M metagenome (GOLD analysis project Ga0315288, IMG submission 203454) | Sediment microbial communities from Yellowstone Lake, YNP, Wyoming, USA - YL17G11_20 | ecosystem: Environmental > Aquatic > Freshwater > Lake > Sediment | place: USA: Wyoming | collected... | reverse complement strand
AGCTCAATTTTCCAATAGGCTTTTTTGTTGAAAAAAGAGGCTATAAAAACCAATAGCGGTATAAATCCTGCCAAAAATGTCATTAAAGACTGAATGCCCACACCTTGTTTAACCTGAGCTACAAAAGCGATAAGTGGTGCAATTGCCCACATTGACCAAGAAACTCTGTTGGGTTTAACTTTTCCTTTTATAGTATCAATTAAGTAAGTAGAACTACCGTAAAGATATAAAATTGTAGTAATGATTATAAACTTTTCATCGATCATATCAGCTAATTATACATAAAAATAGTAATATATAAATATGTCAGAAAACCCCTTAAGCAATTTTAAAGATTTAGGCATAGCCCCACCATTAACTCCACAATTAATAAGATTAAGACTACAAAATGCCATTCAATTCACTAGTAACCAAAATATCTTAAATGAAAATATCTATGCTCGTCTGAAAAGCAGTGGTAATAGAAATAGAGAGATAATAAACGAACAGACAAACACCGGCAAAATTGTTATTGCTGCTTTTGATTTGATGGGGCATACTACCTCTGAACTAAAAGAGTTGACTCGTACAAAATCTCCAGTTAAAGACATTTATGACAATATTAAAGTTTTTTTAGCAAAAAAAAACAAAATTAATACTAAGGGCAAGTTTGTTGAATTTAATAAAACCAACTTCATTAACAGAATATTTATAAGAAATTTTAATAAAAGTAGCCCGACAAAAGTAATTCAAGAATATAAACAAATACCGTTAAGTGAAAAACTATCGGCAATAAATGATTTTATTGATTACCTTTCAAAAGTTTTTAATGAAACTTATTCAGATTCAACAAAAAATATTAGAATAAAAGCTCAAAATTCCTTTTCAGATCTAAAAAATGCTTTTAAGTTATCAAAATTACTTTATACTGACAATCCAGCCGAAACATCAATACTGCTTGAAGAGTTTTGTAAATCAATTTGAGTTTTCCCAACATATAATTAATCATAGCCCATTTATAACCTTGGAGGTTAGAAGGTTAAAATTATGATATCATAATTTTTATGTCTCCAAAAGCTCAGGTAATGATCGGTTTATTTATCGGTTCTAGTATCGGAGGATATATTCCAGTTTTGTTTGGAGCCTCTTTATTTTCTTATATATCTGTAATCGGTAGTGCGGTTGGCGGACTTCTTGGGATATATATTGCCTACAAACTTACCACATATTGAGTAAACTGTATCTATCCCAGAGGATGGGATGCGTAAAATTAGCCCCATTTTCAACTTCGGAGGTTAGAAATGTGGTAATTGAAAACTGGAGTACCTTTTTGAGGGTTGACAAATGGAACAAATAATGCTGCTTCATCAGGAAGGAGCTGAGGATTTGGACCTATAGAATGTGCAAAGTGCGGTAAAATAACAGCACGTTCATGATTCGTTGTTGGTTTAACAACTCCCCTAAACGAAGAAAATTTAAATTCGAATATTTTATATATTAACTTATAAAGATCATCAGAAGCGACAAAACTTTCTAAATCCTGTAAATTACCTGATAAACCAAGCGAGTCCAACTTGATATTTGATTTTCTTTGTAATGACATATTTCCTAATAAATATTTAGTCTTTTCTTCTTCTTGATTATAAAACTCATTAATAAGAATAGATCTAAAGTCAGGAAGCGGTTGCAGTGTGGGCAATATGATTATTTCTTTTGAACCGAAAACAATGCTCTGCGCTTCTTTGTCAATATTATGGATTGATTCATTAATTCTTCTTGATATTGCGATATTTTCTGAGTTTTCTAACGGATGCATATTATATACTAGATAATATACAATATAAAAGAGACATTGTCAAATTGGCCCATTTCGAACTTCGGAAGTTAGAAAGTTATGATTGTTTTGAAAAGTTAAACCGTTTTGAATATACCCAAATTTCTTTAAAGTTTTTTAAAGGGAAGAGATTAACAATAATTTTTTTATGCTCAATCTTTTTAGCTAACTCAAATTGTTTGGGAGATAAAACTCTGTCATAAAAATGGCCAACCTCACTCTCAAGAACACCAAAACCAATCCAGTATTTAGTAATAGAAGTCTTTGTGGAACCAACGCCTATAAAAATTGGACTTGGATTAGTAAATAAACATATTTTGTCGTCACCCTTCACGATCGCCATAACTTTTGGTAAGTTTGACGTCGCTGACATTTCATAAAGGACACCCCTGTATATTTTTTTATCTCGTTCTGTTTGAGAAAGTTTAGACCAATCTTCTTTACCCTTCCATTTGATATTCAAATTTCCCATGGAATGATAGTTATCTTTTTTTTCTTGAGTTAAGGTTTTATATGTTTCCTTAGCGATGTTAACCCCCTCTTCTAGTCTTTTAAAATATTCTTCTCTTGGATAAATATCTGCATCTTTGAGTATTCTAATTTTGAATTTTTTAGGTAAGTATTTATTAAATTCGTTAATTAATGTTTGCAAAGAATTAATATAAATATTAATTTCTTCGGTAGTTAAATTGTCATGTGCTTCCATTAACAAAGTATGTATGTAATAAATAAGGTCAACGCCATACTTATAAGCCTTTGCGATCGGTGATAAGTATTCAATTATGTAGGCAAAATTAAAAAACTCTGCCCAGTCAGCTTCAGGTGACGAAGGAAGTCTCCATAATTTATAACCACCTTGAAAGAAAACAACATGAAGTGGTTCTTTCTTAGTAATGCTTATTTTGACAGCTTTCTCAATTTTTAAAATACATTCATTTGCCAACTTCCATTTTCTAAACTTCTTGGATGATAACTTTTGAAATATAAATTTATTTATCCCTTCTTTTTCAATAAAAAGTTTATCTTCAGATGTAAGTTCATATTGAGAGCTTTTTTTTAGTTTGCTTTCAAGATAATCTATTATTTTTTTCATTTAGAGATGCGGATAGGAATCGAACCTACGTATCCTGTTTTGCAGACAGGAGCCTGAACCACTCGGCTACCGCATCAAAGAAATTATATCACGCGTACTAGTTGACTGTCGTAAGATAATCATCGTACTTGAGTTTTTTGCGGTCTTGGTAGATGACTTTTTGGTCAAATCTATAATATATACTATATATATGATTAAGGCGATAATTTTTGATTGGGGAGGGGTTTTAATTGAAAATCATGATAAGGAAAGATATGAAATCATGGCAAAGACATTTAAGACCTCATATAAAAAATTTACTGATTATTATAGTAAAGTGAATTCAGCCTTAACAAAAGGTCTTGTTGAAGAAAGTAAATTCTGGGCAAGCATAGCACAATTCTTTAATACGAAAATACTTAGCAATAGACGTCTTGAGGTAGAGACCTTGATGGCTACCTATAAAGAAAACACAGATATTATTGAGTTGGTAAAACTTATTAAAAAAAAGGGTTATAAAATAGTGCTTCTTTCAAATACGGATGAATATTCAGCTAGATTTTTTTTAGATAAATACCCCGACTTATTTAATAAAACAATTTTTTCTTGTCGTGTGCACAGTCGTAAACCAGAAAAAGAAATCTACTTAAAAACATTAGATATACTGCAACTTAACTCTGACGAGATGGTTTTTATCGATGATAAACAAATAAACATTGATGTAGCAAAAGAACTTGGTTTTAATACAATTTTATTTATAAATACAGAACAGTTTAAAGCAGACCTTAATAAATTTCTACAATAAGTCCGAACTGCTTCAGCTAAGGGAAGTTAGATTATTACAACGACATGTTTATCTACTCCTTGATTTTATCGAAGACTAAAAAATAGAGAGGAAAGCTTATTATCAAAAGCCCAAGGTAAGCAAATACTGTCCCCAGAATTACTCCAGTAATTGGATAAAGAAAATAACAAAGAATTGCAAAAAGACTAATCGTGGTAGTTGTACTTATTAAAACGTTCTTGGCAATTAAACGAGTAAATTCCACTCCTCCAGATTTAATGGTAATTAGGAAGGTAGATATTGTTAGTGCTGGAAAAGTCGCAAAAACACCACCCCATTTTGGACCGGCTATTTTACCAATAATTACGATTAAACAAATAATACTTCCTGTTAATATTGCTTTTAACCAAAGAGGGCTACTGATAATTTTTTTTGGTATAAGAGTATTGTTAATATGAATATTTTTAACAGTCCACCAAATACAAGCTGTATCCAATAATAACCATACTGTTACTGATGTAATAATGGAATTAGGAGAATACATAGATGATATGGTTGCGAAAAGAAACCAAACAATCAACGACCCAATAAATCCTATTGCAAATCCTTTCTTGGTGAGGAGAAGAAAAGTTATAAAATAAAAACAATATAATCCGCTACTAAACGGAACAATAACACTAGCTATCATAGCATTTGTTACTCCTTGAGTTAATCCGATAAATAATATACTAATGACGGCCGTTGAGGGAAGACCAACAATTAACCCACCAAGTTTTCCGCTAACCCGTTCGGCAATATAAGTAGAAACAACGACCCAGACTATTCCTATTATCAGTGACAAGATAACTTTAGTAATAAATGGGTCCATGGAGTTAATTATATTACAATAAAACTCGTTCTAACTGCTTTAGCTGTGGGTGGTATATTATAATTTTAAACCCCAGAGGCGTTATGATGTTATACTTCCCTTATGAAAAAGCTATTAGTAGTTTCAAATGTTCAAACAAATGGAAGATTCAAGAGTTAAAAAAGTTATAATCAAAAAAAGTGTAAAGATCCCACTTTTTGATATTGACTGGACACTTCTTGAGGGTGGTAATAAAATTCATAATGATTCTTTTGATTTTGCTTTTCGGACTGTATACAACCAACCAACTGCATCAAAAAAAGAAATCGTTACTCATGGAATGATTGACACCCAAATAATTATTGAAGTTCTTAAACTGCATGGTGTTTCCAAACAAATCGCCAAGAGCAAAATGAAACAAGCATTAGAGGCGATGGTGGATTACTACAATAAACATTGCGAGACAGGTAATTATATTCTTATGCCAGGAGTTAAGGAACTGTTGGAAAAATTAAAAAAACATAATGTGCCAATTGGGTTATTGACGGGCAATGTAATGGAGATCGCTTGGAAAAAAATGGAAAAAGCTGGGATAAAAAAATATTTTTCTTTCGGTGCTTTTGGTAGTATGGCTTATAATAGAGCCGATTTGGTCAAAATCGCCCAAAAAGAAACAGAGAAAATATTAGGTTTGGCAATACCATTAAATAGATTTGTTATTGTTGGTGACGCTCCTGGAGATGTTATCTGCGCTAAAGTAAACGGTATCGAAGCGATTGCCGTTGCCACCCATAATTATTCAAAACAAGAACTGATGGTTTCCGGAGCAGACTTGACGGTAGATTCTTTAAAAGACCAAGAAATTTTAAAGTTCTTGAAGGTAATTTAACTCACTACATGTTTTTGGTCTTAAACTTCTTGATATAATTTTTGCATGAGTTTGATAAAAACAGATAGTTTTGAAATAGCTATTTATTCACAGGGGGACACCAACGCGAAGAAACTCGCCTTAGTTCTACCAGGTAAACTTGACACAAAAGATTATTCTCATATGAAGAGTCATGTAAATTACTTAGCAAATTTGGGATTTTTTTCTCTTTCATTTGATCCTCCAGGAACATGGGAAAGTCCAGGGGATATAAGTTTATACAATATAACAAATTACTTAAAAAGTATAAACGAACTAATTAAGTATTATGGTAATAAGCCTGCGTTTATCATGGGTCATAGCAGAGGGGCAAGCATGGCAATAGTTGCTAGTCTTAAAAATCCTAACATTACCGCGTTTGCATCTGTTTTTTCTTCATTGAATGCTAGTGGATCCTGGGAAAGATCTGACACAAAACTTTGGAAAGAGCAAGGCTATCTTTTGTCAAAGCGTGATTTGCCGCCAGGTGGAGGGCCCAAGGTAAAAGAATTTAAACTTCCTTACGCTTTTTTCGAAGATCAACTTAAGTATAGTGTTGGAAAGGATATAAGACACTCAATTAAACCAAAACTTTTTATGTTGGGTAAACATGATTCATTGGTGAAGCCCGAAGTAGTCAAAGAGTTATACAAAATAGCGTCGGAACCTAAAGAACTTTATGAACTAGATTCCGATCACGATTATCGGCTCTACCCAAACTTAATAGAAGAAGTTAATAAAGTGTTAGGAAAATTTTTAATCAAGTTTATAACATAAAATAGGTTCGAATTGTTTTAACTATGACGAGGAACTAAGTTTATTAAAATTTAATCAGAAGAACAATTTCGCCTTTGTAGTCACGATTCATCAAATCCTTTGCTTTTCCTCTAACAATCTCCTCAAACTTTTTAGTTAATTCTCGACAAACAACAATTTCAGCATCACACTTTAATGTATCAAAACATTGAAGTGAAGATTTGATTCGGTGGGGAGATTCGTAGAAAACGAAAATAGTTTCGGGGAAAATTTTCCTCACCAACTGCAATCGATTAAATAATTGGAGTAAGTGGGTAGATTTCTTTGGCAGGAAACCAAGAAACATGAATCCGCCGGTGGTTTTGTCAGATAATGGAGATGGGTTGAAACCTGAGGCAACTAAAGCGGTAGTGATGGCAGTTGGTCCGGGAATGACTGTATAAGGCAGATTTTGTTTAATAACCGTTTTTACCAATAAAAAACCAGGGTCTGAGATCAACGGCATACCGGATTCGGAAACTAAAACTACTTTTTTATCTTCTTTCAAAAAATTAATTACTTCAGGTAGTTTTTCAAACTCTTTTTCCTTATAATAAGAAATTGTTCTTTGGGACGGGTTTATCGGCATTTTAAAATAGGTAGTGATCGCCTTGTAGATGGCAGAAATTGAGCGAGTATCCTCGGTCAAAATAATATCGGCCTGGGCAATGGTTTCTGCCTGTCTAAAGGATAAATCTTTTAGGTTACCGATTGGCGTTCCAACGACGTACAACATTTATAATTTAAAAACTGTTCTATAAAAGCTCGATACCGTTTTTTTTAGACCGCCTCACCCAATCTAAGGGTTACCCAGGCGATTGTCTAAAAAAAAGATATCTGCGCTTTTTAAAATTAATAATTAAAAATTTAAAATGGTATCAAATATAATTGCTCTGCTGACTAATTTTATCATCAATTTGATCAGTTGGTTGGGCTATTGGGGAGTTTTTGGTTTGATGACTGCCCAATCGGCTTTAATTCCCATGCCCTCTGAGGTGACCATGCCTTTTGCCGGATACATTGCTTCGACTGGAAAATTTAATATTTATTTAGTTATTTTAATGGGTGCTTTAGGTAACCTGCTTGGGGCCAGCCTTTCTTTTGCCTTAGGTTATTTTGGTAAAGACATCGTTGTCCGCAGTCTAATAAAAAAATACGGTAAGTTTATCCTTGTTTCGGAAGGCGATCTTAACCACTCAGAAAAATGGTTTAAAAAATATGGCGAAAAAGTCGTTTTTTTTGGACGAATGCTGCCGGTTGTCAGCACTTTTATTTCCTTACCGGCCGGTATTTTTAATATGAGCTATCCGAAGTTTGCTTTTTTTACTTTAATCGGTTCTTTAATTTGGTCATCACTTTTGACTTATGTTGGCTTTACCTTAGGCAAAAATTGGGCCTCGCTTAATGTCTATTATCGACAGTTTGAGTATGTGATTGTGATCGTAGGGGTGGCAGTTATTGGATACTATATCTATCATAAGATATCTAAGTTTAGAAAGAAGAGATAACCCGTTAACGCGTTAACGTGCTAACGTGTTTACATCTACTAATTTTGTTAAAAAACTGCTATAATAATCGGTTGCTATGTTTAAATTGAAGTCTTCTTTTAAGCCGACCGGTGATCAACCACAGGCAATAGAAAAGCTTGTTAAAGGATTAAAAAAGGGTTACAAAAACCAAGTACTTCTTGGTGTAACCGGCTCTGGAAAAACCTTTACCATGGCCAACATCATCAAAAAGCTTAATATTCCGACCTTGATTATCTCTCATAACAAAACTTTAGCCGGACAGCTTTATCAGGAGATGCGCGAATTTTTCCCGGGAAACGGTATTTCTTACTTCGTCTCTTACTATGATTATTATCAACCCGAGGCATATATGCCCCAAACAGACACTTACATTGAAAAAGAAGCAGAGATTAATGAGCTAATTGATAAATTAAGGTTACAGTCAACCACTAACATCTTAACCAGAAACGATGTTGTCGTTGTCGCTTCGGTTTCCTGTATCTACAACATCGGCTCGCCAAAAGAATATGGTAGTTATGTGCTGGAAATTAAGATGGGAGAGCAAACCGACTGGAATAAAATCGCTTATCAACTAGCCAAACTTCATTATGAACGGTCTGAGTTTGATTTTAAACGAGGAACATTTAGAATCCGCGGTAATGAAATGGATATATACCCGGCATACGAAGACTGGGCCTACCGAGTAACACTGACCGGACAAAAAGTTTCCAAGTTTATCCAGATAGAACCTCTAACCGGCAAACAGACAAAACTGGTTAATAATCAAAAGATTATTATTTATCCGGCCAAACATTTTATGACTAATGAAGGTTTATTTAAAACAGCCGAACCGATAATTCGCCATGATCTTAAGGTTGAGTATGAAAGTTTAAAGAAACGTAATAAACCTCTGGAAGCAGAAAGGCTTTTAAAAAGAGTTAACTATGATCTTGAGCTGATTAAAGAAGTCGGCTATGTCAACGGGATTGAAAACTACTCCCGTTATTTTGACGGTCGCCACCCAGGTGATCCTCCTTATAGTTTAATAAACTATTTTAAAGAGGCTTATGGTAACAATTTTTTGATTTTTATTGATGAATCACACATGACTGTGCCTCAGATTCGCGGCATGTATAACGGTGATTACTCAAGAAAAAGAATTTTGGTTGACTTTGGTTTTAGATTACGAGCTGCTTTTGACAACCGACCAATGACTTTTGACGAGTTTTATAAATCTGTCCCTAAATTAATATATGTTTCGGCAACCCCTGACGATTGGGAAAAAGACCGAGCAAAACAAGTAGTTGAACAATTATTAAGACCAACTGGGATTATTGATCCAAAGATATTTATCAGACCATCAAAAAACGAAGTCCTTGATCTTATTCCGGAAATTGAAAAAAGAGTTGCCAGCAAAGAAAAAGTTCTTGTCACTACCCTGACGAAAAGAATTGCCGAAGACCTGACCGCCTATCTTAAAGAAAAGAAAGTCCGGGCTGAATATCTCCACTCTGACATTCAAACTTTGGAAAGATCAGATATTCTTGACAATTTGCGCAAGGGCAAGTTTGATGTTCTGATCGGTATTAATTTACTGCGTGAAGGTTTGGATCTGCCCGAAGTTTCATTAGTGGCCATACTAGACGGAGATAAAGAAGGTTTTTTAAGATCAAAAACGGCTCTTATTCAGACCATGGGTCGGGCTTCGCGCAATGTTTCTGGCCAGGTAATTATCTATGCCGATAAAATAACCAAATCAATTAAGGCAGCTGTAGCTGAAATTGACCGACGCCGAAAGTATCAGGTTAAATACAACCTAAAACACAATATTGAACCAAAAACAATTTATAAACCAGTGCGGGAAAGAATTATTCAGGCTGAAGAAGTTAATATTGGCCAGACAATTTTAGTTAAAGATAAAGTCAGCCGTCAGTATTTGGACAATATTAAACCTTTTGGTTTGACTCCCTACGATAAGAAAAGATTAATTTCTAAGTTGGAAAAAGAGATGAGACGGCAGGCGCAAGATCTTAATTTTGAGTTGGCGATAGAAATTAGAAATAAAATCAAAGAGATTAGGTAAATTACAAATTCCAATTTCCAAGTTCCAAACAATATTCAAATCACAATTATTAAATATCAAAACGTTTGTTAATTGCTTATTGTAATTTGTTTGTAATTTGTAATTTGTGATTTGGAATTTTTTAAAAACTTATGGATAAAATTATTATCAAAGGGGCACGGGAGCATAACCTAAAGAACATCAACGTCGAGATTCCGAAAAATAAGTTTGTGGTGATGACGGGTATTTCCGGATCGGGCAAGTCGTCGCTGGCTTTTGACACTATCTATGCCGAAGGACAAAGACGTTATGTTGAATCTTTGTCTGCTTATGCGAGACAGTTTTTAGGAATCATGGATAAACCGGACGTTGATATGATTGAAGGTCTGTCTCCGGCTATTTCGATTGATCAAAAAAGCGCTTCCCACAACCCCAGATCAACCGTTGGTACGATTACTGAAGTTTTTGATTATTTCAGATTACTGTTTTCGAAAATCGGTCATCCTCACTGCCCAGATTGTAAAATCGAAATCCGCAAGTTAAGCCTGGATGAGATTGTTGAAAACATTATTAAAGAAATTTTAGCGGAACTGCTTAAAGATAAAATCAAACCTCATAAATTTATACTCTGTTCACCGATTGTCCGCCAAAAAAAAGGTGAGTTTAAAGAACTTTTTAATAATTTACGAAGCAAGGGTTTTAAAAATTTGATTATCGATGAGAAAAAAATTTCCTTTGATGAGGAAATAGATTTAATAAAAAATAACAAGCACAGTGTCGATGTGATTGTCGATCAGTTAGTGATTTCTTATAAAGAAAGCAAACAACAGTTTTATCTTGATCAGATCCATTCGCGATTGAGTGCCTCTGTCGAGATCTGTCTTAAACTGTCTGACGGTTTGGTCATTTTAAGAAACAATCAGAAAGAACATTTATACTCGGAAAAATTTTCCTGCCCTAACTGCGGCCTGTCCCTGCCGGAAATAGAACCAAGGATGTTTTCCTTTAACTCACCGTTAGGCGCTTGTGAAAAATGTAAGGGGATTGGCGTTATTTATCAGATTGAACCAGACTTAATTCTGAACGGTAATTTGACAATCAATGAGGGTGGAATTTTGCCGTTTAATCGGTCTTTTTTTCATGAAACCTGGTATGTTCGTTTGATTAAACAGGTCTGTGGAGAAGAAGGAATTGATTCAAATCTGGCCATTAAAGATCTCCCTAAAGATAAAATCAAACTACTTTTATATGGCACCAATAAAGTTTATCGAGTTCCGGGACAAAACCGTTTTGGTCACGAGACAGTGATTTTTGAGAAATTTACCGGCTTGATTCCTGAGCTAGAACAACGGTATTTTGATAATCAAGATGGTTTTTCTTTTGGGATTCAGAAGTATATGAAAGAAAAAATCTGTCCCAGCTGTAACGGTGCCCGCTTAAAGCCGGAAATTCTTTCCATTACGATTGATAAATTAAATATAAACCAACTGGCCGATAAATCAGTTGATCAACTGATAAGTTATTTTGAAAACGGAATACTGACAAAAATTAACCAATATGAATCACAGATTGCTAAACCAATAATCAAAGAAATTTTTACCAGATTAAACTTTCTTAAAGATGTTGGTTTGTCTTATCTAACTATTTCTCGGGTAGCTAAATCTTTAGCTGGAGGAGAACTGCAAAGAATCAGACTGGCTTCACAAATCGGTACCGGGTTAACCGGTGTTTTATATGTCCTTGACGAACCGTCAATTGGCCTTCACTCAAAAGACGTTGCTTCTTTAATCTCTACCTTAAAAAAGTTAAGGGATCTTGGCAACAGTATTCTTGTGGTTGAACATGACCGGGAAACGATTGAGGCAGCCGACCATATTATCGAGCTTGGCCCTAAGGCCGGTAAAAGTGGTGGCCAGCTGGTTTTTTCTGGAACTGTTAGTCAGATGAAAAACAATGACCGGTCATTAACCGGAAAGTATATAAAAGGAATTAAAAAAATTAAGCTGCCGCCAAGAAATTTGACTAAATCTAGAGGAACAATTACTTTAAGGAAAGCTTCAGAACATAATTTAAAAAAAATTAATGTTAATTTCCCATTAGGAAATTTAATTTCTGTCACTGGTGTTTCCGGATCAGGCAAATCAACTTTGATAGCTGACACTTTATATCCGGTTTTAAAATACTACCTTGATGGATACTATAAAGACAAAATCGGTGAGATTGAAAGAATCGAAGGTTATCAGTATATCGACAAAGTTTACCTGGTTGATCAATCACCAATCGGTAGAACTCCACGATCTAATCCCGTAACTTATATCGGTGTTTTTGATGACATCCGTGATATCTTTGCCCAAACTACTGATGCTAAAGCCCGCGGTTTTAGCAAAGGAAGATTTTCTTTTAATGTCAAAGGTGGCCGATGTGAGAAATGTCAGGGAGCAGGCATTATAAAAATCGAAATGCAGTTTTTATCAGATGTTTATGTTAAATGTGATGTCTGTAAAGGACAAAGATACAATAAAGAAACTCTGGAAATTAAATATAGAGAAAAAAACATTTATGAAGTTTTAAAGATGACCGTTGATGAGGCGGTGGTTTTTTTTGAAAATCATCCAGATATTTTTAGAAAATTAAACTTGTTACAACAGGTGGGTTTAGGATATGTAGAACTGGGACAGTCGGCGCCGACCTTGTCTGGAGGTGAAGCCCAAAGAATAAAACTAGCTCATGAGCTGACGAAAAAAGACACCGGCCAAACCTTATATATTTTAGACGAACCGACTACCGGACTTCATTTTTATGATGTTGAAAAACTGTTGCACATTCTTTATAAACTGGTGGAAAAAGGCAATACCGTAATTGTGATTGAACACAATCTTGACGTCATTAAAAACAGCCAGTACATAATCGATCTCGGACCCGACGGTGGTGATAAAGGTGGATCACTGGTTTATCAAGGAGATATAAAAGGCATTCTTAAGGAAAAAAAATCATATACTGGTAAGTGTTTACGTATATAATAAAATACATGGGTGCAAAACTGCGTAAGATGCGATTCTTTTTTTTAATCCTGTTTATGTTGACAGTTTTTGCCACTTCGGTAAAGGCTGAAGATTATCAGTCTGATTTTGAGGTCAATTATTATCCAAGCGATACCGGCGATAGTCTATATACCAAGGTTAACTTCAATATCAGAATTGTTAACTTTCGTTCTGATATCTACGTCAAAAAATTTTCTTTGCTTTTTCCTAAATCATTTGAAATAAACAATATCACGGCTTCAGATGACAATGGTTCTGTTGAACCGGTCTTAACTACCGATGAAACAAAAAACAAGATTGATCTGGAGTTTACCAACCCAAACATAGGTAAAGACACTGAGAATCACTTTTATCTGACCTTTTATCAAAAAAATCTTTTTAATAATAATGGAAATATCTGGGAGGTCATTCTTCCAACCATAGACAATTTAGGTACCTCTACCTACAAAATAACTGTTAATCTACCGGCAAATACCGATAAAAAAATTTCTATTGCCAAACCAAAACCTGACCTAATCTCGGGTAATCAGATAATCTGGAATAACCCTTCCCCAAAAACTGTTTACGCTGTTTTTGGCAGTCAACAGTATTATCAGGCAAAGCTTATTTACAATCTGAATAATCCTAAACTGATGCCGGCTTACACCGATATTGCTTTGCCTCCGGATACGCTTTACCAAAAAATTTATATAGATCAACTTAGTCCGCCGCCGGAATCGGTTTTTATTGACACAGACGGTAATTACTTGGCCCGTTACTATTTAAATCCCAAAGAAAACAAGCAGGTTGTTTTTAATGGTACAGTTGAGGTTTTAGCTCAACCACGCAGCGAAGTACGAGAACTAACCAACAAACAACTAATTAACCAACAAGAATATCTGTTAACCGCTAAGTCTTTTTGGAAGATTGATGATCTGCAAAAAATTAGTCAATTTAAATCCATGAGTGATGTCTACTATTATCTGGTTAACAACTTTAAATATAACTACAAAAAAATTGCTCAAACCGAAAGCCGCTTAGGGGCGCAAAAAGCTTTAGATAATCCAAGTAATGCTGTCTGTACGGAGTTTACCGATACTTTTGTTGCCTTGGCCAGAGAAAAGGGTGTCCCGGCGCGTGAGATTGAAGGCTATGGTTTTTCGGCTGACACCCAACTGCGACCATTGTCTTTAAAATCGGATATTCTCCATGCCTGGCCCGAGTATTATGATCAGTCAAAAAAAATTTGGGTATCGGTTGATCCGACCTGGGAAAATACCTCGGGAATTGACTATCATTCATCTTTTGATTTAAACCATATTGTTTTTGCCATTCATGGAAAAGATCCTGAATATCCTTATCCCGCCGGTATGTATAAGGTCGAAAATACTCGTGATATTATTATTAATCCTAGCAACCAAAAAACTAAAGAATCAATAAAAGTCAATGTTAGTGCCAATAATGCTGAATCTTCTATTAATGATAAGGATGGTTATCAAACAAAAATAGTTATTAATAATCAAAGTAATATTTTTTTGTACAACCTAAGTTTTGACATCACTGCTAAAGAGATCACTATCTCGCCATCTAAAATTTTAGTTGATCAAATTGCCCCTTTTGAAAAAAAAGAAATCGTTGTCTCTTACCGGGCTCAGGGTGTAAAAACAAAAACTGAAGGATTAATTTCCATTACTAACCCATACGGTGAAGGTTTCGAAAAACTAATTATAATTACTCCATATTACTACGATATTGCTGTTAAAATATCCATAATAGTTTTTGTCGTTGGAACAGTCTTTATAATCATAAAACTACTATGGAAAAGAAAGTCGTAAAAAACCTACCGAGTTCTCCCGGCGTCTATCTGTTTTTAAAGAACAATAAGATTCTTTATATAGGCAAGTCGGTCAATATCAAGTCAAGAGTCGCTTCTCATCTGGAAAACGCTAAGGTTGATACCAAGGAATCGTTGATCGTAAATCAGGCCAATGATCTTCAATATCATTTGACCGAATCTGATTTCAAAGCCGTTCTTTTAGAATCTTCATTAATAAAAAAATATCAGCCAAAATATAATGCCCGTCTAAAAGACGGAAAAAGTAATCTATATATTAAAATAACCATCAAAGATAAATATCCAAAGGTGGTTATTTGTCGACAGGAAAATGATAAAAAATCTCTATATTACGGACCTTTTTCATCTCAAAAAATAACTTTGGAGTTAGTCAGAGAAATCAGACGGGTGGTACCTTTTTGTACTCAAACTAAACTTAGTAAACATGTCTGTTTTTACAACAAAATAGGTTTGTGCCAACCTTGCCCGAACGGAATTGAACAAACTCAGGATATAAACTTGAAAAAAAATTTAACTAAGCTTTATAAACTTAATATAAGAAACTTGATTAGGATTTTAGATGGTAAGGAAAATAAAGTCCTAAACCAACTCAACTTTCAACTAAGTTTACTTATTAAAGAAGAAAAATATGAACAAGCGATTAATATCCGCAATAAAATATACCGTTTAAAAAATCTTATTGGTAAAAAAGTCTTCCTTGAATCGTCAGATATAGAATATTTTTTACCAGAAAAATCTATAACTTCATTGTATGAATTACTAACAACCCTTTTTCCGAATCTTAAGAATCTAAAACGAATTGAGGCCTACGATATTAGTCACCTGGCTCAGACTAACATCACTGGCTCCATGGTTGTTTTTGCCAACGGTGTCCCTGATAAAAAAGAATATCGTAAATTTCGTATTAAACAGTTAAAAAAACTGTCAGACTTTGACCAGTTAAAAGAGATTATTGTCAGACGATTTAATAATCCCTGGCCAAGACCGGACCTAATCGTCATCGATGGGGGGAAACCGCAATTAAGGGCCGTAATCAAAGTTTTTAACAAAATAGCTTTAGATATACCAACTATAGGCATTGCCAAAAACCCAGATCGGCTGATTATCGCCAAACAAGACCTGCCAATGGTTCGTTTACCACTCTATCATCCAGGTTTTAATTTGATAAGGGCTATCCGCGACGAATCACACCGCTTTGCCAAAAAATATCACCTGTTATTAAGAAAAAAAGGGGTGGTATAATTTAAGTTATGAAAAAGATATTCCGAATGATAGTTTTTTCTGCTTTGGCGCTTTTTTTAACCGCCTTATGGAATAAAGGTTTTAAAGTAGATTTTACCCCTGAGGTTTTTTTAAAAGCTCTTTTGCTGGTGGCCGTTCTTAACTACTTAATTGTTCCTTTTTCAAAATTAATATTATTACCCTTAAATATTCTTACTTTAGGTCTGGTTTCCTTGCTTGTTTACTTGCTTCTTTTTCATTTTTTATTAACCCGTTATTCTCTGGTAATTATAAAGGAATGGCTCTTTCCTGGTTTTTGGCTGATCGGGAAAACGAATATTAACTACTGGCAAAATGTGCTATTATCAGCGCTTTCCGTCACCACAATTATTAATTTTTTTGAAAAAACCATATGAAAAACTTTTTACTGATATTAAATATTGTTTTAAGTATTGCTATTGTCTTTTTTATTCTTATTCAGGGCGGTGGCGCCGGCTTAGGTAGTGCCTGGGGTGGCGGCGGTGAACACTTTCAAACCAGACGGGGAATAGAAAAAGTTACCCTGCGTTTAACCGTAGTTTTTATTGTCATATTCTTAATTGTTTCTTTAGTTAATCTTTTTATTAAATAATTTAGGCGATCATGGATAAAAAAAACCTTCGCTATTACTATTGGCTGGTAATTGAGTTTCTCAAAAAAAACGCCAAACTGATTATCCTGGCCTCTGTTCTTAGTTTTATTTTGGTAATCGGATTAATATCGCTCGCTCCATACGTAGGCGATATTGTTTTGACAAAGAAAGATATCATCGGCATGGTTGGTCAGTATGATTACAATAATTACCCAGAAGAAATCAGTAACAAAATTTCCAATGGCTTAGTCTATATAAATGAAAAAGGCGCCTCTTTACCAGCTCTATCAACGAAATGGGAAGTAAAAAATAACAGTAAGGAATTCACCTTTTATCTTAAAGATAATTTGGTTTGGAATGACGGGAAATCTTTTAAGGCTAATGAGATTGACTATCGTTTTAACGACGTAGAAACCATTACCATTAATGACAAAACGGTTCTTTTTAAGCTCAAAGAACCATTTCCCACTTTTATTACTTACCTAACTAAACCCGTGGTCAAATATCCTTTAATGGGGGTGGCTGGGCTTTATCGGGTAAACAAGATTAAAAGCCGTTATGGATATTTGAAAGAAGTTCACCTGGCCCCTAACAAAAAAAACTTACCGATTATTATCTATAAATTTTATGATAATGAAAACTTACTAGTTAATGCTTATAAACTAGGGGAGGTTAACCAGATCTATGTCCAGAAAAAATCTATTGCTGATACTTTTTTCAACTGGAAAAACACTACTGTTGTCAAAACCGTTGACTATACAAAACTATTAACTCTTTTTTTTAACTTTAATAATCCGATTCTTAAAGATAAAGATAACCGTAATGCCTTTGAAAAGGCTTTCAATTTTGACGATTTCAAGGAAGTCGGTGAGAGAGCTAAAGGGTCAATTCCGCCAAACTCTTGGGCTTACAATCCAACCATCAAAACAACAGTCTATGATAAAGATACGGCTGAGGAGTTATTCAAAAAAATTTTTCCCGGTAGTCAATCAGCCACTCTAAATTTAATCTCTTCTTATGATTATTCAGATCTGAGTGATAAACTGGTCAACAAGTTTAATAATGTTGGTTTAAAAATTAATGTTAATTATTTAACCCAGAATTTACCTAGTGATTTTGATCTCTTCTTAGGATATTTAAAAATTCCTCAAGACCCCGATCAATATTATTTCTGGCACTCCACTCAGAAAAGCAACGTCGGTAACTATAAAAATCTAAAAATTGACAAACTGCTTGAGGACGGCCGTAGCAATTACTTTGTTGAAGAAAGAAAAAAGGTTTACCTAGAGTTTCAAAGAATTCTTAACGATGACTCACCCGGCATCTTCCTTCTCTATCCTTATGTTTACACCATAAAACGCAAGTGATATAATTTACCTAGTTTAATGGGCCTGTAGCTTAATTGGATAGAGCAATTCCCTTCTAAGGAATAGATTGGCAGTTCGAGTCTGCCCAGGCTCACCCTTCGACTACGCTCAGGGTAAACCCTTCGGCTAGCTCAGGGCAATAGCTCATCGAAGAATTTTTTTATGAAAATAATTAATGTCGTTGTCGGAATAATTAAAGAGAAAGATAAATACCTATTAACAAAAAGAGCTCATCCTGATAAGAGATTCCATGGTAAGTGGCAGTTTCCCGGAGGCGAGCTTGAAAACAATGAATCATTAACCGACTGCCTTCATCGGGAACTAAAAGAAGAAACCAATTTGAAAATTATTAATGAGGAATTTATCGGTAAAGTTTTTGAGAGTTTTCGTGATAACTGCCATTTCATTTTTTTTACTTATCGTTGCCGCTTGAAAAATAAAGTCAACAAAATAATTTTGGATAAAGAAACTTCTGACTATAATTGGTTTACTTTAGAAGAGGCAAAAAAGTTAAATTCCTTAGATTTTACTTTTGAAATGCTTAAAATAAGTGTCGGGGACAGGAGTTGAACCTGCACGACTTTTTAAAGGTCACTAGCCCCTCAAGCTAGCGCGTCTGCCAATTTCGCCACCCCGACTAAACTAGTAAATTATATCAAAGGAAGCACCCAGCAACAAGAAATATAAAAAAATGACTTTTGATATAATAATAATATGTCAAAAGGGCGATCCTACAATCCTAAAGGACAGCTTTTACAGGTAGCACAGCTTGGTCATCCGATCCTGAGAAAAAAAGCTTCAAAAGTCAAAGATGTTAAAGATGTTAGCGTTCAAATACTTATCAATGATCTAAAAACAACCGCTATGGATGTTGATGGGGTAGGGATATCAGCTCCACAGGTTTATAATTCCATACGCCTTTTTGTTATCGCCTCCCACCCTAACCCCGGTTCTCCCAAAGCACCTTATATGAAACCAACGCCAGTGATTAATCCTTATATACTGAATTATTCAAAAGAAAAAGTTAAAGACTGGGAGGGTTGTCTGAGTGTCCCGGGAATCCGTGCTCTTGTGCCAAGACATAATAAAATTACTGTTTCGTATACAACTGAAGATGGAACGGTTGTAAAAAAACAATATAAAGATTTTATTGCCAGAATATTTCAGCATGAATATGATCATCTAAACGGATTGGTGTTTTTAGATAGAATCGAAGCCACCAAAGACATAATTTCGGAAATAGAATATCAGAAAATGATGAAAAAGAAGAAATAATCCTACCTAAATTACTGGATAAGATTGCGAAAGATCCTCTGAAGATAGCCATGGTTGAAGATGATAGCTCAAAGCAGCTTTAAAAAAATCCAAGTATTTTTCTTTAGTAAGTTCTTCACCACTAGCAAGTAAACACGATTCTATACCGGGAAAAGTTTTTATAATTTTTAATAACCCAAGACCTGCTTCATAGTATGTTTTTAATAAATTCGTATCACGCGGATATATGGTCTTTCTTTCATCATCAGTCTCACAATATAACTCACCAATTTCATGAGGATATTGAACAACATTATTTGTCCCTGTTATAGTGGTAAATATTACTTTGTGACTAAAAAGATCAAAATATCCTGCTGAAATAATAACATTATTTTTTTTTGCGTCAGCAGCACATTTTGTGATATCAATTTGTGCTTCAACATATTTACCCCCACCATTTCTATCAAGCATATCAATAAAGTTAGGTAAAGATAGAGCTTTATAGTTAATAGGGATTTCATTTGAAAAACGGCTAGGACCTCCATACGAGGAAATTGGATTTAACCTCTGACAAACTGGATCAAACTTACGTAAAAACTTTGCTTTTGCTTCGGTAGGAATCATACCAAAGAATCATAGCATAAAGGCAATCTAAATTCAATTTTAAAAAAGACAAACATCTCTTGACTAAACTTTTTTAGATCTATATAATGCGATTTGGTATGGGAGGAACAAAAGAAAACGCATCGTACTCAGGATACGAAGCTGTCTACATTAAAAAGGATGTTTTTGAATATAAAGGAAAACTGTGGTTACACATTATATTGGATAAAAAAGCTTTCCTCTTACCGTTGGTAGATTTAGTTGGTGCCCCAGTTGCCATTGCTTGGCTTGATACAAATTACGATAAAAATCCTGCTCTAGCCGAGGCGGCTGCTAATGCTACGGCTCAAATACTAAAAAAAATAAAACCAAAGGTCGTAGCCATGCCCACATCATCAAAATCTGAATGGTATATTAATAAGGCAGTTCAGCTCGCCTCTGAAAATTTACCTGAACCCGATAAGATTAAAATTGTCAAACTTCCAGGCGGAACCAACAAAGAAGAAGTAGAAAGAAATTCCAGATATGGAACAGTAACTTCCTATACTCCGGTTACCGGAGTTATTAAATATATGGGAGTCCCTGAAAATATTGAAGAAATACGCGCTATATGTCCAGATCCCAGTAATATTGTGCTCGTTGATGACGTTTATACAACCGGAGCAACCATTGATACTATGATAGAGAAATTAATATACTTTAAACGTAACGAACCAAATATTGTTTTATTAGCTAGGGAAGCAGCTTTAGATAAAAATTATCCACCCATTCTTTCGGCAAACATAACGGCAATTATGGCCATTCCTGAATTTAATGCATTAAAATTAAACAGAACAAAACTAACTTCAATTAAACAAAGAGAGTTAATTCCCCAAGCAGTCCAAATATAATTTAATAACCTTATTGAGCCAACTGCCAAACTTCTGTTTGATATAATTAAAGTAATTTTCAATTTTAAATTTATAATTTAAAATCAATTTTCAAGGATTTAATTTGAAATTTTAAATTAAGGCAGCCGGGGTGGTGAAATGGTATACACGCAGGACTTAAAATCCTGTGACTTCAAAGTCGTGAGGGTCCGACTCCCTCTCCCGGCACCATATAGCCGACTTAGCTCAATGGTAGAGTAATTGTTTTGTAAACAATAGGTTGTCGGTTCGAGTCCGACAGTCGGCTCCAAAAAATTAAACAAGAGTCTTCTGATGTGGCGCTTTGAGATGTTCTAGGGCTTTTGGAGTGAGAACACGCCCTCGGTTGGTCTTTTTAATAAATCCTAATTGCAAAAGATATGGCTCAATAAACTGTTCAATTGTCTGTTTGTCTTCGGACAATGACGAGGCAATCGTTTCCACTCCAATCGGGACATTTTGAAATTTCTTATACAAAAGATTTAAGTATTGCAAATCAATATCAGTCAAACCAATTTCATCTATATCCAAAAGTTGAAAAAGATCTTTTAACAGCTTTTCATCAATTATTTCGTGTTTCTCCACTTCAAAAGCATCCCGAGCTCTTTTAAGAATCCGATTGGCAATACGAGGAGTTCTCCTTGATCTTTTAGCAATTTCTTGGGCCGCTTTACTGGTAATGGGGAGATTGAGAATTTGACTAGATCTTGTAACAATCTGTTTTATTTCCTCATCAGTATAATAGTCAATTCTCAAAAGTAAACCAAAACGATCACGTAAAGGTGAAGATAATAGGGCTAGTTTGGTCGTGGCACCAATAATGGTAATTTTTGGGACTGATAAACGAACAGTTTGGGCCGACGGTCCCTTACCAATAATAATATCCAACGAATATTCTTCCATCACCGGGTAGAGAAGTTCCTCAACCGGTTTTGGCAATCGATGAATTTCATCGATAAATAAAATATCGTTGTCTTTGAGGTTGGTTAAAATGGCCGCCAAATCGCCGGTTTTGGTAATGGTTGCCCCTGAGGTGACTTTGATCTGGCCGGAAAGCTCGTTGGCAATAATATAGGCTAAAGTAGTTTTACCAATTCCCGGAGGACCGTAAAATAAAATGTGTTCGGAGGAGTAACCTCTTTTTTTAACCGCATCAATAAACAACTTTAAGCTTTTAAGGATTTTTTTCTGGCCTATATATTCACTTAATTTTTTTGGTCGAAGTGTTTGCAGGTCATAACTATTTTTACTTTTCATAATAAGTATTATATACCACTTTGCTTTGATTTTGTAAAAAAATCCATTAATTTGGTATATACCTACCGAAGCTATCTAGCTAAAAAATTTGCATTAATTTAATAATCTGATGTATTGTAAAATCAAAGCTCCGTTAGGTATTATACTTTTAAGCGGAGGGGTATACAGTCTTTTTTCTTGAGGAGCCTATCTGTAAAGCTTGCTTTATTTTTTCTTCAATGCTTAATTTTTTATTTAATTTTGAAAATAAAGCTTTTGCTTCATGGGAACGAAAGCCTAAAGACATTAGAGCTTCAATAACAGTTTTATCCTCGGGTGATAAATACATCTTCTCCAAAGAAAATTCTTGTTTTAACCTTTGTGATAGTTCAAGAATTATTTTCATCGAAGTTTTTCGACCCAATCCAGGAATTCTCAAAAAATAGTCAATATTATTTTCTTTAACTGCCCGCTCCATTTCATTAATCTTGGCAAAAGAAATGACATTAAAAGCAGTTTTTGGTCCGACTCCTGGCACAGTCAAAAGCAAGTTAAAAAAGTCTAGTTCTTTTTTTGTCTCAAAACCAAAAAGGACCATCGCATCTTCGCGAACCTGTAAATAAGTAAAAATTTCAATGGATAATGTCGAAGCCGTCGGTGAAACACGAGCAATTAAAGAAGGGGTAATATAAACATTAAAAGAAATTCCCGCTGCCGTTTCAATTAGGGCAATATTTTTATCAAGATTGATTACCTTACCTTTGATTTTTCCAATCATAGCTCATCTCTTTCAATTTTCCACAATCTATTATACTTGGCCACTCTTTCTCCACGTGCCGGAGCACCAAACTTAACAAAATCAGCCTGAACACCAACGCTAAAATCGGCAATAAAAGTATCTTCGGTCTCACCTGATCTTTCCGAAACAATGTAGCTAAAATTATTTTTTCTGGCTAAATTAATGACTTCTAGAGTTTCACTAATTGTACCCACTTGACTGGGTTTAATCGAAATTGAGGAGCAAGCATTGGCTTTTATGGCTTTTTCCAGTCTTTCTTTATTGGTGGTTAATAAATCATCGCCAACTAAATAAATTTCTTTGGAAATCTGCTTATTTAATTTAGTCCAGTTATCCCAGTCGTCTTCATAAAGAGGGTCTTCAAGAAGTAAAAAAGAGTAGTTTTTGGTTAAATTTAAAATAAACTCCAGATATTGATCAACTTTCATCGAGTGGGAAATGTCTCGAATCGTGTACTGTCCGTCTTGATAATAATGACTGGCAGCCAGATCAATACCTAAGAAGATTTCTGTTCCTAGTTTAATCTGAAGATTTGAAATCGCTTCATCTAACAGTTCCAGACCGTCTACATTATTTGACAAATGAGGAGAAAAACCGCCTTCTTCACCGACTGAAACATCAGCGTGACGGTACTCAAGAACCTTTCTTAATTCGTGATAAACAGTTACCGCCATTTCATAAGCTTTACCAAAATTTAGAGAAGATGAGGGAACAATTTGAAACTCTTGAAACTGCAGCTCATTGTTTGCATGTTTGCCACCATTAAGAATATTAAAAATAGGTGATGGAATTCTTTCAATGGCAACTTTTTCTTTAAAATATTTTTCGTAAAGAAAGTTAACATATTTAAAAAGTGGTTGACCTAATGCTTTGGCTTGCGCTTTAGTGACTAATTGAGAAATGGTCAAAATTGTATTAGCCCCTAAACGACTTTTGTTGTTGGTACCATCGGCTTTAATAAGCCAATAATCAATCTCTCGTTGTTTTTCCGGACTAACACCTACAAGCTTTGGCGCAATCAGATCATTAATATAGGAAATCGCCTGGCTGACACCCATACCTAAATATTTAGTTTTGTCGTTGTCGCGCAGATCAACCGCCTCATGTTTACCGGTTAAATAACCAGCCGGAATTGATGTTTCAACCACAAGACCATTATCTAGTATTAGTCGACCCTCAATAGTCGGCCAACCACGGGAATCAATTATTTCATAAGCTTTAATCGTTTTTATTTTTGCCATTATTTATTTTTTTATCTTAGATAAATGTTTTTTTTCTAAATCATAGATTAATTCTCTGGTACGAGAAATTGCATCCGGCGTAACAGAAACACTGGTTACTCCTGACTCAATTAAAGGTTTAATTACCTCAGGATAGTCTGAGGCGGCTTGACCACAGATTGAACAGGTGATATGATTTTCAGAACAAGTAGAAACAATATACCTTAACATATCAATAACCACCTTGTTTCTTTCGTCGTAAATATCAGAAACCTCCTGGTTGTCTCGATCAACACCAAGAAGCATCATGGTTAAGTCGTTGGTACCAATCGATACTCCGTCGATACCAATCTTTATAAATTCTGGTAAATTTAAAGCACAAGCTGGCACTTCGACCATAATCCACAGTTTAAACTCCGGGTAGTTAAAAAGTCCATGTTCCTTAATAATTTCTTTTATACGAATTAATTCCCAGGGGACACGGACAAAAGGAATCATTAAGTGAAGATTGTGATAACCTTTTTGCCAAATATTACCTATCGCCTGCAGCTCTAGAGAAAAAACATCCGGATTGGCAATATAACGATAAGCGCCCCGAAAACCAAGCATAGGATTATCTTCGTGAGGTTCATAGGCGTTACCACCTGCTAAATGTTTATACTCGTTAGTTTTGAAATCAGTGGCTCGATAAACTACTGGTCTGGGTGAAAAAGCCTTTACAAAAGATAAAAGATTATCGAGCCACT
>Ga0315288_10002313_pt1 | contig 24648 bp, 17 predicted proteins | sample YL17G11_20_MG_FD_203454 | JGI IMG/M metagenome (GOLD analysis project Ga0315288, IMG submission 203454) | Sediment microbial communities from Yellowstone Lake, YNP, Wyoming, USA - YL17G11_20 | ecosystem: Environmental > Aquatic > Freshwater > Lake > Sediment | place: USA: Wyoming | collected... | reverse complement strand
AGAACTGACCGGGAAACCGCTCGGCAAGCTGACCGAATGTATCATAGGCCAACACCTGATTGGGTTCTTCAGTTACGATGCCCTTGAGTTCCGCCACTGCTTCGTCGAATTTTCGCTGGCCGGCCAGCGCCATCGCCAGCAGCCTGCGGACTTCCGAACTCTTAGTGGTCTCAAGGTGCTTCTTTGCGACTGACTCGGCCTGGCCGGCCATGCCCCATCCCAAATACAACCCGATAAGGCCCTTGGCGGCCTCGGAATTGGCTGGGTCTTCCCTCAGGACAATGTGATATGTCCCTATGGCCTGCTGATCGTTGTTATCTCTGTGGGGCCTTATCTTAAGCTGGGCATCAGCATATTTGAGCAGCGCCGGTATGTTGTCCGTATAAACGCCGACATATCTGCCGAGGTAGCGCGCGGCATCCTCGTATCTGTGCTCCTCGTATGCCTCGTTTCCAAGGGCAAGTCCCCGCTCGGCCCTGTTCGCCTTCTGCCACTGGCGCAGCCCAAGGGCCGTCACGCACAGAACGGCAAGACCGACCACCAGGACTATTGCCAATTTCCAGTTAAAGTATCTCCTTGCCATTTACTTATCCCTTCTTATCCATTTATGATCTTTTTCAGAACTGACTGATGAAACTCTCAGCCATTTTCTTGATTGTCCGCCGGCATATCCACAAGTCCGTCCCAAGCGACAGCTTCCTGACATACTCAGTGTCGTAATGAATCCACTCCTGGAAGTCCTGTTCGGGTTTGCGCGTCCGGCAAACCTGCCAGAGTCCCGTTATTCCGGGGCGCACCGACAAGCGGGCGTCGCGCCAGGACGGACACAGAGTGTTTTCCGATTCGGGAGACGGCCTCGGCCCAACGACGCTCATCTGGCCAAGCAGGACATTGAGGAATTGAGGTATTTCGTCGATGTATGTATCCCGCAGGAATCTGCCAACGGTGCTTATTCTGGGGTCATTCTTGATTTTGAATTGCGGACCGTCCACCTGGCTGACGACTCGCAGCTTCTCCTGTATCCTGTCGGAACCCGTGCGCATTGTCCTGAACTTCAGACAGTTGAGTGTCTTTCCGTGCAGTCCCTGGCGTTTGTCTTTGTAGAACACCGGGCCGGGCGAAGTCAGTTTTATCACCAGTGCAATAAATGGCGCCACGGGGGCAAACAGCGCCAAGACAATCACCGCGGCAAGAATATCAAGAATTCGCTTGAGGCATCTTGCATAAGAAAAAGCCCTCCAGGTGCGAAAAACCCGCCGCTGATGGACTGCAAATCCTTGCGATTCGAGCAACATCTTGTAGCTGGGAATTTGCTTTGGAGCACCGCATTCAGATTCGGCCTGTCCTTTCATCCGGAAATGCGAGCCCTTTACGATGCAATCCCGCACCAGTTGATTGGGTGGCACGTTGACTTGCGGCCCGATGATTGCTGATTCTATGACTGCTCCGCGTTCAATTATAGTATTATCGCCAATAATGGCCGGTCCGACTATGACGACATCCGGAGCCATAAGAACACCTTTTCCCAACAGGACTTTCCCCGCCAGTCTTGGCGGCCGGCCCGCCTCATCACTCGATTCACGATTCACGATTCTCGATGCTCGATGCTCGATAGGTGTGTGAAAGCTCAAAGGCAGCCGGTTGACGCCTGCGGCGCAAAGACTCAGCAATCCGGCCTCGGTCTCCAGGTCGAGAGCGGTGCCGGCCACGTTGGCCGACTGAAGCATCAAACCGCCGGATTGACACTTATCGACCACGGCAGAGAATGACTCAGGCAGGGCCTGGTCTTCCGCCACCCACTCAAGAATGCCCGGCTTGATGAAAAGGTAGTGAGGCCAGTCAGAGGGAAAAAACGACAATTGCGCCGAATCGTCGTACAATCGACGGAAGCCTGCAACCTTACCCTGGGCGGTCAGGCGCACCTTCTCGCAGCCCGCCAACAGTTCGGGCTCGGCATTGACCGCCACAACGTCCGCCCGTATCTCGGCCAGCATCCTCGCGAGCAGCTCATTATTGATTTGTGCGGCAAATCGCCCATTGGAAACGACAAACCAGGAATCTCGTTTTGCTCTCCGCAGAAACTCCGAGCATAAGGGTATTCTTTCCGCATAAGATACTACTTTTGCCATTTGGGTGGTGCGGGGCTGAATGCCCCAGTCCTGCGGAACGGCGCACAAGGTCAGGTCACTGCGCCTCAGGGAGGCGCCCCCGCCTAATCCGTCGAGAACAACCGCGGCTATAGGCTCGCTGGAAAGGGCGAACCTAAGCAGACTGTCACCGTCGCCAGCCAATACATTCCGGTGCTTATGTATGACAATTAACATTGGTTGATTGGTTAATTGGTTAATTGGTTGACTGGTTAATTGGTTAATTTTTCATTCCGCACTCAGCATTCACCACTCACCATTTACTACTCACTACTTGCCGCTCTCAGCTTGCGATCCAGGGTTTTTCACAGGAAGCAAGAGCTTACTTTTGACACGCTTGGCATGGGCATCCGCCCGCCCGCCTCGCGGGTAGTAGCGGTAGCCATAAGGATGATAACTATCATCGACCTCAACGTTGCCAAGAACGGTGCCAAGCACTCTGGCGTTTATCTGAGCCAATCGTTCCTGCGCCTTCTTAAGGTCGGGAATCGTGGTTTGCCCTGCAAAAGAGGTCAGTATTACCCCGTCGGCGACTTTCGCCCAAATAAGGGCATCGGCAAAAGCCAGTACGGGCGGCGTATCGATAATCACGTGGTCATACCCCTGGCCTATTTCGCTCAGTCGCTGAACCGTCACGGAAGAGGCCAACAGCTCAAAGGCGTCGTCTGTATTGCGCGTATCGGCGGCGATAACGTCCAGGAGGCTGGAGGGGATGGAATACAGGGCCTCGTGAAGCCCCTTATTCCCGAGGAGCACATCCCGAATACCCGTCGAACCTTTTGGAAGGCCCAATAGAGACGCAATACCGGGGTTCCTCATGTCGCCGTCCACAAGCAAGACCTTTTTGCCGGATTCTGAAACACTGATGGCCAAATTTACGGCAAAAGTGCTTTTGCCTTCCTGCATCCCCGGACTCGTGACAACCAGCGTCCTGGGCATCCCACTGCCGTCGAGCATACCCAGGTTGGCACGGATGGTCTGGTAATCCCCGGCCACCTGGTCCGGAAGACTGGCCGGCCCGACCGTATGCGTGCCCGTGGTGGTCCCGATTATTCGCAGACCAATGCGCCTGGCCACGTCGTCGGGCGTGCGCAGACTGCGGTCGGCCTTTTCTCTGAGGAAAGCCAGCAGCATCCCGCAGGCGATAGAACCAAACACAAGCGCCACTGTGTATTTCGCTCGCTTGTCAAGAATGCCGAACACGTCGGCGTTCTGGCCGACGGAAATACGCGCAGGACGCTTCCGCTCCATTCTGAATTCCGCAATACGCTTGGAAATCCTGTCATACATTTCTCTGGTGAATCCCAGTCCGTCCTGCAGATCCTGAATGGCCAGCTCCTTTTGGCCAAGATCGATAGTCTGCTTATCTTCTTTCAACACCAAGTCTCGAAGCTCGTTCTCGTGCGTCTGTGTTTGTTCCAGCTCCGCTTTTAGGGCGCTTAGCTGTTTGTCGCCCAGAGTCGCCGTCTGTTCTTTCACCATCGTATCGAACCTCTCACGCGCCTTGTTCTTCTGCTCTTCGAAACTCGTCCTGAGCGCCTCCAACAACTCCTCTTTTTGTTTGATTTGCGGGTTGCCCGGCGTCAAATCTTGCCTGGCGATGATGAGTTCCTGCTCCAATGCGACGATATTGGCGGCACGGGCTTGCACCGCCGGATCCTTGCTCACGTACTCCTCTCGCATGCTCACCCGCTCCTGCAGCGAGACCGCCTCTTGCCCGTTCGGATCCAGCAGCACCTTGACCCGGGCCTGTAAGTAGATACGCCTTGCTTCGACTTCAGTAAGAGTTCTCAACAGATTGGCCACTTGCGTCAGCTTCATATCGTAACGCCGGTCCAGGTTCGTGGAGCCATATTCCTGCGCCATTTGATCAATCTCGTTGACATCTTTCTTCATTTTGCCGGAGAGGTCTTCCTGCTCGCGTTTCAGCAGATCCAGGTCCCGCTCATCTTCCCGCGTAGACCTGTCAACCACAATCGCCATGTAGCTCCGGATGACGGCATCGACAATCCTCTTGGCCTCTTCGATGTTGGCCCACGTCATTGTCACTTCAATGAACTCGCCCTTGCGGGACGGCTCAACCGTTATGATCTGGTCGAGTATCGCCTCCTTCAGCACGGCTGCCGGTTCAGGCTCCGCCTCTTTGATACCGAGCTTGCGGCCCAGTCTCACAACGAGTGTGTTGGTGCGGTCCGCGAAGAACGTCAATCCCTTGTCGGCCAAATCATCTGCCACATTCTGCACTACTTGAGGGCTCGTAACCATCCTGGCCTGGGTAAACATGAAGCTCTGATAGTTTGATATGTCCCCGCGGTCCGCCGTACCGGTCAGGATATTCGGTATGATAGGATCGACCTTTATCAGGCCTGTTACTACGTAGGATCGCTCTATGCGCAACCAGATCGCCGGGATTCCGGCCAGGCACAACACCAGAAACGTCAACAGCACAATATACCAGCGCCGGAGTATGGCGCTGGTTATGTTTGTCATCGGCTCATCAGAGACAGATTCAGGCGGTTTCTGCGCCGGGGGTTCAGAATGGCCCCAGTCATCCACGCCAGGGGCACCGGGGGCCCGGCGATCGACGGGTTTCTGCACAATAACTCGATTGAGATATTTCTCCAGATTGTTCATTAGCTCATTCTCCTAACATGGCCCCAGCCATCGTGGGGAAAGATTATGTATTTTGCCGTGTAATTACGATGGCTCCCTGTTGTGTCGGAGCCGTCGTAAGTTTTCTCAGAAGCCAAAGCTCGGCGACCACAATCGCAATCGCCAATGGCATCATTGCATAGCCGCCAAAATCGTGGAATATCTCATCCCACCGCTCACCCTCAATCATCGTAAAAGCTATTGCCGTGAGCGTCAGGCGGACCGTGTTGCAGAGCAGCGCCACAGGCAGGCTCGAAGCAAAGACCAGGAGCTTCTCCCACCATGCTCGCCTGACCAATAGCACAACCAGCCCGCCGATCACAAAGAAGGCGGTAATCATTCTCAAGCCGTTGCAGGCCCAGGCGACCTCAATAACCGTCCCCTCTATATCTATAACATTGCCGTGCTGCACAACGTCGTACCCGACCGTCTCAAGACAGAATACGGCGGACGAGGTGGCCCAGCGCTGCAGGGGCTGAGCAATGGCGCCCTGCAGCCCTATGGGCCAGGGCACCATCAGAAACAGGAACAACAGCGTGGTGAATGCTTTGCCCAGAATCCGCCAGCCAAACAGCAACAATACCAGCGCCCCCAGACTCAGAACGACTGACAGCCTTTCTGCAGAGTCATACATAAAAAACAGCCCGAACTGTCTGAACGCCTGTGCCCCCAGGAAAGCAAGCAGGCCCCACAAAACCGAGGGCCTTATCTCGCACCCAGCGAGGTCGTGACGCCGAGTCCATAACACGTAAACGGCGAGAAAAGGGACCAGAAGACCCGAAGAGTATTCGTCGTTGCGCTGCCACAAGCGCCAAAGATCCGTGAGCTCCGGCCAATAGGACCAAAGAAAGGCAATCAGTAAAAGGCTCACTGCGAAAACAACGATGGGCCTCTTTGCCCCCCCCCTACAAGCCCGAAGCGTAAGCGCCGGGATGCGTAAGCGCCGGGATAAATCCCCTCCCTGACGGTCGGGGCTTGTAGTGTTTGTGCTTCGGGGGGCCCAATTCGGCATTCTTTTGCCGATTTTAGTGAACAGCGGCTTTAATCCGCCCATCATCTTTCCTGCAGCTTCTGAGATGCTCTTTATCGAACCCATCAAGACTCCCTCCCGTCTGAATGATACGGATTCCTCTTCCAGGACGGCGTTGGCCCGGACAACCGCACCCCGGTCAATCAGACATCGCCGAACCCGGCAATTCGGACCCAATCGCGCGTCGTCCCAAATTACACTGCCTGCCACCACAGCGTCCTTGCCAACACTGACATTTCTTCCCAGCACAGTCGGCCCGATGATAACCGCACCCTCGGAAATGCAGACGCCGTCCATAGTGATCACAGGCCCGCAGATCCTCGCTGCCGGATGCACTATATCGGGCACTGCACGACTCTGCAGGTAACTGCCAATTGCGTCGAGATATTCCCGCCGATCCCGAAAATTGCCGGCGTGATTCGGCAGCACCGCTGCGTGAACGCTCTTTCCAACCCGGAGCATCTTAGGGATCAAGCCTTCCTTGATGTCACAATAGCCCGCCTTCGGAATACGCTCCAGAACGCTGCCGCTGCAAACATAGATGCCGCAGGGGTCTCCAAGTGCCTGGTCGCTTCCACAGCCGGGGTTGAACATCACGGTCAGGTCGGATTCACCCCGGCGGTGGGCGCTCAACAGCGCCTCAATCTTGGGGGGGCATACAATGGCCGCTGGAAATATGAAGAACACGGACTCCTTGTCGCCGCGTGCGGCATCACGAATAGCCCCCGCGGTCCCTACCGGCAGGGTTTCATCGCGGAATTCCACTTTCATCGGCCCGGCATTCTCACACTGGCAAGAAAGGAGGGGGACACGGATTGATTCGGCCAGCCCGCCGGTGCTTGGGCGGGCCAGCATCGAGATCTGCCCGTTGGAGCAGACCACCACCTCTGCTATTCCCTGCTCGGCCAGGGAGTCCAGCAGTCGCTCCAGGGCGGGTTTGCCCGCCACAGGCCATAACGCGGTCGGCAAGCCGGCGGCAAGCTCGGATCGCCCGAAGTCACAGCCGCCGGCAAGTATAATAGCCTTCATTGTCTTGCGGACACTCATCGCTTATGCCCCGCCGTTGCTGCGCTCTTTTTCGGCTCATTTTGCCGGTCTTCGATCCTGGCATCGGCGGCCCGCGCAGCCTTGCCGAAAAGTCTGCTGAGCAGCGCCTTGGTAACTTCCACGAAGCACAGCACTATGAACTTCGTATTAGTTACAAGATACCTCTTCCACATCCTTCGCGGTTCCTGGATGAGTCTGTACAGCCATTCGAGGCCGGATTTTTGCATCCAGACCGGCGCACGCCCGGCAACGCCGGCAACCACGTCGAAGCTGCCCCCAACTCCGTGGCAAATCGGGACGTCCATAAACTCCCGCCATTTTCCCAGAAAAACCTCTTTCCTGGGCGGGCTAATCGCCACAAAGAGAATATCCGCTCGACTGCTCCTTATCTCTTCAGCCACGCTCCGCTCCTCCTGCTCGCTGAAATACCCGTCCCTGCACCCGGCGATGCGAACACCCGGATAGTCTCTCCGCACCACCTGGACAACTTTTTCCACAACCGCCGCCTTTGCTCCGAGAAAATATATCCCATAGCTCCTGCTATTTGCCTCTTTTAGAAGCTCGAACATAATGTCAATTCCGGCCACCCTCTGCGGCAGAGGTCGTCCCACCATCTTAGAGAGCCAGACAATCGGGGCGCCGTCGGCCAGCACTATGTCGGCTTCGTCCAAAGCCGCACGAAGCTCCCGATCTTTCCTGACATTGACAATTTTGGCCACGTTCACAACGCCTATGAGAAGTCCGCGCCTCCCGGCGATGTGATCAATACAGATATTTAGCACCTCGGACATCGTCAAGGCGAACAAATCGACGCCCAGCAATCTCACTGTGGGATATTGTCCCGATAAACTCATGAGACCTCCGAAGCCGGTTTTTCCCGCCCGCCAAAATCAGCCCAGGCGTAGAGAATCCAACCCAAGTGGTAAGGGCGACATTCGTGATTGACGCAAAAACCAACAAAACACTTTCCGGCGAGCCTGTGGAGCGACCTCAAGCCGGCTGTGCAAAGCGCCGCCCGCAGACTGCGCGACAGCCTGCCGATCTCACGTTTCTCGATATCCCTCCAAATGATTCCCGCCTCGCTCAACATCAGGTTCTGTTTCAGCTCGTTGTGTCCAAAGAGCCACAGCAGCCCAAGCTCAATTTCCCTGCGATGGTCGGCCCCCACGGCCCGGTCACTCGCCAATATCGCCATCGGCGCCATCGCATCCTGGTGAACGGAAAAGACGGGGTATTGCTCGCAAATCCCGCCGTCCCTCGTGTCGTAGTGCCACCACCACTGGCCGAGCGGGCCTTGAAGCCGGCATATCTCCTCCGTCGCCGCCGCGGCAAATTCGATGCACTGCCTGTCGCCACAAGCCTTGCCGTAATTTGCCAGGGCTAAAATCGGATATACCTGATCGGCGAAACAGGCGATGCGTCTGCTGATGCTCCCGCCAATGCCCGGCCTATTATGCCTTTGGAAGAGATTCTGCCCCGGCCTGAAAAGACGAAGCAGGCGGGTCTTCGCCTCGCCGAGGACCACCCGTGTATGAGAAGCCAGGTCATCTTGTTGGTGCAGGGCCAGCGCACAGGCATGGACTATCCATCCGAGCTCAACCGCATTACACGAGTCGGCCCGGTTCGGCCAGCTCTCTGACAGGACCTCTGCAAACAGGCCGCAGTCGTCGGCCTTGCTCTCGAGTCCCGCCCAGAGCGCAAGGGCGTAGTCGCCTATGTGCACAGCCGCGTCTTTATTATCGACTATTCTGGGCCAGAGGTCCGGCAGTAAAGATGCATCTTCAGGATGGAATCTCAGCCATTTTGTTATGCCAATCTGGCTTATCGCGGCGTATCTGGTGCTAAAGCCGCTCAGCTCTAATTTTTCATTCGCCGCAATGGTCGCTGAATAAGGCAGAGAGTCGTTGCCGCCTGCATAGTAGCGATTCAGCCCCGTTATTGCCGTCTGACACACCGACCGAACCATCCGGTCAAAATCAAGATGTGCATCCTTGTTGACGTCACTGATGGATTGAGTCATGATTTATTATCTCAATAATGGTGCGAGCCTTTGCCTATCGCGGCTCTAATCTGCTCGAATTTGCTGTCCCACGTTTCGTTTTTGACCCTCTGGCGGCGCTCCTGCACTTTAGCCTGGTCATCTTCTTCGATGGCCTGGCCAATACAGGATACGAAGCCATCATAGTCCCGCGCGACATACACGACGTCGCTGTATGGCTCGATTTCAGGATAATAGACTGAGACGATAGGCTTGCCCAGTGCAAGGTACTCCTTCGTCTTCACGGGGTTGCAGTACTCTATCCATTTGTTGCGATTCCAGGGCATCATCGCCACGTCGAATTTCTTTCCGTAAAATGGAATCTCCTCGTACGGCTTTCGACCAAGGAAATGCACGTTCGGCAATTCCATCAGCTTGTTCACATCCGCCGTAACAGAGCCGATAAGGACAAACGACACGTCGGGCAGCTTCTGAGCCGCGAATTCGAGCAGGGCCACGTCCAGCGTCTTATCCGACATATCGCCGAAGAATCCAACGATTGGCCGCGGTATCTCTGCGATATCCTCGGGCACACGTTCGGACTTTGTGCTGTTGACAAACAGATCGAAATCCACGCCGTGACCCAAGAGCAGTGAATTCTGATTCTTGCCGACGCCCTGCTCGTAAAGGGCCCTGTTCACGTAGAGCACCAAATCGGCCGACCTTGTAAGCTCATCATCAAGCGATGAAATGTAGGGCCGATCAGAGTGCGGCATCTCCTCATATAAATCGGTCCGTTCGTAAATCATAAACCGCGCCGGCCCCAGCTTCTTTGCGACCCCAAGCGCAGGCGGACATCCGATATACACAACCGGATTTTTGAATCCCAACAGAACCGCCGCCAGTTTCACCTGTAGAAAGACGCTGAAAACGTTGAGTTTTCTTCCAATACGGCTGCCAAGGGGTATTGATACGGGGCTCAGCACCCACATTCCGTCCTCGGCCTTTCTCAAAAAGCGAAGCAGGCTGCGAAACTTGCGAATGAACTTCTTCACCGCACTGCGGTCTTTTCTCAAAGAGGGAATACGCATTCCCAGAGAATTGACGAACAACACCTTGGAATGCTTTGCCAGGCGCTTCATTATCTGAGGGCAGAACAGCCCGTGGTTGTGATACCACCAGTCGCAGCCCGCAAAGCAGATAACTGGCGCTTCTTTTTGTCCAGCTCGGCGCTCAGCCATAGTCGTATCAGAGCCTGCCCTTCAAAACCTCTCTGTTCATCAACAGCCTCTTCCAATTCGTCAGACAGTAACAACTGCCAATCAAGTATGTCACTGCATGGTCTATCGATCTTTTTCCTTCTTTCTTCCTGAGCAAGCCGATGCCAAGCCAGTACGGAACCCGCAGAAAGAAGAACAACGCCGCCATAAGACAGGCAAATGGAAACGCCGCCCTGTTTCTGTGCAGCTTCATAAAGATGAGCTTGCTTCCTTCCAGTTGCAGCCTGAACGCCCTGGCTTTCTGGCTGGTGGTCTGGCCGCCATAATGGATTATCCGGCCATCCGGAGTGAACATGACCTTCCAGCCGGCTTTCTTAAAGCGATAACACCAGTCGGGGTCGTCGCCATAGACGAAGTATCGCTCGTCCATAAGGCCGACCTGGTCGATAGCCTCCTTCCTCACCAGAGAAAAACACCCGCATATCGTCTCGACCTCTCTGGCCTTGTCAAACCCCCACCATGTCATGTGCTCTCTTCCGAAAAACCTGCTCTTTGGGAAGATCTTGTAGAGGTACGTGGCGGCCAGGAACATATTGAGAACCGATGGATACATAAAACAGGTTCTCTGTATCGTGCGGTCGGGGTTCAATACCTTGCAGCCAAACACAGCCGCGTCGGGGTTAGCGTCGGCGAACCTGACCGTCTTGGCTATTGCATTGTCTATAAGGATTGTATCCGAGTTGAGCAGCAAGACGTACCTGCCCTGCGCGATCTCAATACCCTGGTTGTTGGCCTTTATGAATCCCTCGTTCTTGTCATTCTCTATTATTCTGACTTCGGCGAACTGCTCCCTGACCATCTCCACGCTGCCGTCCTCCGAGGCATTGTCCACGTAGATCACTTCAAAATCGACGTCCCGCGTCTTTTCATAGACCGATTTGAGGCAGTCGTGCAACAACTGCCGGACGTTCCAGGCAACGATAATTACCGACACATCCACCATATATCCGCTATCCAGCCACCTTTTTGAACACCCTGATATTGTAGAATCGCTCGTCGTCGTAACTCTCGAATTTGGCCCGATTCTCGTAGAGGTCGTCTATGATGTCCTCTATCGTGTGCCGCGGCTGATAACCGAGGTAGGTCTTCGCCTTGTCGATGGAGACCTTGTAGTTTCTAAAATCCTCAATATTCTTAAGGACTATCTCCACCCTCTGGCCGACCAGCTTCTCCATTTCATACTTGACCATATCGCCAACCTGGCCGACCGTGTAGTTGCCGGAGGCGATGTTATAGACCCCGCTCAAGGAATAGTCGGCCTGGATGGCCCGCAGATAGGCGGTGGCCGCGTCCCTGATATCCAGTATGGGCCGCCAGATAGAAGGATTATTGATTGTGATTTTCCTGTCGGCCATTGCGAATCTGAACATCGTATTGACAATTAAATCCAGCCTCATCCGCGGGCTGTATCCGCAAACGGTGCCCTGCCTCAGTGCTATGACCGAGAAATCCTCATCCTGAAGCTGCAGCACGCCTCTCTCGCCCTGCAGTTTCGATATTCCATACGGATAGCCGCATGTCACCGGGCTATTTTCGTCGTACAACTCGTTGACGGTGTAGCCATAGACGGAGCAGGATGAGGCATATATGAAGCGCTTCACGCCGGCCTTCTTGGCGATATATGCCGTATATGAGGGCAACGCCCCGTTGAAAATGAAGTTCATCGACGGGTCGAACTCCGCCATCGGGTCGTTTGAAAGACCCGCCAGGAAGATCACCTGGTCGTAGTCCTTGAGGTCTTCCGGCTGGCATTTGAAGAGGTCCTTTTTGACAACACTGACATTCTGCGGCAGGTGATTGCCGAACCACAACAGGTCAACGACATCAATTTTGTACCCGTGCTCAAGGAGAACAGGGATCAACTTCGAGCCAATATATCCCGCGCCGCCCGCAACAAGAATTCTCATCCGCTCAATCTCCAGCTTGAATGATTATTGTCGTGTCAATTCATTGTATTTGTCGCAATTGAGCGATGTATCAACCGGAACAGCGAAGGTGACATCCTTTATGGACAACTTGCCGATTTCCTTGCTCGCATCCAGGCTCTTTGCGAATTCAAAGACGGTTCTGCGCTCTCCGCCGACGTGTATTGTCCCTGTAATATCCATATCTATCAGCCTGCTTATCTTCTCTGCAATGACCGACACGCTCTGCCTGCTGGTCCACTGGTCCACAAAGGCCTTGGCGAAAGGGAAAACACCGGGGCTGAACGTCGTTCTTATTATCAGCGACTTATCGTACATCCGGACCGCACACTCGCCGCCCAATTTTGACCACGCGTACTTGTTGACGGGATAGACCGGGTCGTCCTCTTTGTAATTGCCCTTGTCGCCCTTGAAGACGTAGTCGGTGCAGGTGTAAATCAGCCGCAAATTGAATTCCATACACAACTTCACAACATTTGAAGTGCCAATTATGTTCACCTCGATAGCCTGTAAAGGGTCTTTGTCAATCAAAGGCGGGGAGGTGAACGCCGCGGCGTGGACAAGCACATCGCAGCCGTTCGACTGAACATACTGCCTCATCTGATCGAGGTTCGTGACATTGAAATCTTCCCACCAGGGATAGTCGATATCGGGCCGTATTTTCCTGAACTCCGACCCTAACAGGCCGCTTCCACCGGTAAAGATTATCTTGGATTTACTGCTCATTACTGCCCAATCCCTTCATTTCACTATTAACGAATCTTCGCTGCGTAGCGGCTGCGCACTGCGCAAAACCGACCGAGGACCCCACGATCCCCAGAATTACGTAGAAAAGCGCGCTGTTTTGACCAAAAGAGCTGACGCCCTGCCACAACACGAATACCCCGATCAGCGCGCTGCCCAAAGACCAGTAAATAGTCCGCAACTGCGCATCTGCCACAGCTTTGAAGGCTCGCACGAGATCTCTGAGCGCCCTGGCGAACACTGCCAGCAGTGCCATAACGCCGAGAATGCCACATTCAATGCCCGCGAGCAGGAACTGATTGTTCACGTCGGTGACACTTCCGTACATCGCGCCCCAGCCAGGATCTTTCCCGCCGTAGCCGGCCAGCCACCATTTATCAAAATCTCTAATGGCATAGTCGATCAGCCTGGCCCGCTGGTACCAGTCACCCCGGCCCAGGTTGCCGTACGAAAGCAGGACGTGATGAAGCGGCCTGTTACTGACGACTTCCACCAAAACACACATCACGAAGAGCCATATAAGAACCGGCTTGACCCAGCGTTTGTACCTCTCCAGCCCAAGGCAGAAGACTGTTGTCACCAGCATACCCCAGGGACCGCTGGACATGCTGCTGATTGCCCCGAGCACAATCATCCCCGACAAGATGTAAGCCCACATCCTCCAGTTGCCGCGTTCTCGCCGCACGGCCCAGATGATCGGCAGGAACATCACAAAACAGCCGCCGAACATTATCGGATGACTGAACGGCCCCACGGCCCGGGTCAGGCCCCAGCGAAGGTCCGGCGGTCCGCCACCCGCGGTTTCCCAGGGACGATATTGCCTCATCACAAGATAGGGCTGAACGTGCGTGACGGCTTCCGCCATACCCAGGACCGCCAGCGCCGCAAGGACCACACCGACAACCTTTGCAAACGATGTCACATCAGCCTTGTTGTTGACCATTAAACGCGCTGCAAAATAGCTAAACCACGTATCCATCAGGAACCCGCCCCGGTTCTCCAAGGCCGCCGAAAATGGATGTGTAGCACAGTAGATTCCCACAAAGATCGCCATGCTCACCGCAACCAGACTGTCCAGTCGGGACCAGACGAACCTTCTGCGAAGTCGATCGTCACACAGGCATCGAAGAAGCAACACGGCCACTACGATCCGGCCAACGGATATGTCTATGGTGCCGATGCTTACTCTCAAATAGTCGGGGTACCAGACCAAAACTGCGACATAGGCGGCCAGGGCATAAGCAGGACGCAGCAGCAAAACGAGTATTGAGCCGACAATGCCAATTGCTAATGTGACGCCTTGCATAAATCTCCACCACCACGGGTTACGCCTGCAAAACCAGACCGACTCGTCACTAAACCAGGATTGAGCAGCCTGGGCTAATAGTAGTACCGCCTGCTCAATCGAGCTTTCAGTGTGGTCCTCAAGCCGATCCGCTGCCCGCGCAGCAGACTGCCCAACGCCGAGCCAAAATATCGCAGCCGACCAAAGAACAGCAGTTGGTATGCCGCCATCCAGCCGTGGCGAGCATGCTCGGAATCGATCACAAGATGCTTATTGTAGCCGAGCATATCTTCAACAGTGATTGAGTCGGCTATCATATCGCCGCCGGCAACGGCAGAGCCAACAGCCTCCCTGCCACGCTCAGTCCGTACCATAATCGCCGACCTGCCTTTGTGCTCCGTTTTGAGCATCTCCTCGGTCCAAGGGTCCGAAACCGCGATATCGGAAAATTTACCGAAATGATCCAGGCAGTTCCGACAGCGCAGGTAATGGTCACGCGACACAACGCGGATAAGCGCACCGTCGAGATACGGTCGATCCATCAAAAGCACGTCTTTGTCACCAAAAACCCTGAAGCGGCCGGGCCAGCCGTCGCCGCGGTAACAGATGCGTCGAACATCCGCGGGATTTACACCGGCTTCCTCGATATAGGCTTTCGTACTCAAACGAGACGCCATGCCCGAACAAACCAAACCAATAGACAGAACAATGCGCTGCCTGAGATCGGGCAACAAGTCCTGCAGCTTGGTCAGCGCCTCAACCATACACGGCGTCCCCACGAACACGTAACGCCCGGGGCGTTCCAATGCCTCGGTCAACGCGGCGCAGCTCGAAACCGGGGCGTACATCGAACCCCGCGCACTTAAGACAGACTGGCGGCCTGTAGCAATGAAGGACTGCGCCACCAAAGCCTGCTCACCCAGGCTCCTCGCGACAATGCCCCCGTCGGCCAGCCCTTTATCCATCAGGTGCAAAATCATCCCGGTGACGAACCCCCCCGAGGAAGAGTCAAGACGTATCTCGTCACCCTTCGAATGAATAAGACAGCAGTCATACGAGGCCTTTGCCGGCTCATCGCTGAATCCCGGATTGGTACCTCGTAGAAGAAACGCGCTGGGACACACTTCAAGACACTCGCCGCACCCAATGCACTGCTCGGTATCGACTCTCGGATAGTTGTATCGCTCTCCATAGACAAGCTCGATGCATGACGTCGGGCAGATTACCGTACAGGCTCCGCAGCCACAGCATATCCTTTTCTTTACTATGGCTTCTATTGACCCGCCCTCGTTCCTCTGACGCTCGCCCTGCTTATCCGTAAGAGACTTCAAATCGCACCTTCGAATTAGACATGCCGATGAAGAGTAAGATAGCGCTTCAGAGCTCCAAAGCCTTGAACATGTCCAAAATCGCCCTTTTCGCGCGAGGCACAGTTTCGTGCAGATTCTCTCTGATTTGATCCCTTCTTTGATACGCCGAGCTTACCTTCTCCAGCAGCTCGTCTTCACGGCAGCGGCGTGCATCGGCGACGCAGTCGCCAACGCCAACGCTCTCAAAAACACCCTGAAACTTCCCGCTATAGGCTATCCCCACCGCCGGGACGCACTGTGAAAGCGCCGCAATACAGGCGTGCATCCGCGAACCGATGAAGAAATCACATAGACCTATTATGTACTTGATTTGGCCGTGATCGTGAGAACCCCGGACTATGAATATCCGGCCGGGGTGCTTCGCGGCCACCCGTTCGTACAGTTTCTCACACACAGCCGCATCGGACTGCTCGCCATATCCTTTCCTGCGCGCACTTTGGGGGGCGGGAGCATCAGATTTATGCAGAGCAATTACGTGGGGCACCAGTAAAACCGCAGTGCCATCCTGCTTCATCAGGAACGCAATGATTGAGTCGATCAAGGCAGGGTAGTCCGTCTTAAGATCGAACACATTGTCGCCGGTATCCTCGCCATGGCTAAGTAAGCCGCTGATATTCAAACCGACTAACGTATTGTTCGCACTCTTGATCTTCTCCAACGAGTCTATTTCCTCGTGGTTCGGCCTGCGAGGATCGAGAATGAATCCCACGTCGGGCACAAAGCTCACTTTCTCGCCGGCCTTTTCTTCGCCGAGAAGCTCCTTCACTCGCTTGACCCCGGCCTGATCCCGTGAATAGACTAAGGTCGCGTAGTTTATCATACGGCGAGCCAGAATCATCGTGAGCCGTTTGTCAAAAGGCCCGTAGGTCTGCGGCATCATAACTAATTTCTTGCCGAATAATACCACAAGCCACTTGCGCAGAGTCCCCGTATAGAACCTTTTGGAGCCGTAGATATCGCTGAAGCTGTCGCCGCCGGTGATGTCCAGAGCCAAATCAGTCTCATACAAAGTCCTGACGTAGGTATTATGACGGAGGAGTCTGTCTTTGGCCCTCGACCCCGGCAATATCTTCCCAAGAACGCCATAGAGCACGAACCGAAGAAAGTGATACGGCAGCAAGACATTCTTCGAGAACCTCACAGGAACCGTCCGCACGCTTATGTCCCTGCCCGCGATGTTCAGACGCTCCTGCTTAGGACTGAATCCGCTCCCGAAAAACGCAATCTCTGCATCGGGCCAGTGACTGAGAATAACCTTTACGCTTGCCTCAGCCAGCGCATTGACGCCCAAGTTGCCCGTCTCAAACGAAGCCCCGAGCAAAGAGATTTTGATTTTGTCATTGGGTATTTGGGCAGGTTTCATAATGGCAGGTAGGTGACCCGGAGTTAGAAAGCCGAATTTTTCAGAATTCTCCGGAGTTTTGCTTTTGCTCGTCGAAGTTTACCTCGCCAGCCAACGTAATATTTTGCATCCCACGGTTCATCAAGGACGGTAGATACAACAACTTGATGCCAAGCCTTGGCTTCCTCGAGGGTACGTATTCCGATGTGTGAGCCCGTAGCGCTCATTTCAAAACCCTTTTGGTGTTTGTCAGAAAATGCGTAATACTTGGACCATGGGTAATCCATGTGCACCTGGTAGATCAGAGGATAGTAATATCCGTTGACGTAGCCTTTTAGAGCTAAACGAAGCCAGAATTTGGTAAGGTATTCATCCTCCTTGCAGGGTCCACATTCCATAAAAGTTGTGCGTTTCAACAAGAGAGCTGATCCGTCCACCCAAGGGTGGCGAAATATCTGATGTTTGCCAAAGGTCTGAATCTTATGCTTAGCGCGTTCATAACAGAATTCATCTGGAGAAAAATGCCAGCATCCCACGACACCGAGGTTTTGCAAATCTTTATGGGCTTGGGTCAAAATCCTCGTCCAGCCAGGTGTGACAAGACAATCATTGTCAACTTTTCCAACCAGTTGTGCGGACGTTGCATTCCAAACCTTATTGGTCACGTAGGTCTGGCCTTTGTTCTGGTCTGAGAAAACCACGTCAACTATGCGGCGGTCTTTGACGGTTTTGAGATAATCCTGCGTGCCATCAGTGGAAGCATTGTCCCAGATCGTCAACGCGAATTCCTCGCTTGGGTCCGCCAAAAGCGACTTCAATGCCAACTTCGTATAGTCCAGGCGATTATAAGTCATAAAAACGAGCGATATTTTCATTGTTGCTCTCTGCGACCACCAACTGTGCACACAAAAGAAGTGGACACACGCGCGGACGGCGTCTAACTTTAACCAGAAATCCCGATCACGTCTTTAGATCGTTTGCACATATTGCCGCGAGGATTCTCATTTCAACAGACTATCCATTATTTCCTCAGCTTTTTTGACCTGCTTATCGCGGAGCGGCTTTATCGACTCGTATAAAGCTCTGGATGAAGCTTCACGCTGAGAGCTCAGGAGCTTGACAAAGTCCCATACCGCCTCGCCTCTGAATTCATCCGTTCGCACCACGTGGTCCTCATGCCCGATGGACATCATATAATCCCTGCACTTTGGTCGGTACTCCAGCATCACCGACGGGACATAAGCACACGTTGCAAGGACGACAGAATGTAATTTTGTCCCCACAAATACGGTCAGTGGCCTGACCAAATCAATGTACTCGAGCGGATTTGAGTATATTTGATATATTTCATCCTGTGTATTGCTTGCCCCGGCGAGCTTCTGAGTCATAGCAAGGTCGGGCGGCCACACAACAAACCATCTGACTTTCCAGCCCGACTTCTTGGCGCACGACGCTAACGTTACATATTCAGCGTATATTTTATCCGGTTCGCCCCATTGCGCCGCCCTGTCCCAGCCAACATTGAGTCCTATCGAGCATGGCACACCGAGGTCGCCCTGGGTGCGGCTATCGGATGCAAAAAAGAGGACAGGGTCGCCGATAACCTCAACATTGTTGACTCCCATATTCGCCAGTAGTTCCGCCGACATGGGACCTCTGACGCCGACATAGGCGCATCTTTGCAGGATTCGCGCCCACTCGGCTGAACTATCCACCCAGCCCGGCGCCCTCGACCAGAAGGCGGGATTCGCCACGCCTGTTCCAAACACATAGAACTTTGGGAAGATATCGGCACATTCTCGAGCGGCGTCCAGGCCCCACCTATTGATGAATGTCCCTCCCGCCATTATGGCGCCGTCAGCTATCTTAATCAGCTTCGTGGGTATGGATACTACGCGCCCGCCGGGATAATGCACTAAGGTATATCCGTGGAACAGCCCCTTGTAAGCGTCAAATAAAGCCTCGTCACCGAGATTCCGGCGGCCCGGACAACCACCCACATACAATAACCTCGGCGACCTGGTCTTCAGTATCTCGTAAAGATACCTGGACCCTTTTTGTATCGCTGTAAGCGTCCTTCGCATGATTACGTCTTTGTCTCTCTGGGATCGGCCAGACGGGGACCCCTGGGGGATGGCAGTCCAAGAACTGGGGATATCACCAAGACGGCAGCCACAAAAAACAACCCGGCAGCAGCACCACAAATTCCAAGCCCGCCCCAAGCGTACCCGTCCAGGAACTGGAAAGGCTCAAACATCCACCATACGGCAACCATAAGGCCGCCCAATGCCGAAGGGATCGCAAGAGGTCTAAGATACTCCAGGATGCCGACGCCGACTATCCTCGACACATAAACGGGCATGACCAGAATCCTGATCACCAACATTGGTATTGCCAGGCCGATCGCGACCCCCAACATGCCATATTTCGACGCCAGCATAACACCCAGGATAACACCCGTCAGAGCCTCAATCAGCGTAGCGATCCCAAAGAAATAGTGTTTGTTCAACGCGTACATCGCGCCTATGGCTGGATTCTGCGCAAGCGCAAATGCGTACGAACCGCACAGTACCCACAGGACAGGCACAGCTTCGCTAAACTCCTCGCCGACCCACAGAGTTATGAATCGATCTCCAAAAATAATTCCAAGCGCGCACATGGCAAACGCCAGCAACGCTGAAATCGACAACGACCGCAGGAACAGACTCTGGAGTCTTCCATGTTCCTTTGCGCCGTCCAGCGCGGCAAATCGGGGAGTCAGCACGCCCATACCTGCCGTGATAACGTTAGTAATGTACCGGATAATCAGTGCCGCAACGCCATACACACCCACAGCCGACATATTAACGCACTTGCCGATTATCACAGCGGCAATGTTGGTGCGCAGGATATTGGCGACGACTATCACCGTTGTGATGCTGCCGTACACGATTAGCGTTCGCAGGACACGCCACTTAGACAGACTACACCTTATACGCACGTTGGGCGTCAGGATTCTGTAAAGTACGAACTGGCTCACCAGCGCAACTAACTGGCCGGCGAGCGTAGCCAGAGAGATGCCGACCAAACCCACGCCGCAAATCAACAGGTAAACGATCAAGCCGGCCCGAACCAGAGTCGCGGCTATGCCCGCACAGTTCACTGCCACAAATTTCTCGTGTGCGCAGACGATTGCGCGGAACACGTTACCGGGGAAGGTCAGCCCGGTCGCAAGGCCTATTATCCAGACGACGTATCGAAAATCGTCAAGATACTCCGCTTCCACCTCGAAAAACCCGGCAAGCACGCCGGCAAGGAAGAGTGACGCTACAATCGCAAGGACGCCGGTGCAGCAGAACATCACCATCGCACTGCTGGCCGTTTCATTCAGGGACTTATCGTCGCCTTGTCCGGCGTACCGGGCGACGTACCGCGTTATCGCCGACTCCACCCCAAGGTTGAGCAGGCCATAGTAGCCGATGAATGATCCTATGAGCGTCCAGATGCCGTAGCCCGTTTTGCCCACTTGACCTATGATAAGGGGAGTCAGCAAAAACCCGACAATTACGTTCACCCCGAGCAACACCCAATTGCTCACGGCGTTCAGTCTAAGCGACGGCCTTCGTACAGGTTTTTTTATTGCTGTTGATTCCATTATGCTGCAAGCTGAACGCACTTCGTCCCATCGGTTTCAACGAAAAACCAAAAGCAGACGTCCACCATTGGGAGAGGTGAGTCTGTCCTCAACTATTTGGAAGTTTTTCCGAATCATTCTTATCATACCTCTGAACTGATTACGGTGAGCAACAGTAACAACAAATAATCCGCCGGGCCGAAGGTATTGAGCATAGCGTCGCAGAAGTCTCCGTCGAAAAAAGGGAATGTAATACAACGACTCTTCAAACACGATGAGGTCATACTTCTCCCTACATTCATAGTGTTGCAGGTCGCCAACTTCGAAGTCTATCTTCTCACCTTTCCTTTTTTGCGCTATGCTGATAGCCGCCGCCGAGACATCTACGCCAAGATAGGATTCAAAGGAGCCAGGGTTCAGGTCAGAAGCGAGGGATCCGGTTCCACATCCGACGTCCAAAATTCGTCCTTTTCGGGCGTACTTTTCGACAAGCTTCACAGTCGGACTTTCGGGGCTGTGGGTGCAACCGGGCGGGGCGTCTGAGCCTTCTGCGAGGTATCTCTGGTCAAAAGCCCAGCCTCGCGTTCGCCGGTTGCTGAAGCGCGTCCGTAAATAATAAAGAATTGCCCGAATCGAAAATAATTTCTTGAGTCTATTCACCACAGTAACGTTCAACCCTGCAAAGTTGCCGTTACAGGGCGCACTTCGTCCCCGTCGGTTGCATCGATTCAATCAATGTAACCTCATGGCGGATAGCACCCTGCTCGATCATGTGCGGTCCTTCGCGACTTTCTCTATTTCACTCGGCGCGCTTGACGCCGCCCCCGTGGACATCGACAGATTCTGCTGCTTTGGCTCTGCCGTTCTCGTCAGGCAGAAGGTCAAGAATCAAGTCCGCCATTTGCTCAGCGGCGATTTCGACCGACTTATCGTGTGCCGAGCTTATCTGAACCTGAGCGACGTATCGGCTCGGATCTCTGGCGATATTGGGCCTTCGACCAAAAGGCCCCGAGAAATCGCTTTCCTTTGCTGTTGTTCGGCCGTTCAATACATAGAAACTCAAGACAACCGTCCGGCCGTATTCCGGAGGCGGCTTGTAGAATCGGTGTATCAGACAGTCTATTTCTCGCCCGCCCCGGGAAACAAGCCTTGATGTTTCGGTGCTCTCGTGCTGCCAGCCGAATGCCGGATAACACACGTTCGGCCGGTGGCCCAGTATCCCGGCAGGTCGGCTCGAACAATATACTACATAAACGTCCGCCCAGGCCCCGGCGGCAGCATTGACGTATCGCCGGCTGAAGAAATCGTCTGCAAAACGTTCCCTCATATACTCCTGCGTAGTCGCGCGAATACCCAGCTCTGAGCCGACCCAGCCGCCAATTTCCATTGGAAAACTGCTCAGAGGAACCGGAAGCGCAATCGGTTCGGCGCCAAGAAGCTTTAACCGGCGTGCCGGAACACGGTACGCTATCCCTGCTGAAACCATCAGCAAGACGGCAAAAAGCCAGACGAACCACACCTGCGTACCACCGGCGGCGGTACGCATCAGCCGGAGCATTCTCCTGTGTCCCGTCGGAAGACTATTCTCAAATGAATATGTAAAGCGGGACAGCCCCAAAGTAGCACTCCAAAAACACTATCCACGCCCTTTTTGGGCACAGTTGGCTCAACCACCAGCGAAAAAAAGAGGAAACCTCCTCCGTGAGGCCATCGAAAAAGTCGCCTTAATTTTATTCGCTATATCGTCATTTGTCAAGGCGAGTTTCGGCAAAATGCGGGAATTGGCGTCCAATTTGGCGTTGTGGGCCCGTAGGTCCGAAAACACCGCAGATTCGGATGCTTCTGGCCCGAGTTCTCACCCATACGGCCGTATCTTGCCTGGGAAACGACTGTTCGTCGCATTTGACTTGCGCTGGGGCTCAACGCCGCCAAGCCGCTATGTTTGTCTGAGCAGCGATTCTTTCTTAAGTTTTATGTTGGATAGAGATACAATAGCGTCTTCTCATGTGGGAATGTACTTCTATGGACAACGGGGCAAGAGTATCTTGGCCGGCGTGGAGGCGCTCGCGCAGGCCTCCTCGACTCTTGTGCGCCGCCTGTTTAATCATTGCGACACTGGCATATCCCCTCTTTGTCGCCGGCGTAGCAGAGGGAGCAACCTACTACCTCGACGCCGTCAGCGGCGACGACGACAATCCGGGCACAAGCGACCAACCCTGGAAAACGCTCAGCCGCGCTTATACCTGGTACGGCGGGGAAGGCCCGAAAGTGCAGGAAGGCGACACCGTACTATTCACAAGCGGTAACTACGGGCGGTTCAGGGAGAACACCAGTGATAATCCGGGGGAGAACTGGCTTTTCTACAGAAACAACTGGATTACGCACAAGGCTGCGCCGGGACAGACGCCGATACTCACTCACATCGACATCGACAATCAGGACAAATGGGGCGACATCAACCACGGCAATTCGTATCTGGTCTTTGACGGCTTCACCATCACCGACGGCGTGAATATATCTTATACGTCATACATAAAGGTCCTAAATTGCAGCGTCCGGCGTCAACCAGCCCCTGTAGAAGGTTATTATGCGCCGTATTTCGTGACGCAATCATGTGCAATCTCGGGCAGAGACTCGCATCATATCACGATCCAGGGCAATGACGTATCCAACTCTTACAGGGGTATCAGAGTATGGGGCAGCCATTGGCTGGTCAAGAATAATACGATTCATTATCTTGCCGAGGACGGCACAGTCATAATCGGGAACGACAACACCATAGAAGGCAACCTCATATACGGCCTTCGCCCGTATGGAACCGCGCATGATGTCTATGGCGCAAAAACGGGAACCTTCATAAACGGCGAAGTTGTCACCATGTCCGGAACCGATGCAGTGGGAAAAGTCCACGACTATTCAGGGACTTGTCTTCGCGTCTATCCGACAACGGAAAACACTTTTTACGAATACTGGCAGGAAAACCGCAACAGGACTGTGGTGGGAGCCGAGAGCGGGGCGGAGATAGTCATTACCGACAGCGCAGGGAAAGTTGACCCTCCGCATACTGATTTGATTCAGGTTGATTTGGCAAGCGGCGGGACAATGACCGGATTGGTCATTCGCAACAACATCCTGGACCGGCGGCGCTCCGTGGGGACAGGAACCACAGACGGACAGGGATTGAAACTGTGGACAGCCGATTCAGAAAGCATATCCTGCACTATTGAAAACAACTTGATAAACGCACGCGTCTCGTGTCTTATCCAGGGATTAAATGACGCCAATATCTATAATAACACGTTCTATGGCTCAACCGGCGCGACACTCCGATGCAGCACGGGGAATACCACAATAAAGAACATGTACAATAACCTCATTGAGAAGCTGTACGTGGTTGACGCTGCCGGGAGCTACTATGTGAATATCAAGAACCACGGAAACAACATCTTCAATGCCAATCCTGCGGGGCAAAGTCCGGATTATCCGTTTGCACTCGATTCCACCGAGAAAGTTTCATCCACGTTCGCCGGCTTATTCACAAATCCCAGCGACGATCCCGGCGACTTCACGCTGAGCAGCGGCTCGGCAGCCATCGACTTTGGAAATCCCGATTATGGCCCTTCTATGGATATTCTCGGCAATTCCCGCGTGGGAGCGCCTGATGCCGGATGCTATGAATACGTTTCATCCGAATCCGGTAATCACGCCCCGGTGCTCGAGAGCATCGGCAACAAATCCATAAATGAAAACACCCTTCTAACCTTCACTCTATCCGCAACCGACGCCGATGGCGACACAGTAACGTACTCGCCCACAGGCCTGCCGACCGGCGCCACTCTTACCGGCCAGACCTTCAGTTGGACGCCCGGCTATACCCAGGCAGGCACGCACAACATAACCTTTATCGCTTCTGACGGGGCAGCGCAGGATTCGGAAGTAGTCGCAGTCACGGTGAGCAATACCAATCGGCCGCCCGTGCTTGCAGCAATCGGAGGCAAGTCCGCCAGCGAGGGCAGCCTTCTGAGTTTCTCGCTCAGCGCCACGGATCCTGATATTGACGACACGATAACGTACTCAACGGGCGCCCTGCCGAGCGGAGCAGCCTTCGCCGGCTCGACCTTCACCTGGACTCCGGGATATACTCAGGCCGGCAGCACCAGTGTAACCTTCACTGCAAGCGACGGCCATACCCAGGATTCCGAGACTGTCACAATTACCGTCAACAACACCAACAG